>Ga0255774_10000832_pt1 | contig 26711 bp, 30 predicted proteins | sample 101ome_17_FD_179972 | JGI IMG/M metagenome (GOLD analysis project Ga0255774, IMG submission 179972) | Coastal salt marsh microbial communities from the Groves Creek Marsh, Skidaway Island, Georgia - 101407AT metaG (version 2) | ecosystem: Environmental > Aquatic > Marine > Intertidal zone >... | reverse complement strand
CGCCAAGAATTTACTCTCACAGTCTGACTTGGGAATCGCGGGTATTGCGCACACCCTTGGGTTCAGTGACGCCTCTAACTTTCGTCGCGCCTTTCTGCAATGGTGTGGCGTGTCCCCCTGCGAATGGAGAAAGGCTCAAACGCGCAACTGAGACCCACGGGCAATCAGGCAGCGCGAATATCAAAGCCCTCACGGGGAAAATGAAGATAAAGCCGCCCCGTCTCTTCCAACGGCCGGCGAATAATAATCTCCCGAGAATCCAGATTTATTAATTGGCCTTGAACGGTGTCTCGGGCGTAATCAGAGGGGGCCACCTCTACCGTCTGATATCGCTCAAATGGCATGACTTCGACACGCTGCGCGCTAACCTCTTGTCTGTCCCTTTCTATCGCCGCCCTCACCAGTGACGCCGATGCAATCGACGGCATGCCGTGGCCAAATTGTCGTATGCGAGCCATCCATTGCGACACGAAGTCGGGAAGCGTTTCGACAAACGATTTGTTCAACTTAGCGGCCATCCACAGAGGGTGATAACAACATAGATCTGTTAAGCCGACCTCCGACCCATCCAAAAATTCTTGACTGTCTAGGCGCTGCGCTAGCTCGGCAGTAAAGCGTTTAATCTGATCGCGCGCATGAGCCCGCGATGGCGGCTTTACAGTGGCCTGGCCCATCATTGTTGCCCGATCCCTGAGGAATCCTGGCAGGGAAATAATGCCCACCTCCCTCAGCAGGTGCCACATCACGCCACGTGGAGGCGCACTAGCAATCACGGAAAAAAGATCACTTCCTCGGCGGTGCGACACAACGCCTGGTCTTCCGATAAATCATTCCTGTAGCCTGAAGCAGCGCTTCGCAGCGCCCTTATTGCCAGCCGGGAATCACAATAGAGGTGCGCGCCCAGCTGCAACACCGGGATACGACGGTAACCACCCGTCAAGCGATTGAGCAGCGGCCGAGGGGGAAAGGCAGCAACTTCGAAGGACAGCCACTGACGCCGATAAATCCCCAAGGCCAACCGCAATTTCTCAGAGTACGGGGACATGGGGTAGTGAAACAGGATGGGCGTTTCTGGCTCAGTCACTGCGGCATCCCGCGGTGTGAGCTACGCCCGTGGCGCACCCAACCATGGCAGGCAATTGAACCGAGCGCGGCGTCTGGCCGAACGAAGCAATTGCCGAGACCAATCACTGGACAATAAAAAAGCCGGCATTGAGCCGGCTTTATTACGCACATCACTCCCAAACGTGACGCGCCAATAATTACTTCTTCTTAGCAGCCTTCTTCTTTGCGGGCGCCTTCTTGGCAGCTGCTTTCTTCTTAGCAGGTGCCTTTTTAGCAGCCGCCTTCTTCTTTGCAGGTGCTTTCTTCTTAGCAGCTGCCTTCTTCTTGGCAGGTGCCTTCTTAGCAGCTGCCTTCTTCTTGGCAGGTGCTTTCTTCTTAGCAGGTGCTTTCTTCTTAGCAGGTGCTTTCTTCTTAGCAGCCGCCTTCTTCTTGGCAGGTGCCTTCTTAGCAGCTGCCTTCTTCTTGGCAGGTGCCTTCTTAGCAGCTGCCTTCTTCTTGGCAGGTGCCTTCTTCTTTGCTGCTACTTTTTTCTTCGCAGCAGGTTTTTTCTTTGTTGCTTTCTTCGCAGCGGCCATAAGTCCCTCCTAATGTGCCCAGCCTCGAGTTGAACGCTATCAAGCTTTATATTTATTGACAAGCATACTGGTGATAATTACTTACGCACTTAACACGCGCAAAATCGCCTGAGTGATTTCATCGACCGCTCCCACACCGTCGAGCTTGTGATACTTCACGGCATCAGCGTTACGATAAAAATCTACCAGGGGCCGAGTTTGGTCGTGGTACACACCCAAGCGATTCCTCACCGTCTCCTCACGGTCATCATCGCGCTGCACTAACGGCTCACCCGTCTCATTGTCCAGACCAGATTGGCGTGGAGGGTTGTAATCAACGTGATAGACACGCCCTGAACCCGGATGAACGCGCCGCCCACTCAAACGTTTAATAATCTCGTCGTCGGAGACCGCTATTTCCAGAACGTAATCAATAGCGATTTGCTCATCGATCATTGCCTGCGCTTGCACCAAAGTGCGGGGGAAACCATCGAACAAACACCCCTGCGCGCAGTCCGCATCCAACAATCGCTCTTTCACCAGGGCAATAATAATGTCGTCAGATACCAATCCTCCCGCATCCATGATCGCCTTGGCTTGACGACCTAATTCAGAACCTGCGGCGACCGCTGCCCTCAGCATGTCGCCAGTAGAAATTTGCGGAATTGCGAACTGCTGGCAGATGAACTGGGCTTGCGTGCCCTTACCTGCGCCCGGCGGGCCGAGAAGAATAATACGCATAGGGACGATTCTCTTTTTTGTTTAATTAGGAGATGACCAGATGACTTGCGCTACGCTACACACGCTGGCTCTAAGTCGCAAGCTCAGCCAGCCGCTAGATGCGCTTTCGCCTCTTGCCAACGTTTTTCGAGCTGCTCAAGGGTTTCATCTTTCAAGGAGCTCCCCTCTTCCAGCGCCGCCTGCTCCATCACCCTAAAGCGATTTTCAAAACGACTGTTAGCGCGTCTCGTCGCCGACTCCGCATCAACGCCCAAGTGCCTCGCCAGGTTCACGACAGCGATGAGCACATCTCCCAACTCTGCCTCAATGTGACTGTCATTCTGTGAGACGATCGCCTCCCGGAGCTCGCTCACTTCTTCATCAATCTTTGCCCACACCCCTTCCGCACCGAGCCAATCGAACCCAACCCGAGCGGCGCGCTTCTGTAACTTCTGTGCCCTTGAAAGCGCGGGTAGCGCGCGCGGTACATCATCCAGAATCGCACTTTGCTTTTTCTGCTCTCGCTCCGATTGCTTAAACCGCTCCCAGTTTTCCTTTACCTCTGCCTCGCTGGTAACGGCCTCGCTGTTATTGGAAAAGACGTGGGGGTGCCTTCTGATAAGCTTGCTAGTGATACCTGCAACAACATCATCAAAATCGAAGCGGTTTTGCTCTGACGCCAACTGCGCGTAAAAAACTACTTGAAACAGTACGTCACCCAACTCTTCACGGATCTGCTCAAAATTCTCGGCTTCAATCGCATCCGCCAGTTCATAGGTCTCTTCAACGGTGAAGGTCACAATTGATTTAAAGTCTTGCTGGAGATCCCAGGGACAGCCGTACTCGGGGTCACGTAAACGTGACATAACATCGAGCAACTTCGCCATGGCGTTGGCAGCCACTGCAGTCTCAGCCTCCATAATTGCGACCGCAGGCAGTAAAACCGGCATTCATCACTTGTCCTGACCCTCGGCATCAAATACACCCGTGGACAGATACCGGTCGCCTCGATCGCAGATAATCGCGACGATAGTTGCGTTCTCGACCTCCCGATTCAGTCGCAACGCGGCCGCGACAGCGCCACCTGAGGACACGCCGGCAAAAATTCCCTCCTCGCGCGCCAAACGGCGCATCATATGCTCAGACTCTTTCTGGCTGATATCCATCACGCGATCTACCCGCCGGGCATCGAAAATCTTGGGCAGATAAGCGGCCGGCCATCGTCGGATACCCGGAATCTGAGAACCTTCCACTGGCTGCAAACCAATAATCTGAATAGCCGGATTCGCCTCTTTTAAATAGCGCGACACCCCCATAATGGTGCCAGTGGTGCCCATTGAGGAGACAAAATGGGTCACTCGCCCACCCGTCTGCTGCCATATCTCCGGTCCCGTCGAAGCGAAATGACCCGCAGGGTTGTCAGGATTGGCAAACTGATTCAGAACAAGCCCCTCGCCTCGTGCCTCCATGGCTAAGGCTAAATCGCGCGCGCCTTCCATACCCTCATCCGCCGAGACGTCGACAAGTTCAGCACCATAAGCCCGCATGGCGCCTTTGCGCTCCTCACTCTGGTTGGCGGGCATAATCAACCGCAGTCGATACCCCTTGACCGCCGCCGCCATCGCCAACGCAATGCCCGTATTCCCGCTGGTGGCCTCTATCAGCGTATCCCCCGGCGCAATCCTGCCCTCCGCTTCGGCCTGAGTGATCATACTCAAAGCGGCACGATCCTTGACGGACCCCGCAGGATTATTTCCCTCCAGCTTGCCGAGAATAATATTAGAGGTGTCACCGGGCAGTCGCTTGAGACGGACAAGAGGGGTGCCGCCCACAAGATCTTCGACGGAAGCGTATTCAATTGCTGAAACCATAAAAGCGCTACTCAACCCCAGGCGTTATTTAATTGTGCCTGATCTAACCCCACGGCAATCATTCAGCTGCCGGCGCCGATGGGCGTCGCAGAGATCGAAAAATCGCGCGGCTGTTCAGGCTTCGCCCTTGAGTGAGCTGCGCAATAGCTGCTCGCGTCACTTCCTTTACCAAATGCAACTCCGATTTCTCAGGAATGACGCCATCATCAAGCCAGCTTCTGACCGCCTGTATCACCCCTCCGGGAATCCGTTTGTCACTCGCCGCAACGGATTGCGGCAGCGTAACGGGCATGAAACCCTGAGATGGATGATACAGATAGTCCATAGGCCCCTGAATGGGGTCCTGATTACCGTCCAGCCACCAATCAATACGGTAGCCCAACTCTGACAAGAGGATCAATTCAAAGCGTCGCAATGCAATTTCGCCCACCGCACTTTGCAATGACTCGATGGCCTCACCGTAGCCCATGAAAACGACGGGATAAGGATCAAAGCGAGGCAGCACCCGAATCATTAGCTCGTTGAGGTAAAGACCACTGAGCAAATGATCCCCATGGAGCACATACGCTGGGACAGGCGACTCCACCGTAACCAGCGTTTTTAACTCTCCTCGACCGGCGAGTCGCACTAGCAGCGGATGAAAAGGTTGCAATAATGAGGCGAGACTGCCTCCCGCTTTGCGTCTGAAAACGCCTTTCGCCACGGCACTGCTGCGACCGCCATCAGCCATAAAAAGCTCGACCAGTAGGCCATTATCACCATAGTTTCGGCGCCCTAGCACCCAAGCGGGTTGCATGGTGTTCACGTGCCGCTCTGAGAATCAAGACCCAGTGTTTTTAAAGCCCGCAAATCGTCAGACCAACCCGCTTTCACTTTGACCCACAGCTTCAACATCACTTTTTGGCCGAACATGCGCTCCATATCTTTCCTGGCCGCGGTTCCGATTGATTTAAGTCGGTCACCTGACTCACCAATCAGAATTTTCTTCTGTCCTGACCGCTCTACCAATATGAGCATGCCAATGTGCAGAACACCGTTACTATTTTCTGCGAAGCTCTCAACTTCTACCGCAGTTGAGTAGGGCAACTCATCTCCCAGCTGACGCACAATTTTTTCGCGCACTAATTCTGCCGCGAAAAAACGCTGGCTCTTGTCAGTAATCTGATCTTCGGGAAATAGGTGCGGAGCAACAGGTGCCCTGCTCTCAAGATACGCCAGTAACTCTGATAACCCTTGACGGCGCAGCGCTGAAATGGGCAGTACAACATCGAAATTACATCGATCTGACAGCGCGGTAGTAAACGGTAATAAAGCGTCCGGCTCCGTCAGGAGATCGAGCTTGTTAATGACAAATGCAACCGGCCCTTTTTGCTTTGACGCCGCGGCTAGCGCCAACTCGTCCTCGTCAGTCCATCGCGTCCGGTCACACAGTAACAACGTCACATCTACATCCATGAGTGCCGACAACGCCGATTTGTTCATCATGCGGTTCATCGCGCTGGCCTGGCCAGTGTGCATTCCCGGCGTATCAATGAAGACAAGCTGAACATTGCCGCTCGTCCTGACACCCAGGATTTGTTGACGGGTTGTTTGCGGCTTGCGCGAGGTGATGCTGAGTTTTTGGCCTAAAAGATGATTCATTAAAGTGGATTTACCCACATTGGGCCGCCCTACAATCGCAACCAGGGCGCAGCGCTTCTCAGACATTTTGGCCACCGGCCAAGGCATCCAGCATCAATTCGGCGGCCGTTTGCTCAGCACGCCGCCGCGCAGATCCGCTGGCCTCAGTCGTGAGCCCTCGCTCGCCAAGCTTGCATTGAACCTGAAAGCATTGTGCGTGATCTTCGCCTGAGACTGACGTCACAACATACTCGGGTAGCGGCTCCCCCCTCGCTTGAAGCCACTCCTGTAGCCGTGTTTTTGCGTCAATAACGATATCAAGGGTCGACCCCTCAATCATCGACTGAAGCCACCCAGAGACTACCGTACGCGCGCCACTCAGGGAGCTGTCCACCATAATGGCACCCGCCAGCGCCTCGAGCGTGTCAGTCAGGATTGAGTCTCTGTTTCGCCCACCACTTTTGCGCTCGCTCTCGCCAAGAATCAAACATTCAGAGAGCTTCAGGGATCGCGCTATCCCTGCCAGGGACACCCCACTGACAACCCCCGCTCTGAGTCGACTCAGCTCACCCTCGTTGGCTTGCGGAAAGCGGTCAAAGAAAGCGCTGGCGACAACCACGCCGATCACTGCATCTCCCAGAAACTCCAGCCTTTCATTGTGATCGCGTGCGGCACTCCGATGTGTCAGCGCTCGGGTGAGCAAACTTACATCGACAAAACGGTAACCGAGGCGCTTCTGCAAGGCATCGAGCGCTTGTTGCGAAGGCGCTTTCACGGGCCGTCCGCTGGGGAGGTCTCGACGATCAAGTCATCGAAACTCATCACTCCATCGAGAATCCAAAACAGCGGAAAACGTTTTTCGTAGGTTGCGTCGATAATGATAACGCCGCCCTCTCGATAAATTTGGATATCGTCAATCGTGGTGTCGTAAACCTGATTGGTAGTCAGCAGCTTTGCTAGGCGGGCGCGCAGCTCTGGAACCGTGTCGCTACGGGCATCATGTTCCGCCGCGGCTCGAGTAATCAGATCCTTCACCGTCATGTATTCGAAGTAGCCAGGAAGCAAACGGAGAAGCAGAACGAGAGCGGCACCCAATACCAGTAAGTTGAGGGAGAACGTCCAGAGACCAAATCCTCGACTGTCAGCGCTCTCTGCAACGGAAATCATTTGCCTGCCCACAATAATCTCCCTCGTCTCGCTAGTCGATCGCGCCTGCTCTTGTAAACGAGGGCACGCTGAGCCAGCTCTCCCAGTGCATCCATATTGAGACGGCCTTCCCAACAATGTCACGCTCGGGCACCTGCCCCCACACGCGGCTGTCGCTGCTATTATCTCGATTATCACCCATCATGAAATAATGGCCGGGTTGCACCACGACGGAGAAATTACGCGCGCCTCGTCGATCATCGGTTTGCATGAGATAACCGTCTGTTCCGGGCAACTCCTCCCTGCCCATCTTGACCGTGAACCGGCCAGACGGTAACTCCGCCAGCCACTCTTGCGGCACCCGCTCGCCATTCACGAAAAGCTGTTTGTCGCGATAGGAGATCCTATCTCCTGGAGTCCCAATAACGCGCTTAATGTAATAAGTATTATTTTGATGCGGCGGAAAAAATACCATGACATCGCCGCGCTCGGGCTCACCCAAATCCAGAACCTTCGTTCGCGTGACCGGCAATCTCAGTCCGTAGGCGTATTTGTTCACCAAAATATAGTCGCCCACCTCCAGTGTCGGCACCATGGACGAGGACGGAATCTGGAAAGGCTCGTAGAGAAACGAGCGCAGCACCAAGACGATGGCCAAAACGGGGAAAAAAGATCGAGCGTATTCAACAACAGCTGGCTCACCGGCTTCACGGTCACAGGCGTCAGCGTATGCCAGGGCAGCCTTGGAGCCCGCCTGTTCCCAGCCTGGGAAATTCCTTCTCAGTTGCTCTCGGCGCGAGCGCCTCCCGCCAGCGAGCAGAAGACTATCCACTAACCAAATCCCGCCACTACCAAAAACGACAATCACCAGAATCAACGGAAAATCAATAGTCATGAGAAACCCGATTTCGATACATGCTCACTATCTCTCCATCATACCGACTGTGCATCTGGCCAAGGTCAACCGTCGACTTGGAGCACTGCAAGAAAGGCGGATTGGGGGATCTCCACATTGCCAACTTGCTTCATCCGCTTCTTGCCTGCTTTCTGCTTTTCGAGGAGCTTTTTCTTCCTCGTCACATCCCCACCGTAACATTTTGCGGTCACATTCTTACGCAAGGCCTTGACGGTTTGACGCGCCACGATTTTTCCTCCGACCGCAGCCTGAATCGCAACATCAAACATTTGGCGTGGGATCAATTCTTTCATTTTCTCGGTCAACACCCGACCGCGTGACTGCACGTGATCGCGGTGCACAATGATCGCAAGCGCGTCCACCCTGTCGCCATTAATCAGCACATCCAGACGCGACAGTGGCGCTCCCTCAAACCGCTGAAAACTGTAATCCAAAGAGGCGTAGCCGCGGCTCACGGATTTCAATCTATCAAAAAAATCGAGGACCACTTCCGCCATAGGAATGTCATAGATAACCTGAACCTGCTGACCGAGAAACTGGAGGTCCACCTGTGCGCCACGCTTCTCCACGCACAAGGTAATAGCTGCGCCGAGATACTCCTGAGGTGTCAAGATAGTGCACCGCGCAATGGGCTCGCGCATGACTTCAATATCGCCGACATCAGGCAACTTTGAGGGGTTGTCTACGTACACAACTTCCTGATTCTTTTTGACCACCTCATAGATCACAGTCGGCGCCGTAGTAATGAGGTCTAAGTCGTACTCCCGCTCTAATCGCTCCTGAATGATCTCCATATGGAGCATGCCCAGAAAGCCACAGCGGAACCCAAAACCGAGCGCATCGGAAGTTTCCGGTTCATAGAACAGCGACGCATCATTCAGCGTGAGCTTGCCCAACGCGTCTCGAAAATCTTCGTAGTCGTCCGAGTTAACGGTGAAGATTCCAGCATAGACTTGCGGTTTAGCCCTCTGAAAACCCGGCAGCGCCGGCGTGCTCTGATGAGAGGCGGAAATCAAGGTATCTCCGACAGGCGCACCCTTGATGTCCTTGATACCCGCTACGATGAATCCTACCTCCCCAGCCCTGAGCACCCCTGTCTCGGTTCGGCGGGGAGTAAATACCCCCACCATATCCGCCTGATGCTGCTTACCGGTCGAGAAAACAATGAATTTATCGCGCTTACTCAGCTCACCCTGCACAACGCGCACCAGCGACACCACGCCCAGATAATTATCGAACCAGGAATCAATGATGAGAGCCTGCAATGGCGCGCTCCGATCCCCGGTGGGCGCAGGGATTTTTTTGATCAACTGCTCCAGTAGGGCTTCGATTCCCATACCCGTCTTGGCACTTGTTGCGACGGCCTCTGTGGCGTCTATGCCAATAATTTCCTCGATTTCCTGCTGTACACGATCTGGATCCGCTTGGGGCAGATCCATTTTGTTGAGAACAGGCAGCACCTCGAGGCCCTGCTCGATCGCGGTGTAGCAGTTAGCCACCGACTGGGCCTCAACGCCCTGTCCTGCATCGACCACCAACAGCGCACCCTCACAGGCGCTCAGTGAACGCGATACCTCATAGGAGAAATCCACATGCCCTGGCGTATCGATGAAATTAAGTTGATAGGTCTGCCCATTCTCGGCCTGATACTGCAGGGTGACGCTCTGGGCCTTGATGGTGATCCCGCGCTCGCGCTCCAGATCCATAGAATCGAGCACCTGAGCGGCCATTTCACGTTCAGATAGACCGCCGCAGTGCTGGATAAAGCGATCTGCAAGCGTCGATTTACCGTGGTCAATGTGCGCGATAATCGAAAAGTTTCGTATGTGACTGAGCTCAGCCAACGCCGGGACACCTCTGAAGAGTAGAGCGAGTAGCTGATACGCTACCCGCATGGACATCGCCTATTTTAGCATGTCGTGGCCGCCGCTTTACGGCAGTATTTCATGCAACCGGCGCCGCTGACATACCGCCGCTTGGCAGTGCCTGCTATCAGTCATCCGTTGCGGGAACCCGGATACCAATAAACAGCGGACTTCCACCCCGAATCAGACGCGCCGGAATCGACGCGCCGGGGACTAGCTCTTCGCTGACGCCCTCTAAATCGCGCATACGGCCGATTGGCTTGCTACCAAGGCGCGTGAGGATATCTCCTTCGCGCACACCTGCGTCCGCCGCTGGAGAGCCTGAATCAATGGCTACCACTCGCACGCCACCAGAGAGACCTAGCTCTGCCAGCGCCTCTGGCTCTGCCGGAGCCATCCGCATGCCGAGTATCGCCAGAGTGCCATCAGAGACAACGGCTGATCCCACTCGCGCGACTTGAGCCGCAGCGAGACCACCAACCTCAACTTCGAGCGTCGTCTCGGCGCCCTCTCTGACGATCACAACCGGACAAAGTGTGCCCGGAGCAATCAAACCGACTACGTGGGGCAGATCTGCCGAGGTCTCGATGTCCTTGCCGTCGAATTGGATAATAACGTCCCCGGACAACAGCCCGCCTCGCTCTGCCGGCGAATCACCGCCCACCTGAGCGATCAACGCGCCACGGGGCCTATCCAAGCCGAAAGAGTCAGCAAGATTACGATCGACGTCCTGAATACTGACGCCCAACCAGCCGCGCTCAACAACACCATTTTCCTGTATCTGCGCGACTACATTACTGACTACTGAGGCAGGAATTGCGAACGACAGTCCAATAGATCCGCCGGAGCGCGTAAAAATCTGCGAGTTAACGCCAATCACCTCGCCGTCGAGATTGAACAGGGGCCCGCCGGAATTGCCCGGATTAATGGCAACATCAGTCTGGATAAAAGGTACGTAATTATCACCGGTTTCCGTTGGCAAGCTTCTTCCAAGCGCACTGACGATGCCGGCAGTAACAGAGAAATCGAGGCTAAAGGGAGAGCCAATAGCCAGCACCCACTGCCCCACCTTCACGTCTCTTTCATCAGCCAACGGAAGTGCTGTTAAGGCTTCTTGAGCGTCAATCTTCAAGACCGCCAAATCTGATCTGGGATCAGTCCCTATCAGAGTTGCGTCATATTCCTGACGATTTGGCAACCGCACCAAAATTTGACGGGCGTTTTCTACTACGTGATTGTTGGTCACTACAAAACCATCTTCGGAGACAATAAAACCGGACCCCATACCCGCGCGGTCACGGGGAACTGTCGGTCCATCCCTGAAGTCAAAAAAACGGCGCAGATACTCGGGCAGCTCCTCCATCTGCTCCTGATAGCGCGGATTCTCTGACTCGTACTCGACGAGGATTTTTACCACTGCCGGGGCGGAGGCCTCCACGATCTCCGTAAAGTCGGGCAAAGCGAACGCCGATGCCCTCGCAATGAAAGTGACACCGATCAAATACACCAATGCACGTACCATCATGGCCGAACTCCAAACATGAAATCAATAAATATCAGTTGCTTAAGGAAATAATATCGGGCTGAACCTCAGATTCGGTTGCCCTGCCCGCCAACTCCGGCTCCGCGAACCCGGGAATCGCTCCCCCGAACAACGCGATAGCACCGTGAAGGATAGCAAACCCCGAGGCAATCCCCAGGCAAAAACCGCCGGCTGCCCACAGGTCGCCCTGAGATGACAGGAGAACCGATAGTCCCGTGCCCAGCAGCAGAGGAAATCCGTAGAGAAGCGCTGTACCAGTGAGCACCGTGACCTCTGGCACTCGAATCCAGACCTGATCGCCGAGCTCACAGTGTGCAGCGCATAGCTGGGCACCCGATAAAGCCCGGACACGACCTTTGCCCTGCTGTAGGAGTTTAGACAAAGCCCCCTGACCGCAACCCGCTCGCGCAGCGCAACGACCGCAAGCGCTACTCCGATCAGCCTCTATCCAAACGGCGTCGGCCTCCACCGCGACAACGCGGCCCGTCTCCATCAACCAGCCCATCAGGGAGCCTCATTCATAGGGCGAATCGCGTCCGCCAGCAACCGCGCCGTCACCAAAGGCACCTCTCCGAGGACGCTAATCAACATCCCGGTTTGCCCCACCACAGGGACGCCTCGGGTATAGGTCAGCGTCGCCCCTTTTAGGACGCCCGCCTCGCCGGGGGCCACGCCACTGGGCAGAGGCTCAAGGAAAATAGACGCTGTCGCCAAACCATCACTGACGACAAAAGTAGCGGGTGTTGCATGCCCGTCCATCACATAAAATCCGGGCAGTACATTCTTGCCCCGCACAACACCCGTGGCGTCTCTGGGGGCGGCCTCGGATTCCGTAACGGCGGGGCCAAGAACTATGCTAGCGAACTCATAGCGCTCAAGTACCTTGCCGTCCGGATCTACCGTCACCATCGCCAGCGGCAAAGCGATTTCGCTGTCGACTTCAACAATATAGCCGAGACGAAGCGTGTCCTTTGGCTGGAGCGCGAGCCGTTGAGTCGTCCGCCCGGCAATTACCCTCCCTTGCTCCACGCGGGGAATATAGAACTCGAGCAAATCGCAAAACCGACCGGCAGTGAATACCGGGGGCGCCCAAGTCTCAGTGGAGGGATCCTCAATGCGATTCAGCCGACGTAAACGTGCCTCGCCTGAGTCTGCCGACCAGTCGACATCGATGAACTGACGGCTTCCCTCCCGCTCGTAGAGTAGTGCGCCACGAAAAGAAACACGTCGGTGGGCGTCCAACAATCCCAACAGTGCTTTCTCTGACTCATTGGAAGCGACACAGGCAGCCTGAGTGGATTGCGACCAACCGGGTGTCGAGCAGCAGAGCGCCGTGAGCAACAGCCAGGTTACACCGCACAATCTCATTCTGAGGGGACGGGTATATCCGGCGCGCCCTCTGTCCGCATCCGAGCAATGTACGGAACAGGATGATTTTGATTGGACACGGCGGCATGGTGCTCACTCAACAGCTGATAACGCTCATGGGCCCAACGCTCGTAAATTGCAGCGACTTCAGGCTTTCTGACATCGTCACGAGCCACCTTTTTGTTGGTCAGCGGCACCGCGCCTGTCTCCAAACTCGCCCTCACTGGCAGAGCCCCGGACACCGGCACCACATTGCCGCCCAGCTGACTCACCAGTGCCCTTGGAACTACTTGCTCGGCCGGCATCAATGTCTGCCCACCCAACACGACTACGATAGTGACGGAGGCCGCAACCGCCATGCTCCACAGGGGATTTTGGGACAATCGAGGTTGGTCGCTGATAGCCTGTTGGACGCCCGCCGATACGTCAAATTGCGGCAGACCCCCTCGCCTATCGTGCAGTACGTCTCTGACAAGCTGCTGTCGGCGCCAGCGAGCGCGCAATTCAGGATCTGATTCCGCCGATCCCAGCAGTCTCCGCAGCTCCAGATCCTGGGTCTCACCATCCATCAAGGCCGAAAGCGCTACCAAGTCCTCTTCTCTGGTCGTCATCTAAATCCTAACTCCTCACTCATCTGCTCTCTCACCCGATCATCAATTGCTTCTCGGGCGCGAAAAATTCTGGATCTCACCGTACCCACCGGGCACTCCAAGACCGCGGCAATATCATCGTAGCTCAGCCCTTCAAACTCTCGGAGGGTGAGTGCGGCACGCAACTCCTCGGGAAGCGCGTCCATAGCCTCGGTCACTACCTGAGCAAGCTCTTCACTCATGAGCACCGCTTCAGGGGTACTCGACTCAGAGATTAAGTCCGCTTGCTCGAAACCCTCGGCATCTTCAATGGTGGCATCTGCTCCAGGTCTGCGTCCCTTGGCAACCAGATGATTTTTTGCCGCATTGCTCGCAATACGATACAACCATGTATAAAACGCGCTGTCTCCCCGAAATTTGTCCAGTGCTCGGTAGGCCTTGATGAAAGCCTCCTGGGTGACATCCTCCACCTCACCGGGGTCATTGATGTAGCGACTTACCAACGCGCCAATCCGCCCCTGATATTTGAGCACCAGCAGATCAAAGGCGCGAGGGTCTCCTCTCTGTGCCCTCTGAACCAACTGCTGATCTGTGTCAGAGGCCGTCACAACCGCGCCCTATTCCGCTTGCAAACCCCGGGAATTTGCCTCCCCGAACCCGTATTGCCCTGTATGATCCTGATCAAGGCAAAAAGTTCCCGATACAGTAAACTTGACTGCGTCACTATACCCCACACCCACCCCTCTGATGGCCCGACAAAATGCCTACTATTAACCGATATGATGTGCTGATCGTTGGCAGCGGCGCCGCGGGGCTCAGTCTGGCGCTGCAGCTACCAAGGTCACTCTCAATCGCCGTCGTGTCCAAGAGTCAGCTGGGAGCGGGCTCCACGTTTTGGGCGCAAGGTGGCATGGCGGCGGTGTTGCATGATCGTGACTCCGTCGAGGCCCACGTCGCGGATACGCTCAAAGCGGGTGCCGGGCTATGTCACGAGCCGGCCGTACACTTCACTGTAGGCCGGAGTCGTCAGTGCGTCGAATGGCTTATCGATCAGGGCATGCACTTTGACTTACGCGAGGATCAGGCAGACGCGGAATTCAGAGAGTTTCACCTCACTATGGAGGGTGGGCACAGCCATCGAAGGGTCATACACGCCGCTGACCAGACAGGGAGAGCCATTTCCGAGGTGCTCGTCTCTCGGGTCGAAGAGGCACCCAACATCTCGCTCCTCAAAGACCGCTGCCTCGTTGACGTTATCAAAATGGGTGATCGTATCTGCGGCGCCTACCTACTGGCGGCATCCGGCGACGGCGTCGATACCTTTGCCGCCGATGCCGTCGTGCTAGCCACCGGCGGGGCAAGCAAAGCGTATCGCTACACGACCAATCCCGATGGCGCCAGCGGCGATGGCATCGCAGCAGCCTGGCGCGCGGGGTGCCGGGTCGCAAATCTCGAGTTTAACCAGTTTCACCCCACCTGCCTCTTTCATCCAGAAAGCCGCTCGTTCTTAATGACTGAGGCGCTGCGGGGTGAGGGCGCCACCTTACATCTGGCGGACAATACGCGTTTTATGCCGTCCTTCGACGATCGCGCTGAACTTGCACCCAGAGACATCGTCGCGCGCGCGATAGACCACGAAATGAAACGACTCGGCGCGGACTGTGTTTACCTTGACATCAGCCATCGCCCAAAAGATTTCATTATTCGCCACTTTCCAAAAGCTTACGAGAAATGTCTCTCACTCGGCATCGATATGACCGAGGAACGCATACCGGTCGTTCCTGCGGCCCACTACACCTGTGGCGGCGTAGTGGTGAATCAATATGGCGCAACAGATGTCCCAGGCTTGTATGTGGTAGGAGAATCCGCCTGCACCGGACTCCACGGTGCCAATCGCATGGCCAGCAACTCATTGCTGGAATGTTTTGTTTATGCACAGTCAGCAGCGTCACACATCGCCGAATCTCTGGTCCCGCAAAATGCCAACCCCACACCTTGGGATGACAGCCGGGTGCGGGACTCAGATGAAGAAGTGGTTATCCAGCACAACTGGCAGGAGCTAAGGCGCCTTATGTGGGACTACGTGGGCATAGTAAGAACGACACGCCGCCTCGAATATGCCGCACAACGCATCTCGCTGCTCGAGCGAGAGGTGGCGGGCTACTACGCGCGATTCCAGATCAGTCGCCCGCTGCTAGAGATGCGCAATCTGGCTAGAGTTTCGGCTTTGATGGTTGAGTCTGCATCGGGGCGAAAGGAAAGCCGGGGACTGCACTTCAATTCTGATTATCCCGATACGTCACCGCTGAAAAGGGATTCGATCCTCATTCCGAGCAATTTCGACCGGCGCACAGCATTGACCGGTGCCGTAGATCAACTTCCCCAGTACACCGCCTAGCAACTCAGGACTCTAGACGATGGAAGATTCTGATGGCCTCAACGATTGGGTGAAGGCGCGAATCCGTCAGCGGAGCGCGGCCCATAATCCACTCCAACAAATCTTGATCGCCTTCGAACATGAGATCCCGGTATAAGTCGCGCAACGCCGGCTCTAATTCAGCAAATTGCGTCTCTACAAATGGCGAGAGCAACAGGTCCAACTCCAAGAGCCCCCGTCGACTTGCCCACTTTGCCCTATTCAATTCTTCTCGCAGATCCATATCGGCAATCTGAAGTCTCTGACTAATCGAGTAGTATAGGGCTTCCCCACACAGGTGCAGAAAACCGTGGAAACTTCCTCCTCTCTTTCGAGCGCATTCGATACCCCGCCAGAGCAGGTTCTACAACTTTCGGGAGCGGACGCGAGGCTGGTCCTGCAAGGACAAACGACGGCCGATTTTCAGAAGGCAGAAGTCGGCACACAGCTGCACGCGGCCTTTTGCAACCCCAAAGGGAGAGTGCTTGCCGATACACTCGCCGTCGTCGTTGCCGAAGACACCGTGCTAATGAGAGGGCGCCAGTCTGTGATGACAAAACTGGCTGCCCACCTCAAACCCTACATCGCCTTTTCCAAATCAACACTGATGACACTTGATTTGGCAGTGTGTTGCTACAGAAATAAAGCCGCCCAAAACCTCGATCCAAATCACGTGCTCATAGATCGACACAATGGCGTTCTTTCAGTCATCGCCGTCGGCCGCGGCATGGGGTTTACAGAGCATTGGCACAGCAGTGACGCGACGATAGTCGCAGATCCCAAGGACGAAGTTTCTATCGCTCGCGTTGATTTCGAAACCGCGCGAGCGCGCATAGAGTCAAACACCATTGCTGCTTTTTTGCCGCAAGATCTCAATTATGATCTCAATGAAACCGTGAGTTTCACCAAGGGCTGTTATACCGGACAGGAGATTGTGGCTCGCTTGCACTATCGCGGCACACCCAAGCGCAGACTTTTCCGCGCCACCCTGTCGGAAACGGCGGAACCACCTGCACCCGGAGAGAGCATCAGGAACTCCGAAGGACAGCACGTAGGTAGCCTCGTGAACCTGTCGCCGCTGGATGGAGAAATTGGCGCTCTGCTTGAGGTGATGCCAGACGCGACAACGACACCGTTATTCGTGGGCGATAAACAACTCACCCTGTCATCGTTAGCGCCTTGTCATCCGGTAGCGGACCAATCCACCGGCTGATACCCCCGCTCAAGCAAAAAACGATTAGCCTGACTAAAGTGCCTGCAGCCGAAGAAGCCCCTGTGAGCGGACAGCGGCGAAGGGTGCGGCGCCGAGAGCACGCAGTGTTTTTGACGGTCTATAAACGCCCCTTTTTGCTGTGCATGTTTGCCCCATAGCATGAAAACGACCGGGCGCTCACCACCGTCTATGGCCGCTATTACCGCGTCGGTAAAAGGCTCCCATCCCCGCCCCTGATGCGACCCGGGCATACCTTGCTCCACCGACAACACGCTGTTGAGCAGGAGCACGCCCTGTTTCGCCCAGCCGAGAAGGCTGCCGTGCGTTGGAGGTGCAACCGAGAGATCCGCCTCTAACTCGGCGAAAATATTTCGTAAAGATGGCGGAATAGGCTGCCCCTTCCTCACCGAAAAACTCAGACCATGTGCCTGCTGAGGGCCGTGGTACGGATCCTGACCGATCACCACAACCCGCACCTCAGAAGGAGCGGTCGCATCCAGCGCAGCAAAAAACTCGTTTCCGGGCGGGTAAATGACTTTACCGGCAGCCTTTTCAGCCTTAAGGAAGGCCCTCAGGGCAGTCATGTGGGGTGAAGTGAACTCGGGCCGCAGGAGAGAGAGCCACTCTGGGCTCATTCTGATCACGTCACGCTGGGTACCGTTTTGCGTCATGTGTCTCCGCCTATTCGGCGTCGCCGCATTTGCAACAGCCCTCTTCCGGAAACCATCAGCACACCCAACCAAACCAGCCCAAATGACACCACGGTAACGAAATCAATGGTTTCTCCTAGCACCGTCTGGGCGACCAGCAACTGAAGCGAAGGCCCGAGATACGAGGTGTAACCCACCACGCTCAGCGGCAGCAGTCGAGCAGCAGCGATATAGGTCAGCAACGGCGCCGCGGTATAAATCCCTGAAAGAATCAGGAACATATCGACCTTCCAGCCGTAAACCCCCAAACCCGCTCCGTCCGTTATATAAAACCACGCCAACGCGAAAGGGAACATGCATAGGGTCTCGATAAAGAGACCCTGAATAGTGTCGGCTGCAATTTTCTTTCTGATCGCGCCATACAAAGCAAAACTGCTGGACACTGCGAGGCTGATCCAGGGCAAACTGCCGTATGAGAACAGCTGCACCAAAACGGCAACAATCGCGAGACCAATCGCGAAGCGCTGAACACCGCCCAGCGCCTCTTCAAATACCACCCTGCCCACAACAATCGTCAAAAGCGGCAGCATGAAATAGCCCAGGCTCGCCTCAGTAGCGCGACCCACTGTCACCGCATAAACGAAGACGCCCCAGTTTACGCTGAGCAGACTGGCCGCCATCAGACTCCAGAAAAACGTGCTGCCAACGCGCATGAGAGACCACGTCGACCGCAGCCGGCGGGCGAAAAGCAAGATCAGTGTTGCGATTGGCAGCGTCCAGATCGCCCGGTGCGCCACCACGTCAACGGCATCAACGGGCCTGGTCTCTACCCAGAACAGGGCCGCCACACCCCAGATAACGTTGGCCACAATCGCCAGGGATAGGCCCGAACGGAGCTGCTGTACCGAATACTCCAATGACACCCTTCCTCGTTGGCTCTCGCTTTACCTGTAGTTAGTGACGCCTGTCGCGCGGGAGCATACACCAGCTACGCTGTCAGTTAACCTAACCACCCTGAACCTTTCCAAGAACAAAAAACCCAAGTAGCCTCGGCCAGATCTAGGCCCACAAGCACGTTTTAAAGCCATGTCCTCACCCGCGGTACGCGCCTGCGCCAAAAACAGTTTCGCTGTGCTCGCACTCCTTGCCGCAGCGGCCTTTTGCCGAACGGAGGCTGCCCCGCCCCTCTCTCAGGGCGAAGGGACGTGGACGGGAGCAATCGTCAAAATAGAGGTGCCCATTGTCCGCAGCGTCAACGGTTATCCACGCCATTTCCTTGAGCGCTGTAGTGGTACCATCGTGTCGCCAGGCCCCTTCCCTATGGTCATTAGCGCATGGCACTGCTTCGAGGGTTACAACGCGCTGTCTTCCCCCGCGATACTGCGAACTGAAACGGGACCAGCGGGTTTAGAGCTGGTGGCGTCGGGCGGCTCAATGGACGAGGATTGGGCTTTACTTCGCAGCACATCCCAATGGTGGCCAAGCATCTGGATTCCTGTATCAAGAGACAGAGTGCGCCCGGGGTCACGCGTGAGCGCAGCGGGCTTCAGTCGCTCATCCGGGGCAAGTGCTCTCGAACTGGATGATGGTCAAGAGCACGCGCTGACGGTTGACGCCGATTGCCGCATCATGCCGGCACCACTCGCATCGAACTGCGTCATCCAAAAAGGTGCCTCTGGAGGACCTATTGTAGGAAGAACCCAAAGCGGCAGTCTCCGGCTCTACGGAATCATTTCAGCAGGAGACGGCACAAGTGTGAGTTATTTCTACCCAGCAGACTTGCTGTCTCCGCTGATCCGCCCCTGAACGTGAGCCTGACGTTTCTGTCGTTCCGGCGGTGGACCACCGATGTGTTGCTCGCCTCGATTGGCGGCAAGCTCCACTTGCTTTTGCCGCTCTCTAAAACGCGCCTCTTTATCGTCGGTTAGATGCTGATAGCAATGCGGGCAGGACACACCGCGTTCGTAGCAGCCCGACGCTTTGTCTTCCTCCGTGATCGGGTGTCTGCAGGCGTAACACTGATCAAAACTCCCCTTCATCAACCGATGATTCACCGCCACACGAGAGTCAAAAACAAAACACTCCCCCTCCCAGCGCGACTCAGATTCAGGCACCTCTTCAAGATATTTCAGAATACCCCCCTTCAAGTGCCAGACCTCTGCAAACCCCTCGGAGACCAGAAAAGAAGTGGATTTTTCGCAACGAATGCCTCCGGTGCAGAACATCGCTATTTTTTTATGCTCTGTCGGCCGCAGGTTGTCGCGCACCCACTGGGGGAAATCCCGAAAACTCTTGGTAGATGGATTTACAGCGCCTCTGAAACTCCCGATGGCAACCTCATAATCGTTGCGGGTATCGATCACCAAGCATTCTGGATCATCCATCAGCGCATTCCACTGAGCAGGATCCGCGTATCGGCCGACGCACACGTTGGGGTCAATATCCTCCACACCCATTGTGACGATTTCTCGCTTCAGTTTTACCTTCATTCGATGAAAGGGGTCGGCGTCGTGAAATGACTCTTTCCAGTCAAGCCCCTCAAACCGCGGATCTTCCAGAAGCCATTCAATAACAGATTGAATACCCGCGCGTGTGCCCGCGACAGTGCCATTGATTCCTTCTTGGGCCAGCAGCAACGTCCCTTTCAACCCGGCTCGCCGACAAATCTCAAGTAAAGGCGCTTTTAATTGCTCGAAATCCTCAAGCCTTACAAAGCGATAGAGGGCAACTACAACTCGCTCTCGCTTTACCTTCTCCGCTGTCACTTTCCCGTACCTCCCCTGCAGTCGGGAGAGGCTGGCGCATCGCCCGAAACCGCCCACTCCTCGGCCGTGTAGGTATGCAACGCCAACGCGTGAACAGGACCTGCCAGCCAACTTGCCACGGCGCTGTACACGGCCTGATGCCGCCTGACACTCCTCATCTGCTCGAAATTCTCACTGACCAGCGTCACCTTAAAGTGTGTCTCGGATCCGGGCGGCACATTGTGCCGATGGCTCTCGTTCTCCACACTGAGAAAAGAGGGTGCGAACGCTGCCCTGAGGGCCTCTGTCATTTGTTGTTGGATCGTCATGGGTCAAATCCGGCTAACGGACGTGGTATTTTACGATGATTCCCGAGAGACATCTGCCCCAGGTTTTAATGAACCCGCCTCAAGAAGACCCCGATCGCGAACCGAGCCCACCCTTGTGGCGACATCTATTGGCCATGGTGTATGACAGCTTGCTGATCCTGCCGCTTTTTATGGCAGCCGCAGCTCTCTGGGTCTCTGTTTGGGGGCCCACGGAAAATGCCTTGGTTCAAACTGTCCCTCCCGTCGTGCAGTGGCTGTCATGGGGCATTATTTTGTTGCTGTTTTTCGGCTTGTTCTGGCGCAAAAACGGGCAAACGCTGGGGATGCAGGCGTGGCGACTCAAGTTGATCAGCGAGGACGGCAAGCAACCCACATGGCCACAGGTCGCAACGCGACTCCTGGTCGCAACGCTCTCGCTGACTGCCTGTGGGCTCGGATTTATCTGGAAATGGATGCCACCGCGTTATCGGTATTGGCACGACACGCTGTCACGCACCCGTCTCATACTGGTACCTAAGCGCGATTAGGATTGTCGTCAGGTACGGCGCCTGAGTAACCACATTCCCCCAAACCAACAAACGGCAATCGGCGACAATGCCGCAAGTAGAGGGTCGTAACCAAAAATCAGGCTGGCGGGACCAAAAAAATCCTGGCTGATCCTGAACACAACACCCACTATGATCCCGATGAAAACGCGGGCAGCCATCGTCCCCTCGCGGAGGGGGCCGAAGATAAAAGACATCGCTACGAGCACGAGGGCCAGCGTCGCAAGGGGCTGCAGCACCTTCCGCCAAAATGCCAGCTCAATGTCCACAAACACCATTCCTTGTCTCTGCAGGTACCTTGCGTAAGGCCAAAGCTGCAAGATGGGCAGCGTCTCGGGCTCGACAACATCCAAGGTCAACAGCTGAGGCGTAATTGCGGTGTCCCACCGCCAAAGCGTGTCACTCTGAACCGCGGTGCCACCCTCCTCTAGATGAGTGGAGCGCACTTGCTCCAGCATCCAATGATCTCCCGAATGCGTCCCTCTCTCTGCGGTGAGCGACCTAACCAAGCGATATTCGTCGTCAAATGTCAGTAGCGTCACTCCATAGGCGACTCCGCCGCGCTGCACGGCATCCACGTGAATAAACGTGTTCCCATCGCGATTCCAAGCGCCAAATCGACCCGCTACCGCTGACTCCGAACGCTGCGCCAGCGCGCGATGACTCATGGCTAGCTGCTCAGAATGCGGCGCAACAAACTCTCCCACCGCAAACCCGAAAATCGCCATCACCAGAGCGGGCTTAAGCACCATAAGAGCAATGCCGCCCAATGAAACGCCAGAAGTCCTTAACACCACCAACTCGCTTGAAGCCGCCAGGCGGCCCAGGGCAACCAAAGCCCCAATCAATCCCGCAAACGGCACAAACTCATGAATGCGTCGCGGGACGGTATAAGCGACATAAATCAGTACATCGCTGAACTGGTAGCCGTTGCCAATATCATCGGATTCGTCGATCACGGAAATCAGAGAATCGAGCCCGGTCAGGAGCAACAGCACCGCCAGCGTTGCCATCAATACCGAACGGCCGATGTAGTAATCAAACTTACGCATGCGCTGGCCTGCCCACGTGTCTTAAGCGCTCTGCATTCAGCAGAAGCACCGCCACTAGCGCCATCATGGCATGCACACCGATCATTAGCTCTGGCCCGCCACCCGACTCAATTACCGCCCGCCCCTGAGTCAGGCCCAAAAAGTACACCAGCAGCACGAGCATCGCCGGACCAATTTTTGCGTAGCGCCCTCGGCGCGCGTCTGTTCTGCTCAGCGCGAGCGCAATCAGCGCAGCGGCGGGCACCATAAGCGGAAGCGAGACGCGCCACCACAACGCCCCACGAAGTTTGGGCTCCTCACTAGACAACAGCATTTCGGTGGGGATGGCGTCTACCTTACCTGAGCGCCGCAAACTATTTTTCGATTCTGGGATTAGCTCGCCGTAGAGGTCAAAAGTGACCTCCTCCAACGCCAATTTCCCGGGCGACCCGCGATAACGGCTCCCACCCCGCAACTCGAGATAGCGTCGCCCAGATTGCTCATCGAGGATGATTTCTCCTTCTTGCGCGAACGTCGCCACATGAGCACGGCCCCCATTCTTTTCATCTCGTTCAAACACGAAGATGTTATGCATTAGCCCGCTCTCATCGATACGCTCGGCATAGGTAACGTAGTTCCCTCCGCGCTGCTTTCTGAAGCGCCCCTCATTCAGCATATGTAACCCCTCCGCTGAGCGTGGGTTATCTAGGAGTACTTGCGCGCGAGCGGACCCCTCAGGTGCAACATAAAGCGACAGTACCGCCACCGTCATCATCACCAGCGTCGCCGGGGCCATCACGTAGAGGGCGAGGCGGCCAGGCCCCACTCCACAGGCCTTGAGCACCACCATCTCGCTATCTGCATAGAGACGGCCAAGGCTGAGGAGAATGCCTATGAAAAGACCCAGCGGCAGAATCATTTCGAGAAACCCGGGGAGTTTGAACAGCATAATGGGCAGCAACACATCTCCCGTCAGGGATCCCACCGCCGCCTCGGCGAGGTAACGGATAAACCGACCCGCGAAGACCACGAGAAAAAGGACAAAACTCACCGCCAATGTGTGGGTCAAAATATCTCGTGTTAGGTAGCGAAGGATGCGCATGTGATCAGCCAATTCACCGGGATTAGCGATGGGTTATTTCGTTCACCCGCCGGGCATCATACACTAGCGCCCTCTCTATCCGACCCTTCGTGGCACTAGGAACCCCCATGTCAGTTTTAAACATTACGGCCAAGGCAGCGACAACACTTGATCAATTGAAATCCCATGCACTGGTTGTACTAGTGCCTGAGCGCAAGTCATTGGGCGCGCGCTTGAGAGAACTCGATAAGTTCCTCGGAGGTTCGCTATCCAGAACCATCGCCAACCGGGACTTTACGCCAACCTGCGGCGCCACCACTTGGTTATCGGGCGCGGACCAATTGGACCGGGTGCTTCTGGTCGGCTGCGGCGATCTCAGTCAACGCGCACCCGCCTCAGACAAGAAAATAGCCGAGGGGCTTTCTCGTGCACTCATGAACTGCGCAGCCAAAGACGCCATTATCTGGACAGAGGGGCTGTCGCAAAAAATAAAACAACCGGAGCAATTGCTGGAGCAGATTGCGCTACAACTCACACTAGCGCACTACCAGTACAGTCAGACGCTGAATCATCGGAAGAAGCCACCCCGTGAACTGCGGCGCGTATCTGTCACACCCACTAATCTCTGCACAACCGCCAGCGCCAAGCGCGCCCTGGACGCTGGCTCAGCCATCGGACACGGAGCTAACCTCACCAGAGAACTGGTGAATCTGCCCGGCAATATATGCACCCCTCGCTATCTCGCTGCAGAAGCCAGAAAACTCGCAAAACGACACAGCGAACTCTCGGTCTCAATTTTAGACGAGCGCAAAATGGCCGACTTGGGAATGCATTCGTTGCTATCTGTCGGCAATGGTTCGGATGAGCCTTCGCGGTTGATTACCCTCAAGTATCAAGGTGGACCAGCAAAATCGCGACCCTACTGCTTGGTCGGCAAGGGAATCACGTTTGACACCGGCGGTATCAGCCTCAAACCGGGGGCAAAAATGGATGAGATGAAGTTTGACATGGGCGGCGCCGCTTCTGTATTTGGCTCTATTCACGCAGCAGCCCTACTGAAACTCCCCATTAACATCGTTGGCGTCATTGCCGCCGCGGAAAACATGCCCAGTGGCAGAGCGACCAAACCGGGCGACGTAGTGAAGAGCCTCTCGGGAAAAACCATCGAAATCCTGAACACCGACGCCGAGGGCCGCCTCGTTCTGTGCGACGCACTTACTTACGTCTCGCGATTTGCACCCGAAGAAGTCATCGACATTGCAACACTCACCGGAGCCATCATCGTTGCGCTCGGGCATGAAGCCACGGGCATTTTTTCGAATGACGACCATCTCGCAAACAGCCTCTTAGAGGCGGGCATTAGGTCTCATGATCGCGGCTGGCGATTTCCCATTTGGGAGGAATACCACCGGCAACTGGAAAGCCCCTTTGCAGATCTCGCCAACATTGGTACGGGCGGTGCTGGTAGCATTACAGCTGCCTGCTTTCTCGCGCAATTCACCGAAGACTACAAATGGGCTCACCTTGACATTGCGGGGACCGCGTTCAAGGGCTCGCCGAAGGGCGCAACAGGTCGCCCCGTCCCGATGCTGGTTGACTATCTCAGAGAGCGCTCTGCCCGGCGATGACAAAAATCGATTTTTACGTATTACCCGAGGACGGCAGCATGACGGTGGAAGTCGCCATTGGGCGACTTGCTGAAAAAGCCTGTGCCCGGGGGCATCATGTATTCATTCAAACCGGGGATGAACAGGAAACACAGCGCTTGGACGAGGCGCTCTGGCACTTTCGCCCGTCGAGCTTTGTCCCTCATGCTCGATCGGCCGACGCGAGTGTAGAGCGCGTCATTGTGGGGCATGAAGACCCCCCACTCGAGTACAGCGACGTGTTGATCAATCTCAGCAATGGGGTTCCCGAATGTTTTGCGCGATTCGAAAGATTGGCAGAAATAGTGACCCACGATCACACTGCGATCGCCGCATCGCGGGAAGCGTGGCGATTTTATCGTGATCGAGGCTATCCACTCGCAAAGCATGAACTTCAGACAGCGTAAAACGCTAGTAAGGCTTCAAATACTGTGACCATGGACAAGAATTTCTCTCCCGCGGACATCGAAGGCCGCTGGTACGACAAATGGGAATCGGCGGGCTACTTCGCTCCATCGGGCCACGGTCCGGCTTACTGCATTCCGATTCCACCCCCGAATGTCACCGGCACACTGCACATGGGGCACGGTTTCCAGCAAGCGATTATGGATGCCTTGATCCGTTACCACCGAATGCGCGGCCACAACACCTTATGGCAAGTCGGCACCGATCACGCCGGCATCGCCACGCAAATGGTGGTCGAGAGACAGCTAGAGGCGGAGGGGAGTTCGCGTGAAGCGCTGGGGCGCGAAGCCTTTGTCAAAAGAGTCTGGGATTGGAAGGAACAATCCGGCGGCGCTATCACGCGGCAACTGAGGCGGCTTGGCACCTCCCCTGACTGGCAGCGAGAGCGATTTACGATGGACCCCGGGCTCTCGGACGCCGTGCAGCGAGTCTTCATTGCACTATTTGAGAAGGGCCTGATCTACCGCGGACATCGATTGGTCAATTGGGATCCGAAATTCCATACCGCCATATCGGATCTCGAAGTCGTGCAGGAAGAGGAACAGGGTTCCCTCTGGCACCTGCGTTACCCCCTGAGCGACGGTGAGGGGCACCTCGTAGTAGCGACAACCCGACCAGAAACCATGCTGGGTGATACGGCCGTAGCGGTTCATCCGAGTGATCCGCGCTACCAGCATCTCGTCGGTAAAACTATCGACCTCCCTCTGACAGATCGCCAGATCCCGATTATTGCCGATGACTATGTCGACCCGGAATTTGGATCTGGATGCGTCAAGATTACGCCTGCACATGACTTTAACGACTACGCGATGGGCGAACGACACAATCTGCCCAAGATCAACATTTTGACCGCGAGTGCCGCACTCAATGATGCTGTGCCGGAGCGCTTTCGCGGCCTCGACCGATTTGTCGCTCGAGACAAAGTCATCACCGAGCTCGAGGCACTCAACCTACTCGATAAGATCGAACCTCACGCGCTCAAGGTTCCCAGAGGCGACAGGTCGGGTGCAGTTATCGAGCCCTGGCTAACGCCGCAATGGTACGTCGATGCCAAGAAACTTGCCGAGCCTGCGATCAAAGCTGTTGAGCAGGGCGACATCCGGTTCGTCCCCAAGCAATGGGAAAACACTTATTTTGCGTGGATGCGCGATATTCAGGACTGGTGCATCAGTCGTCAATTGTGGTGGGGGCATCGGATTCCTGCCTGGTACGACACCGACGACAATGTTTATGTCGGACAATCAGAGGCGGAGATTCGGCGAGCGTATGAGCTGCCGGAAACCCTAGCGTTGACTCAGGACGAGGACGTGCTGGACACCTGGTTCTCCTCAGC
>Ga0255774_10000824_pt1 | contig 26786 bp, 21 predicted proteins | sample 101ome_17_FD_179972 | JGI IMG/M metagenome (GOLD analysis project Ga0255774, IMG submission 179972) | Coastal salt marsh microbial communities from the Groves Creek Marsh, Skidaway Island, Georgia - 101407AT metaG (version 2) | ecosystem: Environmental > Aquatic > Marine > Intertidal zone >... | reverse complement strand
AGGGTGCCTAGGGTTTAGAAAAGTAGATATACTATTAGATTAAAAAATCATACGATACGATATACAATATACTACTATGTATCTAGTAAGGGTATCTATTGTGTTACCTTTGACGTCCATCGGTCGTCCCTCTCCGACGCCGAGTCGTTCGACAGACGACGCCGCGCGACGTCCCCGCGCGCGTCTCCCTCCAAGACTCGCGCCGCCGCTCGCACGCGCTCGCGTCGCATCGCGTCGTCATGGCGGCGACGTTCGCGTCCGCGACGCGCGGTCTCGTGACGACGGCTCGACACACCATTCGTCATCGTCATCGTCGTCATCAACGCGCGCGCGGGGCGTCGGGTCGTGCACCGCGCGCGTCGATCGAGTCATCCACCGCACCTTCCTCTTCGTCGCCCGGTGCGGTGTTCGAGACGGGGTCGACGGAGCGAGACGCGTTCGACGCCGCTCGCGTCTCCTCTCCCGTGGTGAAGGCGTTTCGAGGCGACGACGCGACGCGGTGGTTGATGTGGTACACGGCGACGTCTTCGTCGGGAGAAGATTCCATCGGTCTCGCGATGTCGTCGGATGGTTTACACTGGACGCGTTCGGACGGGGACACGGAGACGTACAGAAACGACGTGGAGAGTAAAGGCACCGACGTCGGACGCGTGTTGACGAGAAACGACGAAGACTGGTGGTGTTTCGATACGCGAGGGGTCGTCGTGGGGGACGTACAGTTGATCTCGAGCGATTCAATCTCGGGTGGATCGGTGTATTGGATGTTTTATCACGGATACGATCACTCGTCGGGATCGGAATCGGAGAAGGACGATGAGTGGACGGCGACGACGAGGCCGGGGTTGTGTCTGTCGCAAGACGGACGAAATTGGGCGCGCGTCGAGGGCGAGCATCACACCGGGGCGTTGTTCGACCTCGGTGAACCGAACGAGTGGGACGCGTCTGGGGTGAGAGATCCAAAGGTGTTACTCGCGGGACCGAACGATATACGGGTGTATTACGGATCAGTGGACGCGGAGACGGGACGGTCGTCGGTGGGGGTGGCGACGACGCGCGACGGATTCGTGTACGCCAAGCGCGGTGCGCGAGGTGTGTTCGGCCCGGGACCGAGCGGATCGTTCGATGACGCCGGCGTGGCGTCACCGTGCGTCGTGCGTCTTGGAAAGAAGGAATTCATCATGTTTTACGAGGCGTATTCATCCGCCAATCCCGGCGTCGCCTCCATCGCCCTCGCGACGTCCGAGGACGGATTCGTCTGGACTCGACCGAACGCCCCCGTGCTCACCGCGGGCGAACCCGGGTCGTGGGACCAAGGCGGCGTCGGTCGTCCCTACGCCGTGCCCATGGCTGGCGATCGCGTGCGTCTGTATTACGAGGGTCGCGCGCGCGCCGGGGACGCGCGAGGGGTCGGCGTCGGCGTCGCCGTGAGCGCCGAACACGATCGTTTCGCCTTTGTTCGCCGTCGCGCGCGCGTCACCGACGACAAAAACGAAGAAAAAGACGAGTGATGCGTGATGCGACGCGATCGACGCCCTCACGCGCGCGTAGACGTACCATATTAATTCATTTATGCGATGAAGCGTTTCATTCTTTATCCAGAAAAGTTCTCCGGGACACCCTCACACATGCGCGCCTCACCGTGCGTCCGCGCGTCCGCGCACCCCCACGCGCGCGCATCCTCGCGCACCGTCCGCGCGTCGTCCACACCGACGTCGTCGACGCGCACAGGACCGCCGCCGCCGTCCGTCGTCATCTTACCGGGACTCGGAAACGCGAGCGATGATTACATTCACCTCGTCGACGCGCTCGCGCGTCGAGGCCACGCGACGTCCGTCGCCTCGGTGAAACGCATCGATTGGTTGCGCAACGCCGCCGGCGCGGCGACGCCGGCGTACTGGCGAGGGTGTTTACGACCGAGACCGACGGTGGATTGGTACCTGGCGGCGTGCGAAGAGGCGACGCGAGACGCGAAGAGGACGAATCCCACCGCGGACGTCGTCCTCGTCGCTCACAGCGCCGGTGGATGGTTGGCGAGAGTGTTTATAGATGAATACGCGAGCGAGGAGAGCGTGAAGGCGATCGGGGGATTGGTGACGCTGGGATCGCCGATGAAACCGACGCCGAGAGACGCGCCGGGCGTCGTCGACCAGACGCGCGGGATTTTGACGCACGTGCACGAACGGTGTCGAAGCGCCGAGGCGTTGAGAGACGAGGCGAACATCGAAGTGACGTGCGTGGCGGGGACGTACGCGAGAGGGACGAGCGCGGTGACGACGGTCGGGGACGTCGGCGGGTTCGTCGCCGGGTTTGGGTATAAACAAGTGTGCGGCCGCGCCGACGTCGATGGGGACGGTATCACGCCCGTGGAGACGGCGTTGATGGACGGCGCGACGCACATCGTCTTGGACGGGGTGTATCACACCCCGCTCGGCGCGGACGACGCGAACGGGAGGTCGTGGTACGGGTCCGAATCCGTCTTGGCGGCGTGGGCCGACGTCGCCTTGGGTCCGGCGCGCGCGAATATATAAATAGAATGTTGTACGCATCAATCATCACGTTCTTTTGTTACACATCCTCGTCTCGTCTCGTTAAAACAATACACACGCGCATCGCGTTCCTCGCGTGTCTCACCGCATCGCGCGTTTCCTCGCCGGAGCGCCCCCTCCTCCGTCCGCCGTCTCGCGCGCGGCGTTGACGTCCGCCGGGTGTAATCCCACGCTCCATCCCGTCGTCTCCTCCCCGGTCGCGCACTCCTCAGACGCGTGGTTTCGTTTCACGCTCTGTCGTCCATCCTGCGTTCGCACACCGTCCGTCACCGTCACCGTCGTCGTCAGTCGACCGAAACGCGTTTCTCAGCAAAGGAAATTTGAAAAAACGAGCGCGTAGGGATGGATGAACGCGACGCCCATCCACCTCGCGACCCCCCGCGTTCCTCGCGTCACCGCGCACGTACCGCGGAAGAATTCCACGCGTTCGATAACACCGCGTTCGAGTCCACGCGCGCGCCACCGACGAAAATCTTAAACGTCATCCTCCCCCGACGCGAACCTTCGCGAAGAGATTCGGGTCCAAGCCCTCTCCTACGCGTCTCCCACGCGCGCGCCGCCGACGAAAATCTTAAACGTCATCCTCCCCCGACGCGAACCTTCGCGAAGAGATTCGGGTCCAAGCCCTCTCCTACGCGTCTCCGTCCCCCGCGTCTCCGTCACGCGCACCGAACGACCGAATCGTAATCCTTCGATCGATCGATCGGCGCGCGCGCACACCGCGCGCGTCGCGTCGTCGTCTACGTCTTCGCGCGCGGCGAACGGGCGTCGGCGCGCTCGGCGGCGTCTTCGCGCGCGTTCCAAAAGTAAAGCAAACCCATATTTTATTAGACTAAAAGTAGTCTTCACTACGAAAAAGATATCCACACGGGACCGGCATCACGTTTCCATACTATAGACACCCAAAACACCATCTAATAGTAAAACGTTCATTCGATCGATCTCGAACGAACGTCCCGCGTCGATCGCGCGCGCGTCCATCACTCGGCGTCGCGATCGAGCGTCGGACGCGATCGAGCGTCGGACGCGGCGTCGATTCAGTGAACGGTCGATCGGTGTCCATCGCGCGGGCGCGCGCGGGGTCGATCGGCGCGCATCGCATCGCATCACATCACCGGTCGGTCGTTGTGACATTTTCAATCTCGTGCCCACGACGACGACGACGACGCGCGGTGAGCGAGCGAGCGAGCGAACGGACGGACGGACGAGCGAACGCGCTCGACGTCTCTCGTCATGGGCGTCGGTGCGCTCCTGCGACGGGTGCTCGGGAAAGCGACGGCGAGGAGACCTCGAGAGGAGGAGGCGGAGGCGAAGAGACGCCGACGGGACGCGGAGGCGAGCGCGAGCGAGAAGGACGCCGAGGACGAGGAGACGGAGCGCGAGAGCGAGAGTGAGAGCGATAGTTTCGTGTCCGCCGATCGTGGGAAAGAATCGGGGAGTTCGGGAGAGGAAGAGGACGAAGACGAGGACGAGGACGCCGCGAGGGAACCGGGGACGCTCGAGCGAACGTTCGCGGCGGCGTCGACGGCGAGAGACGACGACGACGACGGCGAAGAGGTAGCTGCGGAGGACTGTGAAAAGGTAAGGGACGCGCTCGAGGCGGTGGAAGGGACGCGCGCGGGTGGGGATGGCGTCGGGGGTCATCGGTCGTCGGAACTGTCGAGTCTGTCCAAGGAGGCGAAAGTCGGCGGGTCGAACGCGAACGCGAACGCGAACGCGAACGCGAACGCGAACGCGGGTGGTGATGATCGGGAAGGAGGAAAAGGACGTCGGCGACGGAAAGAATCGACAAAGGCGAGGGAGGCGAACGAACTACGCGAGGAGGCGTCGGGCGAGGAGGCTATTCGAAAGATGAGTCCCGGGGATTTGGCGGATTTAGAGATGGCTGCCGAGTTGAGTCTGGACATGGATTCGCTCACGAAGGACGAGCGACGATTCATGCCGCCGGGCGAGACGCACAGAGACGAAGATTTTATCGCCGTGAGAAACGCGCTCATCGTGACGTGGCGACAAAAACCGCGCGAGTATCTCACCGCCAACGCGGCGGCGGCGTTATTCAAGAAGAAATTTCACAATCTCGCCGTGCAAGTGCACGCGTACCTCACGATGTATGGGTACATTAATTTCGGAACGATGATGAGAACCACCGGCGGGGCGACGGAGAGCGCGTTCGATGAGTTCAAGAGACCGACGCGCGGCGAGCGGAAACTCTCCGTCGTCGTCGTCGGCGCCGGCGCCGCCGGATTAGCCGTGGCGAAGCACTTGCAAAATCTCGGCCACGACGTCGTGGTGGTGGAGTCAAGAGATTGTCCGGGCGGACGCGTGCGCACGGAGGAGTTTGCGTCGACGTCGACGTCGACGATGGCCAAGGTTGACCTCGGAGCGAGCATTCTGAGCGGAAGCAACGGGAATCCGATGTGTGTTCTCGCCAAGCAACTCAAGCTCAAACCGCACGTCATTCGTTCGGTGTGTCCGTTGTTCCAACCCGACGGTTCGCCGATCGACGATGATCTCGACCAATTAGTCGAGAAAAAATTCAATCAAATACTCGAGGCGATCGCCGTGCATCGCGCCGCGCTTCCTCCGAGCGTGGCGAGCGGGAAGTCTCTGGGGGATGAGCTCGAAAATCGCATCAACAAAGAGCTCGAAAAAATGTCGAGCGACAAGCGAGGTCCGAGCAAGGATTTATTCAACTGGCACATTGCTAATCTAGAGTTTGCCAACGCGGCCAAGATTCGAGATCTCTCGCTGCTCCATTGGGATCAGGACGACGAGTTTGATTTCACCGGGAACCACATCGTCGTCTCGGGCGGAAACGGACAATTCATCGACTCGTTGGCGAAAAACGTCACCGTCTGGTACGAACACGCCGTGACCGGGGTGACGGACGTCGGCGCGCTCGGCACGCGAGGCGTCATCGTGCACTGCGGCGACAAGGTGGACATCATGGCGGACTGTTGCGTCGTCACCGTTCCTCTGGGCGTGTTAAAGAAGGAAATCATTCACTTTGTCCCGGCGTTGCCCCATCGCAAGCTCCAAGCGATCGAGAACATCAATTTTGGTACGCTCAACAAAGTCGTCCTCGTGTTTCCCACGAAATTTTGGGACGAAGACGGCGACACGTTTGGTTTCGTGCAGCATCAGACGGCGGACCGAGGACGATATTTTTTGATTTATTCGTACAGCCGCGACGATAATTCCTTGCTCGCGCTGTGCGCCGGGGACGCCGCGATCGAGGTCGAAAAACTCGATGAAGCCGATGTCATCGATGATCTCGTTAGGTACCTGCGAAGCGCGTACGAGAAACGCAGCGTCAAAGTGCCCGATCCCGTCTCTGGACACGTCACGGCGTGGCATCGAGACGAGCACACGTACGGTTCGTACAGCTCGTGCTCGACGACGACGACGCCCGAAGATTACGAGGAGCTCGCGAAACCGGCCGGTAACATCTACTTTGCCGGCGAGGCGACGACGTGTCAGTACCCGGCGACGCTTCACGGCGCGTTCCTCTCCGGAATGCGCGAAGCCGGTCGCATCGCCGTTCGCGATCGCTTCGACGAGGACGGCTTTGACATGCTCGGAGAGGTCACGGTCACCGTCAAGAATGACGTCTCTGATCATCGCTGAAAAACAACCATTCTTGCACCGATTCAATAGACACCGAGGGGCGATTCCTCTCGGACGCCCGCCCTCCGCGGCGCTCTGTAAATTCTATCTACCATTGCGTTTGTTTGTAATTACAGGATAAAATTGCGATCCTTCGTTTTCAATCCATTGCTCGCGCGTTTCTTCGCGTTCGCGGTTCGCTTGCCCGTCAGTTTCTTTTTTTCGTTCTCTGCGTTCGCCACATTCTCGCCGGAATCCCGTGTCTTGGCCTTTTTACCGCGTTTCACCACAGTAGTCGCGGGCGCCGTGGCGTCTTCGGAATCCTTAGCCGCGGGCGGCGCGGCGGCGGCGCGTTTCTCCGCCGCATGTGCCGCGCTCTTCGGTGGACGTCCCGGGCCTCTCGCCGCCGCCTTCATCTTCGCCGCCACTTCTCGCTCCTCGGGCGTAAACTTGGCGGCGTGCATGCGGCGAGTCAAATCCTTGAGATACTCCTTGGCGCCGTCGGAAGAATCGAACGCGACGCTTCGCCACCGCGTCATCATGTGTCCCTTAAACCTCGCCGTCGTCGGCGCGCGGTGCACGTTCAACATGGCGCGCTTCGTATTCATCGCCACGCCTCGAATCCAATCCACAAAGTTTTGAATCGACTTGTCATCTCTCTCGCGTCGAACCTGTTCGCTCGTAAACTTAGGCGCCGCGCCTCGAGGTCGTCCGCGTCCTCGACCGACCCCTCGCACGCCGTGCGCGGGTTCCTCCGCGCCCTCAACGTCGACGCGACCGTGGTTTTTATATCCCACCTGCCAAACGTTGTAGTAGTAGTCGACGACGTCTCGCATCGTCTTGTCGGGTAATTTCACGCAAAGTCTAAACAAATCGTCGCAATACTTGTTGACGTGTTCGGCGAACGTCGTCTTTTCCTCCTCGTTCCAACGCGCGCTCGAACCCGCGGCGCCGATGGTGGCTAAACCCAACAGAGACTCTCCGACGCCGGCGCGTCGAAGGTTTTCCTCGAGTGCGCGTCTCGACGCCGCGATGTCTTCCTCGGACACGAGTGGTCTTCGCTCCGTCGTCGCGTCGTCTTCGTCGTCATCCTTGTCGTCTTCATCGGCGGTTTCCTTCTTCTCTGTTTTGACGTCCTCCTTTTCCTCCTTTGCCTCGACGTCAACCTCGGGCAGCGTCGACGATTTCGTCCCTCGAAGCGCCGACGGACGCTTCCCCACGCGAACCGGCAACGACGACGACGCCTTCACGACGTTCGTCGTCGGCCACGCCATCGTTCCGAGATACCTCTCCTCTCTCGCGTCCATCGTTCCGCGCGCGAACGTCGCGTCCGTCGTCGCCTCGACGCGCGCCTGGTGATCGACGCCGACGCGAATCACCCCCGTCCGCGACATCGTGCTCCCGCTCCCCGTCCATCCTCTCGGTCGACCACCGTCCTCTAAACTCTCGTGTTCGTACGGCGCGTGCGCCAAGAGTGCCAAGAGATCTTCCAATCGACTCGATGTCTCACCCTCGCTGTACGTCGTCGTTCCAAACGATCGATCGCTTCCGTACCCGCTCGGCGTCGGCGACGGCGCCTCGCCGTCGCCGCGGTCCCGTCCCGCCAATCTTGCCGCGTTCCTCGTCGCCATCTCCGCCAGACTCCGCTGCCGTCGCAATCCACCGTCATCTCGCACGTCCCCATTCTCTCGAACGCGACTCGCCGGTCGTCTCGCGCGTTTCGGTTGCATGCGCACCCTCGCCACGCGCACGCGCAGTTTGAGCAAACGACCTCGGTGCGCCAACCCCTCGTTCCCGTCACCGAACGTCTCCGTCTCCCGCGCTCGACCACTTTCCGTCGCGACGACACGTAAGAATGTGAGCAATCGTTCGCACGTCTCGCGCGTTTCTTTGCGTCTGGAGGCTTCGAGCGCGCGTCTCTCGCGGCGCTCTTCGGCGTCTCTCGCGGCGCGCGCGCGACTCGCCTCCGTCTCCGCCTCGACGTCGCCCAGAGGCGTCGTCTCGATCACCGTCGACATGGCGAGCGGCGCGAGAGAGGGTGACGCGAGAGGAGACGGCGAGAGACGGCGAGAGACGGCGAGAGACGGCGTCGCGCGCTTTCTCTCTCTCTCTCTCTCGCTCGCGGTTTGTTTTTGAAACCGAGCGACCGCGCGCGCGACCGTCGGTCGACGCGGAGACGCGCGCGAGAGAGGCGCGGACGCGGAGAAGCGCGCGCGAGGCGTCGTTCGGCGCGCGCGTTCGGGACGAGGACGCGCGACGCGCGAGGGGGCGTCTGGCGCGCGCGTCGCGGAGGCGCGCCGACCGACCTCTCGCGGGCGGTGGGCTCGGTTTTAGTAGTATATAGATAGATTTATGAGTGAGCTCAATACGTGTTGAAATTCCGAGAATGCATTGGTATATATTTTAACCATTCTTTCATGGTACAGTTACTTTATAGAATACGAGTCGTATATCCGAACATGACTACTATAGTGTGGATAGACCACAGCGCGCGATCATCGCCCACCGTCGTCGTCGCGCGCGACCTCGTTCGACGCCTCGCTCGTCGCTCGCTCGACATGGCCGTTCCCACGACGCTCGCCGCGTCTTCCGTCGCTCTTCGCGCCGCCGTCGCGCGACGCTCGACGCCGACGCCGACGCCGACGCGTTCCGTCGACGTCGCTCGCGCCCCGACCGTGGTTTTCACCGCGCGCGCGTCGTCCGTTCGCGCGCGGTCGTCCACCGAGGACGACGCCGACGCCGCGACGCCGTCGTCCTCCTCCTCGTCCTCTTCGTCCGCGGACGAGTTCGCGTTCGAACCGAGATCGAAATCCAAGCGCAAGCGCGACCGCTCGACGACGAGACGCGCCAAGGTTGACGTGCGCTCGCCGGCGGTGGACTCGTACCTCGGAAAGACGGAGAAGACGCTGTCGCAGGAGAGCGAGGAGGCGTACGTGAAATTTTTATTTTATTACATCTGTGTCATCTTCGTCATGGGAATCGTGTTGGGATTGGATTCGTTCGGGAAGTTTCCGGAGGGCGTGGACGCCTTTGTGAGCGAAAAGTTGTACCCGTTTTTCACGCCGTTCACGGGTGGGTTTTTGGCGTTTAGCAGCGTGTACGGGTTGATCAAGACGCGAGACGATCCGACGGCTGGCAAGTAGAGCGTAGAGCGCGCGCGCGCGAGCGGTCGAATCGACGGGTGGTGGCTAGGACGACGCTCGTATACTTTTTTAAGGAAGACGCAAAGGAAAAAAATAAGCGAGTGTAGTCAAAACATGTGATACATCGGCGTGTGCGCCGCCTCGCGAAGCACCTTGGCCAACGCCTCTCTCCCCGCGGTCGTCATCAGCGCGTGCACGGCGGCGTAGGTGATTTTGTACGCCGTGATCAACTCGACGAATCCTAAAAACGCGAGCTTGTACGTTCGCGCGCGTTTCTCGGCGTCGGCGCGGTTGAAAATCTCCGTCACGTCCATGAGCATACGTTTCTCCTTCCACCTGTAGGTGCGAACGCACAGACAGAAGACGGTCAGTCAGTCATTCGTCCGCACGACGAACCTTTCGCGACGAGAGAAGGAAAGAATGATTCGACGACGACGACGACGACGCGCGTTCGATTCGACGCACCCGACGTAATGGTAATACGCCAACGGACCGTTCGCCAACACCATCACCCAGTGCCCACTGACGAGCATGAACGCGCACCCACACGCGTGCGACGCGATCTCCCACGCGATCAATCGATTAATCTTCCTCGTCGCGTCGTGCGGGTTGACAAAGTCGCTCTGTAAATCATCCAACGCCACCAAAACGTACACATTCACAAACACCGCGAACCCGAACGCGACGCCCGCGCACGAATACGCGATGAAATGGAACACCGTCACCACCGCGTGCGCGTGCGCCGCCGCCTCGACGGCGTCGACCGCCATATCGCGCGCGACGCTTTGACGCGCGCGTTCGAGCGCGTCCCCGAGGTGAGGGAGAGAAAATCGAGCCCAGAGGTGATGACGACGCCCATCGACACACCGCGTCGTGCGAGGCGCTCGGACGACGGACGAGGCGCGCGTCGCGTGAGAAGGGGTCGTTTGCATCGCGTCGCGGCGTCGACGACGTCGCGACGTCAGGCGACGTCAGGCGACGCGGTGATTCATTCATTTATCTTCGTAATCGATTGATTGATTGATTGCGCGTCCGAGGATCGTGTGTCGTCGTCTTCCTCGTTCTCGTCATGCAGAATCGCGACGAGAACGCGCGATCGTCGCCCACGGTGCGACGGGTGTCGAGCGTGAAGGAGATCACCGACGCGTACGAGGTGCTGGAGAAAATAGGGACGGGCGGATTCAGCACGGTGGCGCGCGCGAGAGACCGACGAACGGGCGCGGAGGTGGCGATAAAGGTGGTGGATAAGTCTAAATACGCGCCCACCGATCGATCGTTCGATCGGGAGGTGGCGGTGCTGAGCCAGGTGAGACACGAAAACGTGGTGGAGCTGTACGCGACGTACGTGACGGAGCGAAACGTCTTCATGGTGTGCGAGCTCGTCACGGGCGGGGAATTGCTCGACAGGGTGAGTCGAGCCGGGTCGTTCACGGAGGACGAGGCGAAGAGCGTCATACGACAGGTGTTGAGCGCGGTGGCGCACATGCACGCGAGAAATATCGTGCACAGAGATTTAAAGCTTGAAAATATTTTGTTGAGCGACGCCGGCGCCGGGCCGCTCGTCAAGTTGATTGATTTCGGTCTGGCGAGGTTCAAGCCCGAGGGTCAGACGTTGCGCACGATCTGTGGGTCTCCGTTGTACATTGCGCCGGAAATTTTAGAACTCGAGACGAGTAAGAATGAGGACGAGTGTTACTCGACGGCGTGCGACATGTGGAGCGTCGGCGTCATCCTCTTCGCGTTGTTGAGCGGGTACTCGCCCTTCGACGACGAGGACGAGAGCGTGCTCTATCAAAACATACGAAACGGCATCTACCACCTCGAACCCGGGGTGTGGGATTTCATCAGTAATCCCGCGAAATCGCTCGTCGCCGGTTTATTGGAGACGGATCCGAACGAACGTCTGAGCGCCGAACAGGCGCTCGCGCACGAATGGCTTCGCACCGCCGAGACGCACCGAGACGCACCGAGACGCACCGAGACGCACCGAGATCAGCACGATATCGATCGCGCCGAGAGATTGAAACAACAGGCTGAATTTATTCGCATGGTGCGAGAGGAGGAGGCGCTCGCGCTCAGACAAGCGAGACGCGTCGACGGCGGCGGCGTCGCGGAGGAGGGTTTGTTTCGCCTCGACGAATGATCGAAAGAAAAAAGCTATCATCACTACACTACGACCACACATACGAATGCTTCCACCACGGACTTGTAATACCGATCGACCACCCCTACCGTACCGCCGCGGCTTCGCTACGCCGTCGGCGGCGGTCTGTTTAAAAATCGCCGCCGCGCGAACGCCGTCCAAAACTTATCCCTCTCTCCCGTCTCTCTCGCGTAACACCGCGCCACCAACCGCCTCGCCAACGTCTCTCGACACCTCCTCGCGAATCGTCGAAACGTCTCTCCCTCCTCCGCGCTCGTCGGCGCGTTCGTCGTCCCGCGTCCGCCGTCGAAGTCGTCCCGCGCGGCCACCGCCGCCGCCTTGCTCGCCGCCTTCGTCGCCGTCTCCATCTCGGGATCGCGCGCGCACAGGTACAAGAGATCGCTCGCGAACGCGGTGAGATACACCGTGAGACGTTCGCGCGCGGTGGAGACCGGGAATCGTCGACACAGGACGTTGGCGCGGAGATTATCGACCACTTCGTCGATGAAATCCACCGATTTTTCGTCGCCATCTTCGCGAAAATCACAATTCACGGGAACACCACACGCGAACACGCACGCGTCGTCCTCGGGCGTTCGCGCGATGACGTACACCATCGTCTCTGTCGAAGGCGACGCGCTCGATTCCCGCGTCCGTCGCGCAATCGACATCCAATCCAATCCTCATCCGTTGGATGTGACGGTGGTACGCACCCATAATATTTGCACCACCATACACAACCCTACACCCTTACGCATGACAGCGACGAGTCCTGAATCAAGAGTCTCGACGATTCACTACCAGTCGTCTCGAATGGTCGTCCTGTTAACTCAGCTGGTTAGAGTGCAGTGCTTATATGTATGAACTGTATGTTCCATATATTATATGTCCCGAATGCGATACGTTGGGCCGAGCACGTGCGAGTGACGCTGAAGCCACGGGATCGAAGCCCGTACAGGACATTGCGAGTTTTATTTTTATTTTTAATTTGGGTGGGTACAATACAGATCATCCGTCCGATGACCGCGACGACCGCGCAGATCCGAGGCGTTTCTCGGGACGACGGGTCGTCTTTCCGAAACGCCCCATTTGTAGAACGACCGTGTAGGTATTATTTTTAGGTAGGTATCAAAACGTGTCGTATACGTATCAAGTGTCCGTCTAGTAAAAGATATCCGTCGATGGATGGGGCGATGGATGATGCATTCACATTCAATTCACGGTGACGCGTCGACGTCCCACTCGTCGACGTCATCGCGCGATCGATGTCGACGATGTCGACGACGCGGTTGCGAGAGACGATGAACGATCCCGTGAACGTGCGCGCGCGTCGCGCCGTTCTCGCGAGAGGGGCGTCTCATCAACCCGATTACGATTCCACGAGTTGGGCGCGCACGGCGTGTTCGTGCGACGCGCGCGCGCGCGCGCTCGACGTCTTCATCGCCCCTCTGGCGCTCGTCAACGTCGTCTCAATCGTCTGGACGGTCTTGGCGCGAACGGCGGTGTTGAGTGATGACGTCACCGAGGCGCGCGCGCTGGACGGGGCGTACGCGTTGACGTTTAGCGCCATGGGATTTTTATTGGTGTTTCGATTGTCTCGCGCGGCGTTGCGGTGGTGGAGTTGTCGCGCCGCGTTCGGGGCCATCGTCGCGGGTGTGCGTGATTTCGTCGACGTGACGTTGATTTATGGACGCGATGGGGGCGACGAGTCCGCGGTGGACGATTGCGTGGCGTGGGCGTGCGCGTTCGCGTCGGCGAGCAAGGCGTTTTTGCGAGGCGAACGCGTCGTCGAGCGGGACGAGACGGTGGGGATTTTGAGCGACGAGGACAGGGACTCGGTGATGAACGCGGAACATCCGCCGTTGTTTTGCATCTCGATGTGTCGACGCGCGGTGCGACGGTTGTTCGGAGGTTCAAATATAAGAGACGCGTCGTTGAGAGAAGAGTTGCACGGACAGTTGGCGTTTTTGGCGCTCCAGGAGGGCGCGTTGGAGCGTTTGCGGGCGACCAAGGTGCCGGAGATTTACGTCGTGCACCTGCGGACGTTTTTGTGTCTCTATTTGATATCCATGCCGTTCGTCTTCGTCAATCGGTGGGGGTACGGCACGATTCCCGCCGTCGCCGCGGTGTCCTTCGCGTTGTTGGGCATCGAGGGCGCGGCGACCGAGTGCGAGATTCCGTTTCAGGCTGAGCGACGCAATCATTTGCGTATGGACGCGTACGTCGCCGGATGTTTCGCAAACGTCTCGGCGATGCTCGAGTTTCAGAAGGAGCCCGCGTGTCGCGACGGGAAGCGACGCGGCGAGACGTCGCGCGCGGCCGCGAAGGACGAGAGCGTGGTTGACGTAGACTAGGTAGAAACTAAACTAAACTAAGCTAAATCGTAGCGTCGACACGCGAGCGTACCACCGCCATCGCCGAACGCCTCGCACGTCTCGGTGAATTCATTCGACGCCTTATCCGCGCTCGAGCCGCACCTCGTCGTGGCGGCGTTTCCGAGCGGACGGTCGGCGTCGCCGACCGCGAAGAGCGGGTGTTCGTCTTCGCAATCGATGATGACGTCCTTCGTCGCGGCGACGCGCACGCCGTCCGATCGCGGTGGAATCAATCGCACGTTTCCGTCGCCCGCGTAGACGCCCGGGTCGATGCGGACGACGTCGTTCTCGCGCGCGACGTCGAAAGCGTCTTGAATTCTCGCGAACGGTCGCGTCGACGACCCGTCGGCGCGCGAGATGGAGCCACCGCTCGTGGAGACGTATAAATCGCAAAAGTGAAACGCGGTCGCGTCGTCGGTACCGTCGGCGCTCCATGAATTCACCCGCGCGTTGACCTCGGTGTTGGACGCGCGAAGTCGCGAGACGACGCACGGCGCGCCGGTGCCGTAATCCGTCTCGTCGACGTCGGGATCGACGACGTCGAGACGCGACGGCGAGACGCACCGAATCTCCGTCGAACTCACGTACGTCGCTCGGACGATGACGGTGCCGTGCGCGTCGTCGACGAACGCGCACGCCAAACGCGAGCTCGGTAAGAAATTGGTTCCCACGACGACGATTTCCGTCCCGCCGGCGACGCGTCCCCGCGCGGCGTACCGACTCGTCGCCGGCGTCTTCAAGCCGACGGTGGAAATCGTCGTCACCGTCGGCACGAGCGACGCGTACGCGTAGTCCACCTTGGCGGCGTTCGCCATGACGCCCGCGCCGGTGCCGTCGCCGTCCCCGCCCGTGGCGACTAAATCGTCGTACGTCGTCCCGTCGTTGGAAAAGCGCAACAGACACGTCGTCGCGTCGGCGCCCGAGCCCGGCCACGGCGGCGTCTCGCACTCGGCGAGGTCGTACGCCAACCATCGCGCCGTTCCGCTCGCGAATTTCCAACCACCGCCCGACGCGCTCGCGCAAAACACGCCGCACGCGAATTTGTTCCCGGGGTAAAACGTTCCCGGCGAACCGTCGGCGAGATTTTTTGCCGCGACGCGAACCGTCGTCCCACCATCCATCGGTCCCGCGCTCGCGCCCCCGTCGCTCACCACCGTCCACGTTTCCCTCGCGCGACTCCCCACGGCGACCGAGCTCGCGAAACACCCGTAACACCCCGGCGCGCTCCCGTCTAGACGAAGCGTCGCGAAGGTGTTTCGCGCGCGCGTCTCGCTCTGATACTGAAAATTCCCAATCGTCCCGCTCCACGCCCCCGACGCGCCGTTTCTCGCGAACACCTGCGCGTACTCTCCGAGTTCAACGCCGTGTTCGACGAACGACGGCGTCTCGCACGCGATGCGCGCCGCGTTCGCGTTTGAGCCCGACGTCGTCGCGCGCGCGATTTTTCCCGCGCCGGCGCGTTGGTGCGCGAAGAGACACTCAACCTCTCGCCCATCGAACCCAGCGCCCGAGACGACGACCGACGCCCCTCCCGCGACGTGCACGAGCGACGGTTCGACGGCGCGCACGCGCGGGGGCGTCCGCGAGGCGTCCGCGAATGACTTTTCAAAAAATCGTCGCCTGGTCGTCGTCGACGCGCCCATCGCGCTCGCGGGCGACGCGACGCACAGCGCGAGAAGTGCGCGCGAGAAAAGGTTGCGACGCGATTGCGGGCGCGTTTTCTCTCGCATCTCGACGCGTCGCGCGGCGTCGACACCCGATGGGCGCGCGCTCGAATGAATGTTGAACGCGTCAGACAATGGCGCTCGAGGCTGATGACGATGAATACGCGCCCGCGCTCACGCCGTACACGCGCGCGGACGCGTCGTACCTCGCGGAAACGCCCGGGGTAAAACGACTCGACCCGGGCGTGCGCGTGCTCGGCGTGGCGTCGCGCGACGAGGCCACCGGCGCGCCGCGCGTGTTGCTCTGTCACCCACTTCGCGCACAGCGTCTCCACGACCCGTCCCCGCGCGCGCTCGAGCGCTCGCTTCGCGCTCGAAAGTGGCGAGGACGCGGACGCGCGAACGACGCGCCGTCGCCGTGGCCGAACGTGTTTTGGCTCGTCGATCGGGAGACGGCGAGGCGGGTGGGGCGGTTGGAACACGGCGGCGGCGTGCGGCGGCTGCAGCGCGCGGCGGACGACGACGTCGACGGCGCGAGAGCGCTCTTCTCGGAGCAACACGCGCGGTACGGGAGATTTCGATGGAGTCTGTTGAGCGATGAGGAGCGAGAGATGTGCGAGGGGTTGGGTGGGGAACACGTGGAGACGTTGCGGGACGGCGGCGTCGGCGGATACGTCCCGGGACAGGTGAAGTGTTTACACGCGCACTACGCGTGTCATCTCGCCACGGGGGGGCGACACAACGTCGTCGGAAGGTGGGTGCAAGAGATGTTAGATCGAGGGGAGGACGAGGATTCGGCCAAGGCGCAGCGCGCGAGGGATGAGGAGCGCGCGCTCGCGAGGGACGCGGGCGCCGTCGTCGGGCCAAAGGTGAAGGGGGCCGAGTTTAATGAATGTAATAGAGTTTGAATGAATGTACTTGTACAGTATGCTACTACCTACGGTTGTTTGTCTATGACTACTACGATTCGTCGTCGTCTTCGCTCGGACGACGACGCAACACGAGGTCGGGGTAGACGACTTCGTGAAGAAATAAACCTCTCGCCGGCGCGCCCATCGGCGCTCGCGATCGATCCTTACTCTCGATGACGGCGCGTAAATACTCCAAATCGTGCTTCCCGCTCGCCACGACGAGCGCGGCGCCGACCATGTTGCGCACCTGACGATACAAAAACCCATCGCCCTCGACCTCGAGACGAATCAATCCGTCGTCGGCGGGATCGTCGTCGACGACGTCGAATCGATGAATCGTTCGCGTCGTATTTTGCTCTTCATTCTTCGCCTTGTCCCTCGACGCGTTACAAAACGCGGCGTAATCCATCGTGCCGACGAAACACGCGCACGCTCGTCGCAATCGATCCACGTCACACGGTCGCCATCCCACCTGATGCGCGTACGCTCTCGTAAACGGATTCGCCGTGACGCGCGCGTCGACGTAATATCTATACGTCTTTCGCACCGCGTGAAATCTCGAATGAAACGACGGATGCGCCTCCCAAAACGCCTCGACTCGTATATCTTTCGCCAACATCCCATTCATAGCCTTTTGACGTCGACTTAAATCGTCCCCGAGCGATTCGTCGACGTAAAAGTGCGCCACCTGTCCTCGCGCGTGCACGCCGGCGTCCGTCCGTCCCGCCGCGCCGAGACGTAATTCCTCCCGACTCCGTCCCGTCATCTTCACCAACGCCCGCTCGAGCTCGCGCTGAATCGTCGGCACGTCCTCCCCTTGGTATTGAAACCCGTTGTACCGCGTACCGTCGTAGGAAATCTTCATCGCGTACGCGCGCGCGCCCCCAGTCTTCGCGACGCGTCTCGCGAGCTGCGCCTCCGACGTCGACGCCTCGAACGCGGCGTTCTTCGCGTCGTCGTCGCCGAACGGACGATCGGAGACGACGGAGCGCACGCCCAGATCATCGTTCGTCGCGTACTCGAGCGTCGTCGTCGCCGTCGAGGAGGGAGCGGGCGTCGAGCGGTGCGCTCGGCTCGACCGTCCCGGCGCGCGCGCGCGGTTCGAACGCGCGACGGTGGCGACGACGAGACGCGACGAGAGACGCGACGACACCGTCGAGCGCGTCGTCGACGTCGACGCGTTCGCGACGACGCGCATGCGTCGACGCGCGTCGGTGAATGGCGAGCGCAAAACCTGAGGCGAGCTCGTCGACACTTCGAGACGCCCATCTCCGTGACGCGCGACATGGCGTCTCGACCGACGACGTGGCACGTGTACGTGCACAAACTTCGCGCGTGGGTGCCCACGGAGGAGACAAAGGGTCGTCCGCCCGAGGAACAGCGCCCGACTCGACCGCATTTGATTTTAGTGGTGAACACCGAGGATGGGGCATTTTTGAGCCACGAACACGAGGAGCACGAGCGCGGGAACGTCTTCGTCGACGAACCGTCGTTCGAAGACGTCGTGGATTTCCTCGAGCGCGTGTGCGCGCGACCGCGGGTGTTGAATTCGAGCAAAAAGGGTGAAAAAGCGGACGGTTCTCGGGCGGCGCGTCCCGAGCGCGTCGCCTTCGCGTGCACGAAGACGGCGAGACATCTCACCGACGCGCGCGACGCGTGGGCGACGTACGAGGGGTGTAAATACGTCGGTGGGTGTCGACCGTTACTCGCAGAGCGCATGCCCGAGGTGAAGGAGGTGTCGTTCGCGCCGGTGCCCGCCGAGCTCGTCGAGCGCGTCGTGCGGGAACAAATCGAGCCGACGATGCAACCAGAGACGCAGGCGTGGGGCACGCAGCACTTGCCCGGATTGATGTCCTCGGTCGATGGATTCACGCCCGCGTTCGGTCGGTCGTTGTTCGCGTCCGCGGAGGCGTTCGCGGCGTGCGAACCGTGGACAAAATTGACGAGACGACGACCAGTGCGCGTCTCCTATCGACTGGCGCTTCGAGACGACGTGACGATGAAACTCACCGCCTTTGTCGGGTACGACGGAAGTCTGGACGAAGAAAATTTTGGATTCACCGTGCACAAGACGCTCACGAACGCGCAGGCGGCGTTCGAGGTGGATCGAGGGAACGAGGACGTCGAGGCGAGCGTCGAGGGACAGACGTGCATGTTCGCGTCGGCGCCCGAGACGCCGTTCGAGGACATCGACGCGTGCGAAGCGCACGAGTGGCCGCTCGTGCGTCGCGAGGGGGAGATTGGGGACGTGCTCTGGCCGTTGTTTTTTAAGATTTCGTTAGACGACGAGACTGGGGATAATTTGGAGATTTCGCGTCCCGCCATCGTCGAGTTGCAGTGTTTCGAGCTCGCCATGCGCGCCGTCGCGGAATCCATCGCGAGCGGTAAAATTTCAAACGTGAGCGACGACGACGACGAGGTTCGCGCGCAAAAGGGGCCGTGGACGGTCAAGGCGTCCACGTTCGCCGCCAAGGGGGTGGAGGAGACGATCGAGGTTGAATTGGAGCTTCCGGAACTCGCGCCGATGAAACCCGTCGAGTACCTGTAGAGCGTTGTAAGAATGCAATGCGCGCGCGTAAAACAAGCAAAGCGAGCGACGAGGGAAAATATAAAAGTCGTCGTCTCCGTATCATCTTTCATCGCATCGTCTAGCTAAGCGAGTACCTTCGTCGTCGTCGTCGCGAGGTAAAGTTGTTTTGTACACCGTCGCGTCGCGACGTTTTCGTCGTGAGAGAGAATCATTCATTCATTCAATCCATCCATCATCATCATCATCCATCGACCGCGCACCTAATCAAACGCCCACTGATTCTCCTTACGAACCTCTTCCTCCTCCTCCGGGGTAAAATCATTCTTAATGTTAAACGTCTTTCGAATCTCCTCCGGCGTCTTCCCCTTCATCATGTTCGCCACCGTCATGCACGTCAAATCCAACAATCCGCTCATGTTCAAGTAATTCGCCGCCAAGATGATTTCAAAAAGCGTCGCCTGATCCACCTTGACGAACGCGTTGTTGAATTCCTTCACCTTTTGTTCGCTCTCGTTCTCCTTCTTCGCCGCGACGTGGTACTTGCAATACTCGATCACCTTGGCTAAAATTTTCGAGCTCACGTTGGGCAACGGTACCGGCGCGTCGTTTTCCGTATCTGTGAACGACGACGCGAGAGCAAAGGAAAGATGATGACGTCAGTCACGATCACCGATCGACGTCGAGCGTCAGGGTGGACGCGACGGGCGACCGCGGCGCGCGCTCGATTCGAAGAAAGCCGCCGAGAGATTTGTCGATCGATCGCGATCGATGATTCGTTCGCGCGTGCGTACCCTCGATGATGGACCGAACCGTCTCGGATAAGCTACGCGCGCGACACACATCGCGTCGTCAGTCTCGCGAGTCCGACGCGCGAACGCACGCGCGCACGACGTCGTGCGGGCGTCGAGTCAACGCGCGTTTTCGGAAATTTCACAAAAAATTCGCGTCTCATTCGCGTCGCGTCGCGCGGGCGCCGTCGCGGTACGCACAAGGCGACGTCCTCCTCGACCTCAAAGGTCTCGCCGTCTGAACTGCGCAGGGTGATCGTGTTCGCCATGAGTGCGCGCGGGGGGGTGTGACGCGCTCAAATGATTGAAATTCGTGTCTTCGTCTCGTAGGGCAAAAGACAAAAAAACGTCCCTCGAGGAAGCGCGCTTCGCGTCGCCGCGTCGTCGGGAACGAGCACTCTGTGTATACTGTGAGAGATTACCAATGAAAGCTAATGTTATCGAATCGTGTGTCGACGCGTCCGTTCGTCGAGCGAACGCGCGGCGCGTCGACCGACGCCGCGCGCGAAGGTTTTTTCCGGAAACCGGCCCTTGAAGGAAGAATAATAAAACACGTGCGTGTTTGAAATCTATCGAAATGAATAATCGTCGTCATCGTGATGATGATGAGACACTCACGCGGAGGATTCTTCTTCGGCTTCGGCTTCGGCGTTCGCGGCGGCTTCTGCTTCGGCGGCGGCAGCCGCGGCGGCGGCGGCTTCCGCCTTGGCGGCGGCTTCCGCCTCGGCGGCTTGCTCGGCGCGAAGCGCGTCCATCTTAATCTCGTGACGCGTCTTACCCTCGCGCTTGGCGACGAAACGCGTCTTAAGACGCGCTTGCTTACCGACGAGACCGCGCAAGTAGAACAACTTGGCGCGACGAACCTAGAAGAGTGCGAATAAAAACAAAAAGAGCGGTGAGTCGACCATTCGAGAGGGGGCCCGAAGACGCGCACTCGTCGAAACGAAATCACGTCGTCATCGCGCGCGCACACACAAACCACGAGTCGCGAACACAAACACGACTAAAAATCCAAATACGTACCACCGGTTTACCAGCCCCACGAATCTCCTCAAACGTGCACAACGGAGAGTGCACCGGGAACACCCGCTCGACGCCAAACCCCTGGCTCGTCTTGCGCACCGTCACCGTCGTCGCCACCCCAGCCCGATGAATCGCGATCACGACCCCCTCGTACGGCTGCACCCGCGTCTTGTTCCCTTCTTTCACGGTCACGCCAACCTTGAGCGTCATACCCACGCGAAACGGAATCAAATCGCGCTTCGTCTGCTTCGTCGCCGCGCGTTCGACATAGGCGCTCAAACCCTTGCGATTGGTGTGCGCGTACGAATGCGCCGTCTTCGTCGCGCTCGCGACCGTCGTGGACGGCATCCGCGCGGTGCGAACGACGGTGGATGATTTTCCGGACGGCGTCAGCGCGACGGCGCGACCGTTGGCGCGGGCGCGACGCTGAGAGAGCGACGCCGGGGCGACGCGCGCGGACGACGTCGACATGGACAACATCATCGCGTTCGGTGACCTAGGCGAGACGCGCGATGGGTGCGAGACTCGGCGTGCGAGAGAGCGCGTTCGGAAAGAACGCTCGAGTGCGCGCGGCGTGTGTCGTCGACGGACGGCGACGCGCGGGCGTGTGAGGGGGGGCGCGCGCGTCGTGGGGAGGTTTTAGGGCTTCCGGGAGGGTCGGCGTGGGCGTGCTTTTATATTTTACTTGGCATGTACATTTTTTGTATTAGAATCGAATGTCCGAGTATTACAGTTTATACTACCCACAGTGTGTTTTAGCTGAAAAACACGAGGATTTTAGATACATATACTAATATACAATAACAGTATATAAAGAATACGTTAAAAAGCGACACCTCGCGCGCGCGCGCGCCGTCGACGCGTCGTCGTCGCCACCGCGCGTCGCGCGTCGCCGACGCCATGTCGACGTCGTGGAGCTTCCCATCCACCCCTTGCCGCGTTTTCGCGCGCGCGTCTCCGCGTTTTCGCGCGTCCAATAACGCGCGCGCGAGATGCGCGCGCGCCGGCGGCGAATCACCACCACCGCGCGATGCCGACGCCGACGCCCACGCGCGTCGCCGCGCGCCGTCTCGATCGTGGTCGACGACGAGAGATTCCGCGTACGCGCGTCTCGCGCGGCGTCGACGCTCGCCGGACGACGTCGACGAGACGGACGCGGACGCGCGCGCGGTGGACGCGGCGACGCTTCGGCGCGCGACGACGCGGGACGCGCGTCGACGCGAGCGCGAGGGCGGACAAACGCGAGACTCGGACGAGTATTGGGGCGTGGATGATGATTTGAGCGGGTGGGCGCGAATGATGGGGGAAGAACCGGCGACGAAGACGGTGAAATCGACGCCGCCGGCGCGCGCGGCGGCGAGCGCGTATAAACGCGGCGGCGAGCGTCCGTGGGAAGCGGCGGCGCGCGAGAGAAACGCGCGTCGGGAGAGAGCCATGGCGTCGTCGTCGAAGTCGAATGAAACGCCGAACGATGTGTCGCCGTTCGTGCGGGCGGGATTACCGACGAGGTGCGCCGAGGCGGCGCGACGCGCGGGTTTAAAGAGGACGACGGAGATTCAGCGACTCGCCGTCCCGGCGCTCATGTCCGGGAAGAATTGCGCGTTACTCGCCGAAACCGGGAGCGGGAAGACGTTCGCGTACCTGTTACCGACTCTGGCGCAGATGACGGCGCCCGGGAGGAAGGGCACGAAACGGAGTGGACGGTGTTGTCCCGCGTGCGTCGTCCTCGCGCCGAACGTCGAGCTCGGGAAACAGGTGACCAACGCGGCGGAGCTCGCGGCGTATTGGTGCTCGAGCGACGACGTGCCGACGCCGAGAGTGTTCGCGTTGCTCGGAAAAGAGAAGAAATTGGTGAAACCGACGAGTAAAGGGAAGAAAGGGGCGGCGTCCAAGGAGGAGAAGCGTCGAATGAAGAAGCGCGGCGAGCGCGGCGGCGAGACGTCTGCGAGCGCCAAGGCTGGTAAGGCGGCGAAATTATCGGGCGATGAGGAGGCGATTCCGGAATTCGTCAACGCGGACGTGTTGGTGTGCACGCCGGCGAGACTATTGCGTCTGATTAAGGATGAGTGGGTGCTTCTCGGACGTCTCGCGCACGTCGTCGTCGATGAGGCGGATGAGATGCTCACGAGCGGATTCGCGAGCGACATCGGTGAAATCTTAAAGCTCACGCACGGTGAGAGCGGTGTCAATCGATTCGGTGGCACCGTGCAACACATCTTCGCCGCGGCGACGATGCGGGAGGCGAAACCGTTGCTCGACGCCTTTCCGGGAGAGGTGGAGTGGATCTCGACGTCGCAATTCGGTCGCGTGCATCCGCAACTACGCGTACGCGTCGACGACGTGCGCGGCGAAGACGCCAAATTCGACGCCCTCCACGCCGCCATCGTGCGACACGACCAATATAAATCGTTGATTTTCGTCAATTCACCCGAAGAGGCGGACGATATCGTCGCGAAACTCGACGCGCGAGACGTGGTGGCGCTCGCGTTTCACGGCCGCGCCAAGGAACGCGGCGTCGTGCTCGACGATTTCATCGGCGGTGACCTTCGCGTGTGCGTGTGCACCGATCTCGCCGCGCGCGGGATTGATTTTCCACGGTTACACCACGTCGCGCAGTACGGCGCGGCGCCATCGATGGAGATGTATCTGCACAGGTGCGGTCGAACGGCGAGGACGGGACAGGAGGGTCCGTTTCACGTGACGTGCGTCGTGGACTCGAGCGCGGAGACGATGGAGGACGACGTCGCGCTCGCGATGGGCGTCAAGCGACGATACGAGCGTCGCTCGTCGGGCGACGACAAGAGCGAGAGCGACGACGCGATGGATGTGAGTGAATGAATGAATGAATGAATGAATGAATGATGTTGTAAAACTACATTTAAAGAATGGCTCGCCACTCTCTCTACGTTCATCTCGCGGCGGCGGCGGCGGCGGCGGCGGCGGCGGGCGCGCGAGGCGTCGTCCACTGCGCGCCGTGATGCTTTTGAAACGCGACGAGACTCGTTTTCCCGAGACACTCGCCGAAGAGCGTCCCCGTGCTGCATCCGGTGACGCGAACGGCGACGTAATCGCCCGGTTTCACCCGCGCCGCGTCGGCGCCCGTCGTCGGCGCCTCGGTCTCGTCGCCGCCGTACGTGCCCACCGGTTCGTTTTCAAACACGACCCACTTGGACGTGTCCGTCTTCCCGGTCCACTCGTCGGGGTTCTTTTTACTCGGACCCTCGACCAAGACGCAGTGCGTGGCGCCCACCTCCATGGCTTGCTTCTCCGCCGCGCGCGCTCGAAACGCCTCGATAATCTCCGCCAGTCGTCTCTGTTTCACATCCTCCGGCACGTCGTCCGTCTGGTGGCGCTGTCCCGCGGTGCCTTCGCGCTCGCTGTACGCGAACATGAACGCCTGCTCGTACCCAACCTCGGTCATGAGCGACACGGTGTCGCGATGATCCTCCTCGGTTTCGCCGCAAAATCCGGCGATGATATCCGTCGTCACCGCGCATCCGGGAATGATCGTCTTGACGCGATCGATGAGCTGTAAATACGCCTCCCGCGTGTACCCTCGAGCCATGCGCTCGAGCGTGGCGGACGAACCGCTCTGCGCGGGCATGTGCAAACACTTGGAAACGTTGGGACGATCGCGAATGACACGCAAGACGTCGTCCGGAAAATCCTTGGGATGCGGCGACGTGAACCGAACGCGCATCTCGGGATCAACGCTCGCGACTTTATCCAACAGTTCTGCGAATTGAATCGTCCCTTCGCGCTTGCGCTGCGGGTCGTATCGACTCGCGAAGCCATCGGCGTAACCGACAAAGGCGGAACCGTTGGCGCTCGCCAGACGCTCGGAGGAGGCGTCGGCGAGCTCGCGAATCGGATCGACATCTTCGCCGCGTAAACCGTTCAAAAAATCCGTCGTCGTCTCGCTCGCCGGTGGACCGGCGTAGGAATTGACGTTTTGTCCGAGCAACGTCACCTCCTTGACGCCCTGTTCGCTGAGAAGACGAATCTCGTACATGATGCTCGCCAAGTCTCTCGATCGCTCTCGACCTCGCGTGTACGGAACGATGCAAAACGCGCACGCGTTGTCGCATCCGCGCATGATGGTGACGAACGCGCTGTGCGATCCAGCCTCTCGCACGGGGATGATGTCCGCGTACGTCTCTTCCACGCTCAATTGCACGTTCATCGCTTTTTCACCCGTGCCGACGACGGCGTCGATGAGATTGGGCAAATCCCGGTACGCGTCCGGACCCGCCACGATGTCCGCCAATCGATCCGCCTCCAACAGTTTCTCCTTGATGCGCTCCGCCATGCACCCGAGCACACCCACCACAGGTCGCTCGCTTCGCTTTTTCCCGTTTCCGAGGCTTCGAAAGTACGCCAAACGCTGCCAAATTTTCGCCTCCGCCTTGTCGCGAATCGCGCACGTATTCACCAAAATCACATCCGCCTCGTTCACCTCCTTCGTCTCGTCGTACCCGGCGCTCTCCAACACCGACATCATCACCTCACTGTCGTTGACGTTCATCTGACATCCGTACGTCTCGACGTACACCGATCGTCTGCCGCGTTCGCGTTCGTCGTCGTCCGGCGTCGACCCGACGCTCGCCGTCGGCGTTCGGCGAGGTTTCAAGTCCTCCTTCGAGCGCACGTGCGCGCCTCCACCGGGCCCCTCGACGTGCGCGCGAACGACGAACGGTTTCGTTCCTCTGCGCGAGGCACCGCTCGCGCGGGGCGCGCGCAGAGGCGCGCAGAGGCGCGTCGTCGTCGACATGGGCGCTGCAGAAAATCTGTCGGCGGCGGCGATGGGCGGCGACGATGGAGGCGCGATCGTTCGACGCGCGGACGTGTGCGCGCGCGCACGCGCGAGATACGAGAGCGTTGCGTCGTTCGACGCGCGGACGAGCGTGCGAGACGCGTGGACGCGCGCGCGAGCGTGTGGGGCGCGGTCGCCGGACGGGGGCCTGATGCGTCATCCAAACACTGAAAAGTGTACTTTTATTCAGTTTTAAACCGAGTCGTATACACACCACATGTCCTATAATACTACCATACACATAAAACAGTTTGATAGAGCTCACAGTGACTCAATACGACACTGGCCGACGCAACGCATGGCGTCCGACGCGCCCGTCGACGCCGCGCTCGTCGACGAGCTCGACGCCCTGCGCGCGGTGTACGGCGGCGACGATGCGTTCGACGCCGACCTCTTCGACGACTCCGCGCGCGTCTCGACACCCTCCACGCTCTCGTGCGCGCGAACCAAAGATGCGCTCGGTCGAGGCATCGTTCGCGTCGTCTTCGACGCCACCCCGCGCGCGTCCACCGTCGTCGACGACGGCGAAGAAGACGCCGAGACGTACGTCGCCGTCACGTTCGTCGTCGACGTGCGCGACGACGGCGCGTACCCGACGGAGGCGACGCCGACGTTTCGATTCGTCGACGCGCGCGGTTTCGAGCCCGACGACGCGCGCGCCCTGTCGCGAGACGTCGACGCGTCCATGCGCGAACACGCGGGCGAACACTGTCTGTTGGTGATGACGGAGTGCGTCAGCGAGCGCGTGCGCGCGCTCAATCGACCTCGCGGACGGTGCGCGATCTGCTGCGAAGATTTCGGCGGAGACGACGACGGTCGTCGCTCCGCGCCGACGACGAAATTGGAGACGTGTTGGCACGCGTTTCACGCGCGGTGTTTCGCGCGTTGGCGCGAGCGTCGCGCGAAAGATTTCGAGACAATTCGCGCCGAGGCGCCGAATTTTTCAGAGGGGAGCGAGGAGGAGGCGCGGTTGCGAGAGAAGACGACGCACAGGTGTCCGACGTGTCGCGCGCCGACGACGGAGGACGACGCGAGACGGTGCGAACGCGCCCTGGCGAGGATTCGTCGACGCGAGACGTCGACCGACGACGACGACGACGATGATGATCCACGCGCCGCCGCCGCGAATCCGCTCGATTCGTTGGACGAGGAAACGCGCGCGGCGTTGGAATCCATGCGTGCGTCTTTCGCGTCCGCCATGTCGGCGCAGCGTCGTCGCGGCGGCGTCGTCGACGAACGTCGCG
>Ga0255774_10000816_pt1 | contig 26927 bp, 15 predicted proteins | sample 101ome_17_FD_179972 | JGI IMG/M metagenome (GOLD analysis project Ga0255774, IMG submission 179972) | Coastal salt marsh microbial communities from the Groves Creek Marsh, Skidaway Island, Georgia - 101407AT metaG (version 2) | ecosystem: Environmental > Aquatic > Marine > Intertidal zone >... | reverse complement strand
CTTCACTCGTACTATGAGGACGGATGTGGTGAAAGATTTCCCCGATCGGTGTGTGCACGTGTATTCTTTACACTTATGGGTGTGATTGAAGACGTACACACGAGCCGCGGGACGACGGGTGCGTTACACGACGTTCGACGATGCGAGGCGACGACGACGACGAGACGGCGTCGTGGACGTCGTCGTCGTCGTCTCGGTCGTCGTCTCGGTCGTCGCGTGAGAACGACGCCGTCTCCACGTCGACGCGCGAGACGCCGTGGGAATCGGAATTCGCATCCTCGAGTAGTGGTGACGATTCCGTCCAGGCGCGTCGTCGCGAGCGGCGAACGCTCGAGCGTCGGATCGAGTCCTCGAAAGATGCGTTGAAACTGTTGTACATGTTGGATTGTTACACCGGCGGTCGCGTCGGTCGTGATGACGGTGATGACGGTGAGGAGGACGACGCCGACGTTCGTCGACGAAGTACTCATAGTAGTAGTGGTAGTGATCGATGGATTCGCCTCCTGCCGGTGTTGGTTTTGATTTACGAAGGGTGCGTGCGCGATCGCACGTTTTCGTACGATTTCGCGCCGCAGTCGACCGAGGTGTCCGGCGCGTGTAGTCGGCACATGAACGTGTGTCAAGACGGGAAGGACGACGTCGACGATTTGCGCGAGTGCGGCTTGGTGGACGCGCTCAACGTGACGTCGAAGACGTACGATCACACGACGATGTTGAAGATTTCCGAGGCTGGAAAAGAGTTTTTACATCGCGCCATCGTCTCCGGGACGCTCTCGGTGTCGATGCGTCGAAGCGTGGACGCGTTGGTGCGAGACGGGGGCGGCGATTTGTTGCGCGTGGTGTACGACAGACGCTCGAGCGATTTTTATCTCGAGAGTGGTGGATCGCGCATTCGGAGCACGGTGACGGACATCGAGGACGTGCCGTACGTGAGCTCACCGTATTTTCCGGCGTCGTTTTTATCGTCCAACGATTTCATCATCAGCGGCGGCGATAAAAAGGCGAAAGCCGTCTTGAAGTTTTCCGGTCTTAAGATGGAGACCAAGTCTCACGTGTTGTTGGACGACGTGCGCGTGTTGTTGACGGAATACGTCCCCATGGGATCGAACGAGATGGTGGCGTTTTGCGACAAGCTCGGCGCGCACGAGCGCATGCCCGGAGGCATGTACAGCGCGTTGCAAAACGTCGATACGAGCGACTTTTCAGACGAATTCGACATGGTCGTCGGCGTCGACGCCAAGACCAAAACGAAAATCAGAGTCTTGGACGCGGACGAGACTAGTCACGTGAACGTCGAGGCGGATTTGCTCGAACTCGGCGCGGCGAAGACGAACGCGGCGGCGACGCAGATTGAACACTTTGGGATTGATTTTAGAGAAAACGGCGTCATCAGTTACGGATTAGTCGTCAACGGCATCGCCGATCGAGTCAAGAATAACATCAGTTTAGACCTACTCGCGCGTCTATTGTGCGATGCGCATCAAGACACAAACTTGTTGGTGGCGAATCTCTTCTCCGTTCGACAGCGCGTCATGCTGCACTGCGCCTTTAAGGGCGAGCCGGACAATCGCGACAAGTACGTGTGCGTCATGGCGGAACGCGCGACGCCCAAACTCGACGCGTGGTCGTACATGGACGGCGAAGAGATGGAGAACGAGTTGAAACAAATCATCGGACCGACGTACTTTGCGCACGATTTAGCCGAGGGCGGCGAGGTGTTGATTTTCGGTTCGCGCGGCGTCATCGTCTTCGGTCCGCGGTGCGAGCGACATCACAAACTGCTCGCCGCGCACTCCGAGTTACAGGCGCGGTCGATGTTTTTGCGAAACGCGTTTGGGCAGTGTTTAGCACTCACGGATCAGCTCGCCAACACGGAACGTTTGGCGCAGAATCACGAGAAAGACCCAACGAATTTAGAAAAGGTTCGCGAGCGACTCGCCGAGCACACGTCGATGGCGACGATTTTGTACGAGATTCAAGCCTTCGTCGCCGAATCGTTGGAGGTGTTCGACGCGTCTCGCGAGCGTCTGGTGGACGACTCGGACGACGCGTCGCAGACGTTGTACGACGTATTACATCTGGAGGATTCGTGGAGGCGTTTACAGCGAGGCGCCGTGGACATGGAACAAGTTATCGCCGCGTGTTGGCGCTCGCTCGAGACGTTGGAGGATGCGAATCGGAAAATCACGGCGAGTAAAAAGTTGCGCATGCAGGAGACGATCGAGCGAACGACGAAAAACTTGGAGGACGCGTTTCGCGCGCAGACGCGCAACAGCACCACGCTCGAGGTGACCCAGGTGATTTTGTCGGGGACGCTCGCGTTCGACATCGTCGATCGATTTTCGGGACAATACCTCTCGTTCACGCCGATTCGATGGGCGACGGACGCCGTGCAACCGTACCTCGTCGACATCCCGGGCGTGTGGTTCCTGTTGAACGTCTCCATGTGGGTCACCTTGGGCATCGTCGTCGTGTTTCTCATGCGCTATTTCCGAATCAAGCACTGCACGCTGGAAACGAAGAAAATCACCCTCGACGTCCCCGTCGACGTCGCGGCGTGGCGTCGATTCATCGCCTCGCGAGACGTCGTGGCCGCCACGTACGGCGTCGAGCGCGGGCATCGCGTCGTGAAATACGCGTGGACGGAACCTCGCGACGACGTCAAGTGGCTCGGTCAGCCGCCGAGGTTTGAAATCTCCGTCGACGAGCGGTACGGGTTCGCGCTCCAGGCGAGCGTCGCCGTCAATAAATTTACCAGTCGCATCGCCGTGGACGACACGTGGCGACGCTTTTGGTCCGACGTCTTCCTCGCGCGTCGCATCTACGACCAAGATCGCGAGACGGTCGATCCCGAGACGGGCGAGACGTCGTACGTCCCGCTCGACGTTCGCGACGAATATGACGACGACTATGACGACGACGGCGGACAGTTTCGCGCGACTCGCGTTCGATCCATCCTCCGTCCGCTCAACGAAAACGATACCACACGTTCGTTCCGCACGAAGTCGCTCCAACGCGCGCCGGCGGCGTCTCGCGACGACGACGACGACGACGACGACGACGCGCGCGCCGGCGCCCTCTTCACCGACTCGGACGACGACGACGAGGAGGACGCGCGCAACGTCCACGATTTCACCTACGAAGACTTTATCGCCTCGAAATCGACGAAGGTCGACGACGGTCGCGACGACGTCCCCGCGGCGTCCTCCGCCGCGAAAAAGGTAAAGAGCTTGCGCGCTTACATCTCGCGCTGATTCGACGCGACCGGTCGTGTTCGCGCTTTGGATCGTCCTCTGTATGATTGTCCATGAGGCTTAGGGGGAGTTAGCCGGTAATAACGAAATTTTGGTGGCGTCGAGTAAAAAACGACATTTCACCACGGGGGAGATAAAGTTTCGCTCAAAATGTCACTTCAAATTTCACTTTTCCCGACGTCGCGAGGCGAAGTTGAAATTGGGCAAAGTGCGCTCTTTTAATGAGTCATTCATTCATTCAATCACCGACGCGCGAGCGAGCGCGCGCACCGACGAGGGACGCGCGTTCTCGCGCGCGCGCACGTCCCACCCCATGTCCTCGTCCCGCGCGACGCCCGGCGCGCGTCCCTCGACGTCGACCTCGAGCGCATCGACGCGTCCCGAGTGGCTTCCGAAGTCGTGCGGGTACGTCGCGCGGCGACTCGACGCGAGACTCGCGTGTGAATTCTACGTCGTCGGTACGTCGCACGAGTCTTGGTCGCGCTCGGCGCGCGACGTGCGCGAGGTGGTGCGACGGACGAACCCGGGGTGCGTGGTGGTGGAGCTCGACGGCGAACGCGCCGACGCGCTTCGAGCCGAGGCGAAAAAGAGACGACGAGGACGCGCCGCCGACGAAAACCTCCGTGGGGCGTACGGGGATGATTTATTGACTGGATTGGTCGAGGCGGCGCGTCTCGACGCGCTGGTGGTGTGCGGAGACGTGCGCGCACGTCGGTTGGCGGAGACGGCGAGAAGGCGCGCGGCGGTCGTCGTCGACGCGGCGCGGTGGACGCGCGCGTGGGCGTACGTGCGTCGCGCCGCGGTGGGCGACCGAGGAAACGACGATGACGGTGCTTTTTTCGTGAACGCGCTCGAGGCGGCGGCGACGGTCGATGGCGGTGTCGGCGCGTGGCGAGCGGCGCTCGCACTCGTCGTCGGCGCCTCGGTCGGCGCCTTTGACGGCGCGGCGCGCGACGTCGCCGTCGCGTTCGACGCGGTGAGCGTCACGGCGTTTGTGTGTGCGTTTTGTCCGCTCGTGGAGACGTTGTGGATGGATAGGGACGAGGAGCTCGTGCGCAACGCGACGAACGCCGCGAGGGCAGCGCACGCGCTCGCCGAGGGCGGTGCGAGACGCGTCGAGTTTCGTTTCAGCGCCGATCCCGTCGTCACCGCCGAAGCCGCGCACGCGTTCACGCCGAGAGACGCAAACGCACGACCGTGTTTCACGCTCAAACGCGCGCTCGCGCGAGGGGAGACGCGTCGTCTCAATCTGTGGGAACCGCGCTGGTTGGCGCTCCTCGACGCGCTCGCCGACGCCAACGGCGGTCGACTCGTCGGCGCCGAACTCGGGTGTTTACTCGGCCGCACGCGTCATTATTACAGCGTCGACGACGACGTCGACGACGTCGACGATCCGTCCCGACGCGCGGCGTCGGTCGTCGTCGACACCGCGTTCGCGCGCGCGCGAGTCGCGCGCGTCGTCGAGGGCGAACGGCCGCGCACCAAGGCACGGAAAGTGGAGGTGTGGATCGAACGCGTGGACGACGACGACGAGATCGTGGTCGACGTCGAGGCGCACGCGGCGGGGTACCTCCTCGCGAGCGTCGCGCCCGCGAACGAGCGAACCGCCGTCGTCGTCGACGAGAACGACGCGTCGTCGAGCGTCGCGTGCGTCGTCGTCGCGGGATTGGCGCACGTCAACGGCGTCGTCGCGGGATTGGCGGCGGCGCCGTAGCGCAGGTGTGCGCGAAAGAAAGAATACACGTTTGTTTAAGACATAGATTACACACTTCTTCTTCTGTATAGTAGTAGTACTGTAAGCGCGCGCCGAATATATACAAACCTTTCGCCGGCGCGCTACGCCGCCGGCGCGCGCACGCTCAACTTTTCCAATTTTTCCTCAACCTCGTTTTTCAATTCTTCGGCGTCGAGCGGTTCGCGCAAATCGCGAACGACGTCCTCGGTATCGCACGTTCGCTCGTCGTCACCGCTCAGACTTCCCGGACTGCTCACCTCGGGCGTGTAACACGACCCGCGCGCGCCTCCCTCTCGAGCCGAGAGCGCGGTGAGCGAGTGTCGCACCTTGATGAGACGCGACTCGCTCAAAAAGTGCGTTCGACACAACTTGAGCGCCTCGTCCACCGAGTCCAGGGTTTTAAACTCAATGTATGCGATGGCTTGCGTCTCTCCCTTTTTGAACGCCTTGTACCAAAACAGCGTCACCTCACCGCACGCGTCTTCAAACTTTTGACGCACGTCCTCGGGCCCGGCGTCCGGGTCGATGTCGGTGACGTACACGGTGCGCTCGGCTTTTTCGCGAGACGCCGGATCCATGGGCGGACGCGGCGGTCGACGCTTTTTACTTCGCGACCACTCGACGTTCAGGACGTGCTCGTTGAACTCTCTCCCGTTCATGCCCAGCGCCCGCTCCGCGCTCTCCTCGTCTGAGAAATCGATGAACGCGTACGGAAACTTGCTCTTCGGATTGTTGAACAACTCGACGTGTTTCACCTCACCACACTCTGAAAAAATCGTCCGCAAGGTTCCCGGTGATGAATTCTTAGGAATATTGTTCACGTGCACCTTGTACACGGTCGGCGTCGGCGGCGTTTGCGGACCTTCGCCGTCGCCGCCCGTCGACCATCGCTTGGACGCGTTCGTCGCGCCGTCCCGCGACGACGACGCGTTCGACGTCGACCGTCGATGCACGCGCAACGGCGTCTTGGACGCGCTCACGCGAATCGTTAGATTGCCGAGTCTCTTACCCGTCATCTGTAACGCCGCCTCCACGCTCTCGAGGCTGACGAATTCTATAAAGGCGACGTTCGCCGCGGCGTTGTGCTTGACTTGCACGTGCAATCGATTCACCGCGCCGGCGCACTCCTCGAACGTCGCCTTGAGCTCGTCCGAGGTGACCGTCTTCTCCACGTTGGCCACGTACACGGTTCGCGCGCAGCTCTCGATTTCTTCATCGTTTTGCGGCAACAAGAGCGGATTCACCGGAATCACCGCCGTGTCGCTTCGACGAACGACGACGCGTTTGCCGTGAAGCTCCATCTTGTCAAAAACCAACGCTCGTCGCACGGCGTCGGCCGAATCAAAGGCTACGAACGCATAGTTTGACTTGTTCCCGTTGGCGTCTCGACACATGCGACAGTCTAGTATGCGTCCGCACGCGGCGAACGCGTCCGCCAACTCGCGTTCGCTCACCGTCGTCGCGACATCCTTGACGAAAACCGTGTGTTGCGCGCCTCTATCGCCGCGGTACCCGCCGAAGACGTGGTTACTGTGGTGCAACGGTTGTGTCGGCGCGCCTCCACTTCTGTAGCCGCCGCCACCGCCGCCGCCGCCGCCGTAAAATTGACCGCCTCGCCCGCGTCCCGCGCGCGACGATCGTCTACCGCACCTCGTCGACGCGTAGCCCGATTGACCGCCGCCGCCGTAATACACATCACCCGCGTACGTCGGCGCGGCGTACCCGTAACACTGTGCGTTATACATGGCGGTCGCGTAACACTCGCGTTGCATCGCCATCATCTGCGCGTACGCCGCGTCGCCCGTCGGCATCATCGGCGGCGGCGGGTACATCATCATCGGCGGCGGCGGCGGCATCCCACCGACGAACGATTCATCCCCTCGCGTACTCGGAACGAGGTTATACGGTACCACCACGGGCACTGGAAGCGGCGTCGTCGTCGCCGGAACGACACCACCCGCCGCCATCGCCGCGGCGTACCACTCGGCGTACGCCGCCGCCGCGCCGTCCTCCTCCGTCGTCTCCGTCGTCGTCGTCGTCGCCGCCGCCTCCTCCATCGTCGTCGTCGTCGTCGCCGAGCGCGTCTCGTCGTCACTCGCACCACCACCGTCGTCTCGCGTCGTCGCCGCCGCCGACGCGTCCTCGGCGTCTCGCGTCGCCGCCGTCGCCGCCGTCATGCGCGCCCGCCTCTCCGCGATCGCGCGCGCGCGCTTCACGCGCTCTTCGTGAATCGAATACAAATCACCCGGTCACCGCCTGTTCGTTCGTTCGTTCACGCACGCATGCGCGCGCTCGCGCGCGTCAGTCATCCCGGTCGTCCGTCGTCGAGTCGTCCCGTCCGCGTTCAAACGTCCCGCCTCCTCGCCTCCTCGCATCCGCCTCGCCTCGCCCCTCGCCTCGCGCCTCCGTCCGCTCCAATCCATCCATCCATCATTCCATCCATCGCGCGTCGATCCATCCATCGCGCGTCCTCGATTCGCGCTCGACACGTCCCCGTTCGCGCGTCATCCATCCATCGATCCATCGATTCGAATCGATTCAAATTCTTCGCGCGCGCGCGCATCGAGTCTCCTCGACGGTGACACGACGCGAGACGACGCGACGCGCGGTCGAGGTCGAGGTCATCGCGCGCGGACGTACCCGTCTCTCTCTCCCTCTCTCCCCCTCGCGCGCGCGAGCGCACGCGGTCGGTCGGTCGAGTGCGAATGAATGCGCGCGCGGAGATCCGAATGCGAATGCGAGTGCGAATGAATGCGCGCGCGCGGGACACGCTTCTCCGTCGCCGATCACCGTCGCCGACGGTTCGACGGTTCGACGAAACGCGCGCGCGCGGCGAGAGACGCGACCGACGCGGACTCACGTCGAGCGTCGACGCGAACGCGACGACGACGACGCGATGACGCGACGACGACGCGATGGATGATTCCGTTCCGAGAATCACACATCACACATAGACTGTATACACTTTCTGTTCTGTTCTGTATGTATCACATGTCTGATCGTTCACGTATACATAAAACGTGCGCCCACGCGCCCCGCGCGTCCACGGTGGCGTGAAGCGATCTCACCGTGACGACGCACGCACATTTGTATCCATTGACCAATGTACGTGTACCGTACGTATAGTGTATTGAATTTCTAAACCATCAAACAACGAGCGATTATCGGTTGGCCAACGGCACTCCAGAGACACCCGTACATATATAGTACTTAGTGATTTAGAAACTACTATATGTGTGTGAAATAAACAGAAATGTGGTACATAGTGTACCGTTTTTTTCAAAGTCACTCGTACACATGGGGTGTACCCATCGATCGAGTCGTCCATCGGCGTCGCGTCGTGTCGAAACGCGACGACGCGACGCGCGAGGTTTCGCGTTCGGTGGACTCGATCGACGCGACGCGACGCGCGTCGAGCGGTCGAGTCGAGTCGAGTCGAGTCGTGTCGAGTCGTCTCGAGTCGTCTCGAGCGTCGAGAGACGCGACGACGACGACGTTCGGTCGGTCAACGCGATTCATTCATTCATTCACGCACTCGATTGATTGAATCGATTCGATTCGATTCGATTCGTTCGTCGTCGCGTCGCGTCGTGCCGGCGCGTGTGTCGACGATGGACGTCTCGCGCGTCGCGGTGGAGGCGTCACCGATGGCGGTCGATGAAGCGACGACGAAACGGTCGTCGAGCGGCGAACGCGAAGGCGGGACGACGGAGGAAAAGCGCGCGGGACGACCGACGTCGGCGCCTCGAACGCCCGATCGACGCGCGGAGGGACGACGCGGGACGATGGCGTCGGGTCGCTCGCGCGGTGGCGATCGGTTCGTGCCGTCGAGACGGACGAGCGTTGGGTTTCGAGGCGGGTTTAGTTTGTTGGAGGCGGCGAGCGACGGCGAACCGACGGCGGCGAGCGCGGCGACGTCGGGACACCTCGGCGTCGTCGGTGGACGCGGACGCGGCGTGGAGGATATCGTCGACGGAGACGCGCGAGGGCTGATGGGGACGCGGGAGAGCGAGGAGGACGATCCGAGACGCGCGCGTCGGGACGGCGGCGGACGCTGGGGGACGACGACGACGACCGGGACGGCGACCGGGACGGCGACGGCGTCGACGTCGGCGAACGCCGCTCGCGGGTACGAACGCGAAGATGCGAGCGTGGCGTACGGTGCGCTCTTGCGAAGTGAATTGTTCGGGGACGTGAGTCCACCCGAGGCGTACGGCGTGACGCCGCCGGCGTCGCCGACGTCGACGAGGTACCGATCGCGACGCGTCGTCGTGTCCCCGATCGATGGGTCGTCGTATTCGTACGCGTCGCCCGTGAGAAATTTGTTTCGGTTCAGAGACGACGGTGTCTTGGCGTCGACGTCCACCGCGTCGTCGCCGTACGAGTTGAATCCCGCGGGGAGCGTCGACGGGCCGCTGGGCATGACGCTCTCGTCGCCGCGTCGACGCGTGCCGAGAAAGATTCCTCGAAGTCCGTACAAGGTGCTCGACGCGCCCGCGTTACAGGACGACTTTTATCTGAATCTCGTCGATTGGAGCGCGAACAACGTCCTCGCCGTCGGTTTGGGCACGTGCGTCTACCTCTGGAGCGCGTGCACGAGCAAGGTGACGAAACTGTGCGAACTCGCCCCGGACGATTCCGTGTGTTCGGTGGCGTGGACGCAGCGCGGGACGTATCTCGGCATCGGCACCAACAGCGGCGAGGTGCAGATTTGGGACGTCGCCAAGGCGAAGAAGACGCGCGCCATGCTCGGACATCGAGGACGCGCGGGGACGTTGGCGTGGAATTCGCACACGCTCTCGAGCGGAAGTCGCGATCGAACCATTCTCAATCGCGACATACGCTCGCCGAGCGATTACTCGAACAAATTGCTCGGACACAAGAGCGAGGTGTGTGGGTTGAAGTGGTCGTACGACGATCAACAACTCGCGAGCGGCGGCAACGACAATCAACTCTTCGTGTGGAACGCGCACTCGGCCTCGCCCGCGTTGCGATGCGGCGAACACACCGCGGCGGTGAAAGCCATCGCGTGGAGTCCGCATCAACAGGGTTTGTTAGCGAGCGGTGGAGGTACCGCGGACCGATGCATACGATTTTGGAACACGGTGACCAACGCGCCGCTGCAGTGCGTCGACACGGGCTCTCAGGTGTGTAACCTGGTGTGGAGCAAAAACGTCAACGAAATCGTCAGCACGCACGGGTACAGTCAAAACCAAATCGTCGTCTGGAGGTATCCGAGCATGAGTAAACTCACCACACTCACGGGACACACGTTTCGCGTGCTCTTTCTCGCCATATCGCCCGACGGACAAACCATCGTCACCGGCGCGGGCGACGAGACGTTGCGATTTTGGAACGTCTTTCCCGGTTTAAAGTCGCAAGTCTCCGGCGCCGGCGATAACACCGTCGCCGCGCTCGCGCGCACGAGCATTCGATGACCGTTCAAAGTGTACATCGTCATCCCCTGTATCAATGTCGATTCGTTCGTTTGTATGTTTTGTTTGTATAGTTTGTTTTTCGCCGCCGACGGCGTAAAATTGTAATTCGCGACGCTCATGATAGTCGTACCTCGAACGTCACTCTCGCGCGCGTCGTCCATCGACCGCGACGCGACGCGACGCGACGCGAAACGCATCACCGTTACCGTCGTCTCGCCTCGCGCACGACCGCGCGCGCGCACACCGAATCGATTCGATTCGCACCGATTGCCCAATCGTCGTCGAGGTTTCGACGCGATGCGCGCGCCGACGTCCCCGGACGCGACGTCCACGAGCGGTCGCGACGTCTACGACACCGACATCTTACCCACAGATTCGCCGTGGGGCGCGTTCGGGCGTCAACTCGTCCTGTCCGCGGTGGCGGCGTTCAGTAAGTGCGCGCTCGAGTGCGCCAACGCGACGACGACGACGGGACGGGACGCGTTCGAGGACGCCGTCACCAATCGGAACGTCGGCGTCGCGAGCGACCGTAAGAGGGGGTTGGTGACGGTGTGTAATCACGCGAGCACGTTCGATGATCCCGGAATGCTGAGCGCGATGATTCCGTGGTCGGCGTTCGCGTCCGAGTCGACGCGGGGCGACGTGCGGTGGACGCTGTGCACGGATGAAATTTGCGCCAAGAATGCGCTTCGAGAACAGTTTTTTCTGTGTGGGAAAGCGCTCGCCATCAAACGAGGCGGTGGTATCGATCAGCCCGCGATGCGAACGGCGGCGAATCTGCTCAAGCGCGGCGATTGGTTACATTTGTTTCCAGAGGGGCGCGTGAGCAAGACGGGCGCGTTGGGACCCATGCGTCGAGGGTTGGCGAAATTGCTCTGCGACGTCGAGATCGCGGGCGGCGAGGCGCCCATCGTGCTTCCGTTTTGGCACTCTGGCATGGGTGTCATCAAACCGTACGGGAAATGGTCGATGGCGATGGGTGAGCGCGTGCACGTCACCGTCGGCGAACCGTTGGATTTGCGCGACTTGACAGCCAAGTGCGCGCGGTGCGAGAAAAACGCAAAGGCGAGGGATCACCTGCACGCGCAAATTATGGCTCGCGTGGAAAGCGCGCTGAAAAAATTAGAGGCGAGGAACGCGCGCGAGCGCGCCGAGACGGCGTCGGGAGTACCAATGTAAGAAAGTTGTAATCAGTCGCCGGCGCGAAACCGTCCCGAGAACGTCTTCACACGCCGTCGCGATGTCGCACACCGTCCTCTACCGCCTCGGCGGCGTGCTCACGCTCGCCGTGCCCATTCTTCTCGCCCTCATCGCCGCCGTCGCCGTCACCGACGGCCTCACCGCGCGCTGCGCGCCGACATCCACCTCGCCCACGCTCAGCGATCCACACGTCTCGATCGCACACTTTGACCGCCTGCGACGCGTCGGCGACCACGACGAGGCCCTCGTCGCCCTCGACGTGGACTTTGATCTCTCCTCGTGCGCGACGTGGAACGCCAAGACGGTGTTCGCGCACGTGACGCTGACGTACGAGACGGCGACCAGAGCGCGAAACGAGGTGACGGTGTGGGACGCGACGTTTCCGGCGCGACGGGGCGAACCGGCGCGCGCGCACGGACGGATGATGGGGAAACACAGGGTGCGCACGGTGGATGATTCGATATTAGGGGCGCCGTTGGAGGTGAAACTGCGATGGGCGGTGACGCCGCACGCGGGGATTATTCGACGCGGGGAGACGTCGACGTGGAACGGGACGGCGCCGGAAAAGTACTCGGACGAGACGCCGACTCCGAACGAGGCGGCGGGATCGACGAGTGCGAACGCGAAACGGTCGACGAGGGCGTGAGTCGGATGGGAAGAGGGGGTGCGTAGCGCGGCGTGGTCTCGGCGCGGGCGTCGACGAGACGGTTCGATTGATTAGTCACAAACGCATAGAGGCGCGAAGAAGTAACGGTGTGATTTTACAAGTCTATCAAATTCATAATCGGGCGCTCGACGTTGGGACTCGGCGACGGTTTCGCGTTCGTCGCGGTGCCGGCGGTGTTTTCGTCGTCGAAGGACATCTGATGGACCGCGCTCGCGAGCGCGTCCGCGGGACTCGGCGCGGGACTCGGCGCGGGACTCGCGGACGGCGCATCGTCCTTCGTCGTCTCTACTTTCTCCGGCGACGTCGGACGCGACCGAACCATCTTCGACGGCCGTGACGACGCCGCGGGCTGCGTCTCGAACGACAAGTTTCGAACCGCGCCGTCCTCGGTCCACTCGGCCCACTTGGCGGCTAAATCCTCCGAACTCTTTTCCTTGAGCTTTCCGATGGACGCGGCGAGCTGATTCTTCTTACTCGCGAACGCCTTTCGCATGTCCTGAATCGTCTTCGACGTGGAGTACGCGTGTTTCGCTTTTTGCATCGTCGATTTAAACACCGAGCTTCCGACGGAGAAGGCGTGCGACGACGCCGACGCGAATTGCGCGGAGAGCGCCTGCCCGCGCATCATCACGTCCGACAGCGTCAATTCGGGTTCGTCCAGGTCAAAATCCACGATCTCGTCCCCCATGGGCACGAAACCGGTCTTTCGCGCCTCTCGCGCGCACATTTTCAGTCGCTGGCGGACGAAGACTTCGTACATTTGCGTCCCTCGCATGGCGGCGAGGACGTCGGCGTGCTTAGACGATTCCATAAACTCGCGTTGATCGAGCCATAAACTGTCCGACACGATGGCGTCCTTGGGCGGTGGATTCGCCCAGACGCCCTTGATGTGCCCTTTGTACGGACCGAGCGTGGAGGAGAAAAAAGTGCGAAAGACGCGCGCGATGGCTTGCGAATCCTCGCCTCGAGAGCGTTCGATTTCTCGAAGCAATCCGACGCGCAAGAGCGTCAGCGGACCCGACGGCATGGCGTCGAAATCCTCCTCAAAGTACGTGAACGACCCATCGTCGAGGTTGAGCACAAAGACATCGTCACAGGGTAACTTTTTCATCTCCGGCACGAGCGACGCGTGCACGCCGACTAAAAACGGCATCGGCGCGGTGAGGTAATCTAAAAACGACTCTGGCAACACGGGCAAGAAGATGTGCTGCCACGACAACGGATACAGCGCCGCGTTAGCCGCCTGCACCGCCCCGCTCAGCGCCTCTAATCGCGCGCTCGTCACCACCACGCGTCGCTCGTGCACCAACGCCGCGAACAGCGCCAAAACGGCGTCCACGTGTCCGCAATCCAACACGGATGTAAATTTAATCCCGCCGTTAAACTCTCGACTCAAATCCGGCGCTCGCAATCGCACGCTCTGCGTCGCCACGCCCGCGAACGCCGTCCACGGTAATCCAACCGTCGTCTCCGTGCCCGCCGTCGGCGTCTTCGCGCCGATGACGCGATCCAAATACGCGTACAACGCGTCGTCCGGTCCCAGTCGTCTCGCGCCCGCCGCGCCCCTCGCGCTCGCCGTCGTCTCCGACAACACCCGCACCGCCTCCGCGCTCGCCCCCTCCAAGACGTCGTGATAATACTCAAACCAAGGATTTCGACTCAGCGCCACCAACGCCGCGCGTCCACCGTCGACGCGACGCACGACGCCCACGACGCGCGTCCCGTCCTCTCGCGTCAGGCACAGCGTAAATCTCTCCGTCTTCGCGCGCGTCCCGCTCGTCGACGTCGACGACGCGCCGTCCGTCGCGCGAGAAACACCGTCACCACCGTCTCCGTCCTCGACCGCGCGCGTCGCGCGCTCGGGAAACGCGAACCGCGCGCGCGCGACGGATGCCGCGAGCTCGAGCGTCTCCGCGGTCGATCCCTCATCGTCGCCGAACGTCGCGACCACGTACGCGGGCGCGTCTCGCGCGCACGCGAGAAACGCGGTCGACGCCATGGACGCGCGCGCGTCCCCTCCCGCGTACGTCGACCGCGTCGCGCGTCCCGCGTCGAGCGCGGAGCAATGGTGCGCTCATCACGCCACTCGCGCGCGCGGCGTCGTCGCCATCGCGCCATCGTCCTCGACCGCGCGCGTCCTCGACCGCATCGCGGCGCGACCGCATCGCTCTGTGATTCTCCAGAGCGTCGCCTCCGTCGCGTCCGTCGCGCGCGGTCGAGGACGATGGAGCGCGATTTCGGTTGGGAGCTCGACGACGAAGACATCAGAGACGAACCGACGTTCGACGACGAACCGCGCGACGACGACGACCGCGACGACGACGAACGCGCGAGTGACGATGATTCACATCCCCAACTCGCGTCGACCGACGACGGTCCGTCTCTGACGTCGCGCGCGCGCGTGCCGAGCGCGGGGACGAGGGCGTCGTCGCGTCGGGACGGTTTCGAGCCGACGCCGACGCCGTGGACGGTACGGTGCGCGGACGCGCTCGCGGACGATGACGAGGACGAGGACGAGGCGTTTTCGACGCGCGGTCGACGCGACGTTCGCGCGCGATCGACGACGCGTCGGGCGAAGCGACGTCGACGAGACGTCGGCGGCTCGCGGTCGCGCGCGGACGCGGCGACCGCGTTCGCGCGTCGCGTCTTGAGTTGGACCGTCGACGGATTACGCGCGAACACGCGACGAGCGGTCGGTGAGGGACCGATGCCGCGCGCGATGACGACGTACGACAGTCTGGACGCGTGGTACGCGACGCAGGAGGAATTGGTGTACGAGGAGGCGAGGGCGACGTTAGCCGCGGCGGCGGCGACGCGCGCGCGTTCAACCGCGTTCGACGTCGACGCGTCCGTCGTCGAGGACGTCGAGGACGGGGCGTTGACGACGATTCTCGTCTCACCGACGTCCTCGACGAAAGTCTTTTCGGACGAGTGGCGCACACCGGCGACGGCGATTCTTTTATCGCGCGTGGACTCGCGAGGACGCGTCGAGCGAGAAACCTTGGCGCTCGTCGCCGCGAGTCGTCGCGAGACGACGAGGACGCGCGACGCCGCCGTACCGCTCATCGTGCGCGCATCGACCGCTTTTCGCGACGCGTTCGCGTCCACCGTGACGTTTCGAGCGACGCCGTTGGAATCCCTCATCACGCATCGACGCATGGCTGTCGCGTGTTTCGTTCGTCCCCGCGTCGCGTTCGCCGCCGGCGTGCTCGGCCGCGGACGCGCGACGCACGTGAAATTTATCCACTCGGACGACGACGACGAAAAGGACGCGCGAGAGACGGACGGTGACGCAGAGGCGATCGAGCCCGCGTTCGCGCTCGCGCTCGACGCGTCCCAGCGAGACGCGGCGAAGAGTTTCATCGACGCGCGAAGCGACGCGGATCGACTTCGCGCCGTCGTGGGACCGCCGGGAACGGGGAAGACGCGGTTCGCGGCGAGTCTTCTCGCACATCTCGTCGCGACGAATCATCGCGTGTTGGTGTGCGCGCCGAGTAATAAGGCGGTGTGCGTGGTGATGGAGGCGTACGTGCGCGCGACGAGGCGACGAGACGCCGTCGAGGATGAAGACGGGGACGTCGTCGCGCTCGTCGGCGTGGAGGAGGCGTTGCGAGACGCCGCGACGGAGGCGTCGACGATGGAGCGTTTCGTGTATCACGTGTGCGACGTCGTCGCGAGACGAATGAAAGAGACGCTCGAGGCGTACCGATGCGGTGACGTGGACGTGGACGAGGCGCGACGAAGCGGTGAACGCGCGCGACGGTTTTTGCGTCGACGCGCGCCGGATTTTCTCGCCGGCGACGTCGAGGACGCGCTCGACGCGCTTCGTCGCGCCGACGACGCCGACGTTCGCGATGCGATCGCGCGCGCGGCGGCGGCGATTTCTCGAGGGTCGGGTCGAGGCGACCGCGGGGATGAATTCGCGCGAGAGACGATTCGTCGCGCGCGCGTGACGTTTTGTACGCTCGCGTCGGCGGGACAATCCGTCATGGCGGCGCTCGACGGGCCCGACGTGCTCCTCGTCGACGAAGCCGCTCAGGCGCTGGAACCCGAACTCGCCGTCGCCTTCGCGCGACATCCGCGTCGGGCGCTTCTCGTGGGTGATCCCGCGCAGTTACCCGCGTCTCTGTCGTCGGAGGTGGCGCGTCGCTGCGGACACGCGACGTCGCTCATGGAACGTTTGGTGACGAACGACGCCCGAGCCGCGCGCGCGCTGAACGCGCAATACAGAATGCACCCAGAGATTGCATCCTGGCCCGCGCGAGAGTTTTACGACGGTGGCGTGATGAACGCGCCGATCGTCGAGACGCGCGCGCGTCCGAAGGGAACGCCGAGATGGTTGCCGCCGTACGTCTTCGTCGACGTCCCCGACGGCGTCGAACGCGGCGGACGCGGGAAGAGCAAATCGAACGAACGCGAGGTTCAGGTGGCGTGCGACGTCGTGGCGCGCATTCGCGGGGATAACGATGACGCGAAAGCGTTATCCATCGTCGTCATCACGTTTTACGCCGCGCAGGTGGGGCGTTTGCGCGAGGCGTTGGCCTCTCGCGGTTTGCGAGACGTCGCCGCGCGATCCGTGGATAGTTTTCAAGGAAGCGAGGCGGACGTCGTCGTGTGTTCGGCGGTGCGAAATAACGCGCGTTTTAACGTTGGTTTTTTAGAGGATCGACGACGATTGAACGTGGCGCTGACGCGGGCGAAACACGCGTTGGTGGTGGTGGGATCGCGCGACACGTTGGCGAGGTGCGACGCCGAAGGGTTGCGCCGGCTCGTCGAGGACGTCGAGCGACGACGACTGATTATATCGGACAGAGACATCGCGTCGTCGTGGCGATAGAAGGATTGTAGATAGTAGTACGTACCTAGTGGTGGTGGATGTGATTACAACGGAGAGCGAGCTAGCACATTCCCTGACTTTTGAGGCGTTGAATGAAGAGATTGACGGGCGAGAGGAGCGCGCTCGGATCCTCCATCGTCGCCGCCGTGCCGGAGCCCTCAATCTCCACCCAACTCGTCGTCGTCGCCGACATGTGCGCGTTCATGTTCACGGAATCTTTATACCACGGACTCGCCGCGCACGCCATGATGATGGCGTCCACGCGTAACGACGCGTAAATATGTTCGTTGTCCAATCTGTGCAACGCCGCGTCGTAATACGCGAGCACGGCGCGCGGGTTCAACGCGCGCATCTCCCGTCGCGCCGTCTGCGCCAAATCGCTCTCAAACATCCCCCTCGATCCACCGAGTGCACGATAACTAAACATTCGCTTCATCAAGTGCTTCTGCGTCCACGGCGTCCATCCGTACCGCTTCATGTTAAATTTACAAACCGCGCCCAACGCGTGCTCCACCGTCCCCGCGCGTCCGCAACTCGGCGCCACCAACATCACCGCCTTACACGCGCTCGAGTGTCTACCCGCGTACAGCGCCAATACCGTCGCTCCCGCACCGACGCCCAGACCGACGCACTCGCGCAGACCGAAATGTTTCACCACGTCCTCCACCTGCTCGGCGAACGCGTCGAGCGTCCTCGGCGACGTCTCCGAGAGATTCGCATCCACGCCACCGTCTTGACACCCCGGCGCGTCGATGTGATGGACGCGAAACCTCCGCACGAGATCGCTCGATGGACCCGCGCAGACGAAGAGCGGTTGGAAACACGTGCGATGGTTGAGCCCGACGTCGTGGTAGGTGATGAGCGGCGTCGCTCGAGGATCGCCCTGGACGGTGACGGTGAGCGGACCGTAGCGCGTGGGCACGACGTGGACGTCGCCGTCGACGTCGAACGCATCGAGGGAGACCATCTCGAGGCCTTCGTCCGCGGTGGACATGGTGGGCGCGCGCGGGCGAGCGAGGGAGCGCGTGGGCGTGTGGGGGAAAGGAAAGGCACTTTTTGCACTTTTCAGACGGGGACGAGAAGAAATGGTAACGTTACACGTCGGCGTGCTTCTCGAGAGTGACGCCGAAGCGAAGGTCCCAGGCGTCGGTGGGATCGGTGAGGAGTCCCCGCGCGAGCGCGCCGTACCTCTCGCGCATGGTGTGCACCAACGATTTGGTCTCGACGCAGAGCTCGTCCGAGTCGCGATACGGCTCGTCGGCGTGCACCATGTCGGTGAGCACCTCGGTCGGGGATTTCGAACACTCGCCGCCCTCGATCACCCCCGGCCACGGTGGTGCGTCCGCGGCGTCGTCGTCCTTGGCGAGCGCGATGAACAGTTCGCACTCGCGCGCGTCGGACGAGAGCGTCCAGACGCTCTCGTCGGCGCGCGCGCGCCGACGAAGACATCCCGTCAACGAGCGCACCTCACCGTGCCAACGCACGCGCACACGCACGCGCGTCGTCTCTATATCCACGCAAACGTCTTCCGCGAGCGTGCCAAGAGGCAACGCGACCGTGATCTCGACGCACGTCGTCGTCTGCGTCCACCGCGCGGCGCTCGTCCAAAACGCTTTGCGTCCGTCGAGACTCGACCACGCGCGCCTGGCGCGCTCCAACGCCTTGCGCGCCTCGGTCGGTTCACCCGAAAATCGACATCCATCGCTGTCGTACCCATCGTCCTCGTCCGTCGCCATCGTCGCCGTCGCGCGCGGCGAAGTCGCGTCGCGCCACCGACCGTTTCTGTACTTTTCACCATCTTCCTTAATAATAATTTGAATACATACCACTCGTCCTATATATTTACAAAACTCATAAAAACGGTTCCGGCCTCGAAAGCCGCCGCCTCCCACCTCGCGCGTCTCGCGCGCCCCTCCATCGCGTCGCGCGCGCGCGCGTTCCCCACCTCCCGCGTCTCGCGCGCCCGACGCACCGCATTTCTCTCCACCACACCATGCCCTCACCCGCGTCTCCCGACGCCCGCGTCACCGACGACGACGACGCGCGACTCGCCGCGCGACTCGGCGCCACCGTCGTCCCGGAGAGCGTCTCCGTCGCCACCGCGCGCGCGTGCGAAGCCTTCGTCGACGCCCAACTCGCGCGCGGACGACGAGGCGAATTACTCGGCGATACCTACGCCCCGGTCCCGGCGAAGTGGGCGCGTCGAGGACAATCGAGGGAGATGGTGCAGTACGGGGCGTTTACGCACAGCAATCGCGTGCGAGACGACGTCGCCGTCGAGCCGTTGCCGGAGACGCTCAAAACAGTCGTCCAGGAGCTGTGTTCGAACGGGGTGTTGACGAAGGATGAAGCAGAAGGCATCAACGCGTGTACGATCAACGTGTACGAGAAAGGACAGTGGATTCCACCGCACATTGATCACCCGGCGTTCGCGCGCCCGTTCGTCACCGTGTCGCTGGCGAGCGCGCAGACGATGACGCTGGGACGAGGGATGGTGTGGCCGAGCGGGGACGAACGACCGGACGCGGGGACGAGTTACGAGGGGGAGGAGGTGCGGGTGGTGATGCCGGTGCGTTCGGCGGTGAGGATGGAGGGGAGGGCGGCGAATGAGTACGAACACGCCGTGCCGCCGGTGAGCGAGAGACGCGTGTCACTCACGTTTCGACGAAGGATGGATGTCGACGGTGAGCGTGAGGCGATACAGACGCAGGCGACGCTCACGGAGGCGTTTCGGGCGGTGTATAGGACGAAGAGACGCGATCGGGCGGCGGAGGAGACGTCGACGTCGGAGTCGGGGGCGACGGAAACCAAGCCGCCGTCCGAGGAGGAGCTTCGCCGCGCGCGCATCGTCGCCGAACGTGCGACGGTCAAGGCGGCGAGAGAGGCGAGGAAACGCGCGAAACAGTTGCGCAAGGCTGGAAAGACGGCGGAGGCGGAGGCGGCGGAGGCGCTCGCGCGAGAGATTCGAGGACTGGGTGACGACGGGGAGACGACGACGACGTCCGAGCCGCCGAGCGTCGCATTGGTGAAAAAACCGCCCAAACGCGCGTGCGCCGTCGTTCCGGAAAATCTCATAGACGCAACGAAAACCGTCACCGCGATGCCAGACGTCGAGCGAGAACACGTCCAAAAAGTCTACGACATCGTCGCGCAACAGTGGCACGGCACGAGATACCGCGCGTGGACCGGCGTCGAAACCTTCGTGCGGAAACAACCCCCCGGATGTCTCGTCGCCGACGTCGGGTGCGGCAACGGGAAAAACATTCCCGAGGTGATGCGCGGCGGTGGCGTCGCTCTCGGGAGCGATTTCAGTCGAGGCTTGATTGAAATCTGTCGAGACACCGGGTACGAGGTCATGGTGGCGGACGCCGTGTTGTTACCGTATCGATCGAACGTCTTCGATTACGCGTTGAACATCGCCGTGTTGCATCACATTTCCTCGCCCGAGCGTCGTGTCGAGCTCGTCAAGGAAACCATGCGCGTCGTTCGCGTCGGTGGGTGCGCGCTCTTCTACGCCTGGGCGTTGGAGCAAGAGCAAGGCGGGGTGTCGGGACATCAGTTTCAGGGGCAGGACGTGCTCGTGCCCTTTCATAATAAGATAAAAGTCAAGGGTGTGTCGCCAGAGGACGAGCGCGTGCGACAGGCGAAGCTTCTCGGCGCCCCCGCGCACGGGGAGGCGGACGCCGAGAAACGATCCGTCGTGTACCAGCGATACTGTCACGTGTACACCGAGGGTGAGTTACCGAAACTGTTCGACGCGCTGCAGTCGTGGTGCGTCGTGGAGGCGTCGTATTACGATCACGGAAATTGGTGTTGCGAGGTTCGGAAAATCGCCGAGACGCCGACGACGTGACGTGACGTGATTGTATGCGCGCACTCATTCATTCATTCGTTTTAATAGATACGTGTACTGTACAACAAACATCGATCATCATCGATACTCGACGCGCACCGCCTTGCGCGTCTTGTGCACGCCGTGTCTCGCCGCCTTGACGCGTCGTCTCGCCGCCTTGTACGCCGCCGCCGCCTCGCGCCACGCCTCCTTCGCCTCGCCGAGCTCGCGCTTGGCGGCGGCGTACCGCGAGTTATTCTCCACCCGCGTCAGTCGTTTCGCCCGCACCGCCGAATCATCCACCACCATCTTCATCTCGTTCCATCGCGCGTCGTCACGCACGAGTCGTTCAGAGTGCGCTTCACCGTCGACGCGCGCGACGCACCCGTCCAAGACGACGCGAAGTCTTCGCCATTCGTCGACCGTCGGCGTCGCGCCGACGAGTTCCAGATACGCTCCGACGTTCGCGCACGCCATCCGCCACCGCTCATCCACGCTCACGCACGACGTCGACGCGTCCGAATACGTATACGACTCGCCCAACACGCACCGCTCCTCCTCCACGACGGCGGCGTACGCGCCCGCTCTCGCCAACCGCTCGACGTCTCGCCCGCACGCCGCGACGCGCGCCTCCGTCGCTCTCGCCGCCGCCGATCCATCGCTCGCCAACGACGCGCGCGCGCGATTCAAGTGTCCACTCACGCGGTCGGTCCATCGAGCGCACGCCCGCGCGATGGCGTTCACCTCGCCGCGCGTCGTCTCGCGTCCCCGCGCGCCGCCGACGTACGCGCACGCGAGACACGCGTCGGCGTCCCACCGGGACAGACTTTTGAGCGCGACGTCCACGCCGGGACGCGCGCGGACGTCGCGCGCGAACGTCTCGAACGGGTGGTCGTCGGTGGTGTCGGCGTCGGCGTCGGATGCGTCGGGCGCCGGCGACGCGCCGGCGCGCGCGCGTGACAATTGGTGGCGGCGCGATGACGACGACGACGATGTCGACGCGTCGACGCGCGCGACGCCGAGCCTCGCGACGCGCGAGAGACGCGAGGAGAGGTGCGCGACGCGGTGCGCGGTCGATGCGCGCGGGCACGCGCGCGTCGACGACATGGTGGGACGATCGAAGACGCGCGGTGGTTTGACGCATCGATCGACACTCGGCGTCGATTCGATTCGAGACGATGGGTGACGGTGACGGCGGCGTCGACGCGCGCGGCGTCATCAAGCGTTTACCTCGAGACGTCGTCAATCGCGTCGCCGCGGGAGAGGTGCGAGTCGACGACGACGCGAGACGATGATGAAAGATGACGTTTTTCAAAGAGTTGCGAAAAGAATGAAGCAAGGAAAAACGCGACGACGACGAGTGACGAACGAACGAACGACTGACGCGTGAACGCGCGAACGAACGCGTAGGTTATTCATCGACCGGCGAACGCGCTGAAAGAGCTCGTGGAGAACGCGCTGGATGCGGGATCGACATCCATCGCGGTGACGGTGAAGGAGGGCGGGAACAAACTGTTGCGGGTGCAAGACGACGGCCACGGCGTGCGATTGGAGGACTTACCGCTGCTGTGTGAGCGACACGCGACGTCGAAGATTGAAAAGTATGAGGATTTAGCGACGTGTGCGAGCTTTGGGTTTCGAGGGGAGGCGTTGGCGAGCATGAGTTACGTGTCGCACGTGACGGCGACGACGATGGCGGAGGGCGCGGCGCACGCGACGAGAGCGTCGTATAGGGACGGAAAGATGGATGATGAGGGGGCGAAACCGTGTGCGGGGGTGAGAGGGACGACGATTAGCGTGGAGGATTTGTTTTACAACGTGGTGACGCGGAGAAAGGCGTTGAAGAGCGCGTCGGAGGAGTATTCCAAGGTGCTCGAGGTGTTGCAGAGGTACGCGGCGTTGCGAACGGATGTCGCGTTCACGTGTCGGAAACACGGGGAGTCGAGACCGACTTTACACGCGCCCGCGGTGGAATCGCGCGTTGAGCGCTTGCAGGGAATCTACGGACCCGCGGTGGCGCGGGATTTGAAGACGCTCGAGTTGGACACCGAGCTGTCAAAGAAAAAATTTGAATTCTCACTTCGCGTCGAGGGATTGGTGAGCGGCGGGAATTATCACTCGAAGAAGACGACGTTCATTCTTTTCATCAATTCGCGATTGGTCGATTGTCCGCAACTCAAGCGAGCGTGCGAATCGGTGTACGCGGCCATCTTACCAAAGGCGGAGAAGCCGTTTATCTTTTTACACCTGCGCCTTCCGTTTGAAGACGTCGACGTCAACGTGCATCCGACCAAACAAGAGGTGCACTTTTTACATCAAGAAGCTATCGTGGAATTGATTCAGACGAAGCTGGAGAAAATTTTGCTCGCGACGAACTCGACACGCACGTTTACGGTGCAAACGCTTCTTCCCGGCGCGGAGAAGTTGAGCGGTGGGAGAAACGACGCCGACGACGAATCGAACGGCGACAAGGAGAACGGCGACGGTCCGCCGTCGTCGCAGACGAAGGCGGTGAAAACGACGCAACGCGAGCGCGCCGGTGGTGATCACAAACTCGTGCGCACGGATGCGAACCTCGCGGCTGGGAGCATCGACGCGTACTTGCAGCGCGCGACTCGATCCGAGGGACGAGAACACGAAAAGATGGAGGAGGTTCGTCGCGCCGTCAGAGATCGTCGACGTCACCAGACCAAGTCCGAGGACGCGTACGTGTGTGAACTCACGTCCGTGCAAGAGTTGAACGCGGAGATTGAACGGCGCGCGCACAAAGAGTTGAGTCAAATCATTAAAAATCACACCCTCGTCGGCGCCGTGGACGCGCGCGACGGCGTGTGGTTGCTTCAGCACCAAACCAAGCTCTTCATGGTGGACATCGGCAGATTGAGCGAGGAGATGTTTTATCAAACCGCGCTGAAGAATTTCGCCAACTTTGCGCCGAAACCGTTGGAGGAACCAGTCTCCGTGTCCGCGCTCGCCCTCTGCGCGCTCGAGGACAAATTCGTCGGCGACGACTGGGACGCCGCCGACGGCTCCAAGGATCAAATCGCCGATCGCATCGCCGAGATGCTCGCCGAGAAGTCCGACATGCTCCGCGAGTACCTCGCCATCGATATCGACGACAAACGTCGGCTCGTCGGTCTTCCAGACATGCTTCCCGGGTACTCTCCCGAAATAGGCAAGCTTCCCGAATTTATCCTCTCCCTCGCTGAAGACGTCGACTGGTCGAGCGAAAAGGAATGCTTCGACACGTGCGCCCGCGCGCTCGGCGCCTTTTACGCCGTCGACGGCGCGCACGAGGATCCGAACGAGGACCTCGGCGACGAGGAATCCGACGCCCGTCGCGTCGCCCGTCTCTGCGTCTTTCCCGAAATGAAACGTCGTCTCGCTCCGCCGAGACATTTCGCCGACGACGGCGCCGTCGTGCAGATCGCCTGTCTCGAACAATTGTACAAAATATTCGAACGATGCTAATAAACGCGTCGTGGACCGATGAAATCGGTTGATCCGCGGCGGACGCATCGCCGCGCGTGTAATTCAATTCATTCGTCGCAAAGAAAAAGTAATCCAGTCGTCATTCGGTCGCGCGTCGCACACACCCGACGCGTCCGTGCATGCGCCTCGCGCGATCGTTCGCCGCGCGCGCGTCACTCGCCGCGCTCACCGAACGCCGCGCGCGCCCGACGACGTCGTCCCGCGCGCGCGCATCGTCATCGACGTCACGCGTCGTCGTCCCGCGTCATCGACCGACCCTCGCGCGCGCGTCGACCGCCTCCTCGCCCGCGCGCGCGTCCGACATGGTGGCCGACGACGCCGGTAACGCCGCCAAACTCGCCGCGCTGCGAGCGGCGATGGCGACGCGCGGTGTGCGCGCGCTCATCGTCCCATCGCAAGATCCGCACTTTAGCGAATACGTCGCGGCGTGTTTCGAGCGTCGACGATGGATCAGTGAATTCACCGGTTCTGCGGGCACGGTGGTGGTGACGGAGGATCGAGCGCTGTTGTGGACGGATGGACGGTATTTCGTGCAGGCGGAGGAGGAGCTGAGCGAGGATTGGACGCTGATGCGAAGCGGGACGAAGGGGACGCCGGATGCGAAGACGTGGTTGAAGACGACTATGACGGCGGGAAGCGCGGTGGGTATCGATCCGAACGTGCACTCGGTGAGCGAGGCGAGAGAGTTGAGGAAAGCGTTGAGAGAGAGCGAGTGTGAGGTGGTGGCGATGGAGGAAAATTTGGTGGATTCGATTTGGAGCGATCGACCGGCGTTTCCGAAGACGAAGCTTCGCGTGCATCCGGCGGAGTTCGCGGGACAAACCGTCGAGGAGAAATTGACGCATCTTCGCGAAAATATGAAGGAAAACGGGGTGCAGAGACTCGTGGTGAGTTCGTTGGACGATGTTATGTGGTTGTGTAACGTGCGTGGTGGAGATGCGCCGTGTAATCCGGTGACGCTGTCGTACGTCTTGGTCGGCGAGACGGAGGCGTCGTTGTACGTCGATGTCGACAAGGCGACGGACGCCGTGCGTGCGCACCTCGCGGAAGCGAACGTGACGATTAAACCGTACGAGGAGATGTCCAAGGATGTCTACGCCTCGGCGCAAGCCGGTGAGACGCTGTGGATGGATGTCGACAGGGTGTCCGTGGCCATGCTCGAGGAGGCGGAGGCGGGCGCCGCCGCCGCGCCGCGCGGCGCTAAATCAGCGCGCTCGGACGTCGCCGGCGACGCGTCCTCGTCCGCGAGCGCAACTCCCGTCAAGGAAGGCACGTGTCCGATCGCCATCGCCAAGGCGGTGAAGAACGACGCCGAAATGGCGGGCATGGTTGAGGCGCATCTCAGAGACGGCGCCGCCATGGCGGAGTTTTGGTGCTGGATGGAGAAGGAAATCGCGAGCGGTCGCACCGTCGACGAGTACGAAGCCGGCGAGCGCGTCATGGCGTGCCGAGCGAAACAGGGTGATTTCATCGAGGAGTCGTTCCCGACCATCGCCGGCGAGGGTCCGCACGGCGCCGTCGTGCACTACCGCGCCACGCGCGAGAGCGCGCGCGCCGTCGGCGGCGAGAGTCTCTTGCTCTGCGACAGCGGCGGACAGTACGCGTGCGGCACGACGGACGTCACGCGCACCGTGCACTTCGGCACGCCGACGGATCATCAAAAGGAGTGCTACACGCGCGTGTTGCAAGGACACATCGCGCTCGATCAGATGGTGTTCCCGACGGGCACCAAGGGCTTCGTGCTCGACGCCTTTGCGCGATCGCACCTGTGGGCGAGCGGTTTGGATTATCGTCACGGCACTGGACACGGCGTCGGCGCCGCGCTCAACGTGCACGAGGGTCCGCAGGGTATCTCGCCGCGTTTCGGTAACATGACGGCGCTGTTGCCCGGCATGATTCTGAGCAACGAACCGGGGTATTACGAGGACGGCGCCTTCGGCATTCGCATCGAAAACCTCTTGCACGTCGTCGACGCGGATACCAAGCATAACTTTGGCGACACGGGCTTCATGAAGTTTGAGAGCTTGACGTTGATTCCCATTCAAACCAAGCTCATGGATCTGAGCATCATGAGCGATAAGGAGATCGCGTGGGTGAACGAGTACCACACCAAGGTTTGGGAAAAAATTTCGCCGCGCGTCGAGGGCGACACCAAGGCGTGGCTCGAAAAGGCGTGCGCGGCGATTTCGCGATAGAAGAAGAAGCATTTTTAATGACTATACACACAGACACGAGTTGAATTTTTATTTGATGATGACGATGCATTCTCTGCGATTAACAAAAAAGTCCTGTGGTATCATGGATTCGGGGCTAAGTCTACGCTGGGAGCAAAACGAGGCGCCGCAATTAGACGGCCTTGTATTCAACCTTGGTGATCTTACCCAACATGACCGCGGTGTTACCGTCCAAGAAGGCGATACGGGAGAGACCTTCGCACTTCTTGAAGGAGTCGACGACGAGCGGGTGGACCGG
>Ga0255774_10000795_pt1 | contig 27373 bp, 35 predicted proteins | sample 101ome_17_FD_179972 | JGI IMG/M metagenome (GOLD analysis project Ga0255774, IMG submission 179972) | Coastal salt marsh microbial communities from the Groves Creek Marsh, Skidaway Island, Georgia - 101407AT metaG (version 2) | ecosystem: Environmental > Aquatic > Marine > Intertidal zone >... | reverse complement strand
GAGGCGTAAGAAAGGCAAAGGACAAAGACTTCGTACAAATATGGGATCTTACAAGCACTTGTAAGTTTGCGAAGCGGCACCTTACTCAACGTAAAAAGTTTTACAAAGAGGCGCAGTACCCATTCACAATTGAAAAGGTGGACTGGAATGTTTAGGAAAAAAGAAAAACTTAAACTTACAGCTTATGCTCCGTCTACCGGTCTTATTGACTTATTTCCAGTTGTTAAATCTCAAATGCCGTCATGGTTTAAAAAGTTAGGTAAAAATGATTTAAAATCAGATAAGCCTTTAAATGCAAAAGTATGTACAGGATTATTAGATTTATATGCAGATTCAATAACTATTCCTGCTTGGCAAGATATGTCTATTACAATATTTCCAAACGGTGAAACTTCTGTTGAAGTTCAAAATGAAAAATGGGGAGTAGTTGTATTTACACATCAGTTAGACACACAAGCGCCAGGAGTATGGCCTAATCACGTTGCAGTTAAATTTGTATCACCTTGGTTAATGGAATGTAATAAAGATATAAAATGGCATTCAATTCAACCTACTTGGGATCAAACTTCTCCTTGTGATTATGTAATTATTCCCGGAACCTTTGAATTTAAATATTATAATAGATCAAATTTATTTGCCTTATTTCCGATAAAAGAAAATCCAGTAACTTATAATATTAGAGCAGGAGAACCTTTAGCTATGCTACTTCCTGGGACTGAAGAAGAATACGAGTTAAGTTGCGAATTTATTAGCCATGACGATGCTGAAAGGATATTAACTAAAATATGGGAATTTAAACCTGGTCTAGCTTATCAAAGATTTAGATCTTACCTAAGGAAGAAAAATGCAAATATTGACACTTGACAACAAAACTTTTAAATTAAATAGTTTACCAGATAAATTAGAAGACGAAATACATTTTAGTGTTCTAGATAATTCAGATCCTAAAAATCCTGATTTCTTTTTTATGCCTTTAATTTTTGTCGAGTCATTTAGCGCACCTGCTATTGTTATGGAAATAAATGGTAAAGAAATTATGATGCCTATAGATTGGTGTATGGCGGTCGGCGACAGTCAGACTGGAAACGATTTAGAAATTCTTCCGCTAACTAGTATAAACGATCGAGGTTTTGAAGCATTCCTTTTTAACCCATTAACTAGTTATAAAATAGATTTTGGATCTATAAAAATCACAAACTTTTATAATGACGTTAAGTGGTACTTCCCAAAAATGCGTAATGGACAACTATTAAGTGTACCAATTAGTGACGGAGATGAATCCTTGTGTGCATATTTTGTAAAAGATATAAGCAGACAATGTGAAGTAATAGAATACGCACAATTATTATAATGCAAGTACATAGTCAAACACATAATAATAATGATTTTATACGAGGTTGGTATTTAGACAACTTAGATACATGTGATCAAATTATAGACTATTTTAAAAATAACAACAATAAATTTTTAGGACGTTCGTCTAATGGTGTAGATGCTACGGTAAAGGATAGTACTGATTGCTATCTGCAAGATGCACAGTTAGCAAATTTATATGTAACTCAACTAATGGATGTTGCTTCAGAATATATTAACCTTTATCCTTTTGTAAATTTTTATAGTCCTTGGGGAATTAATGATAACATTAATATACAAGAATATAAACCGTCTCAAGGATATCACAAGTGGCATACAGAACGCAGCGGAGTTGAATATCAAATTAGTACAAGACATATGGTATTCATGACGTACTTAAATGATATAACTGATGGAGGAGAAACTGAATTCTTTCATCAAAAAATAAAAGTTAAACCTGAAAAAGGTTTGACATTAATATGGCCAGCTGACTGGACCTTTACACATAGAGGAGTTCCTTCCTCTACAGAAACCAAGTATATTGTTACAGGATGGTTTAATTATTTTGGAGAAAACAATGGGAATTAAAGCAGGAAAGATCTGGGGTAATACAGAACTTATACACGCAAACGGTGTACTAGAATTTCACCGTATTGAGTTTAATGCAGGTTATAAGTGTTCAGAACACGAACACAGATTTAAGTGGAACGGATTCTTTGTTGAATCGGGCAAGATGCTTGTTCGTGTTTGGCAAGATGCAGATCAAGAAGGTTTGGTTGATGAAACCATTCTTGAAGCGGGTGACTTTACACAAGTAAAACCCGGAAAAATTCACCAGTTTGAAGGTTTAGAAGATGGTGTCGCTTTTGAACTATACTGGGCTGAATTTAATCATGACGATATTGTTCGTCGAACAGTTGGCACCGAAGTAACAAAAGGAAAGAAGTAAAATGTTTACAAAACTATTAGACGGTGTAGACAAGACTCTAGTTAGAAATCTTGTAATCTTACACACACTAGTAATTGCAGTAAGTAATTATTTGGTTACAATTAGGTTTGATTTATTTCCAGGTGCGGATTTGCCCTTGTTTGGATCATTCCCTTTAGCGGCGGCAGCGTTTACGTTTCCAATCGTTGTTGTAGCAACTGACCTAACAGTACGTATGGTTGGTAAAGAAGCAGGTCGTGCAGTAGTAGCAATGGCTATTATTCCTGCTATTATTGCTTCAGTGCTAGTATTATTAGCACTAGGTGATGAACATGCATACAGAGTAGGATTTGCAAGTGGTACTGCATATGCTATTGGTACAATGCTTGATGTATATGTTTTCCAAGCAATCCGTGAACGTTCAAATGCATGGTGGGCAGCGCCAGCAATTTCAACTATTGCAGCCAACATCATTGACACATATTCATTCTTTTATGTGGCATTTGCAGGTTCAACAGACGCAGAAGGCAACTTAACTTGGATTGGTGAGAACTGGCACATTGTTGCACAGAACAACACACTGACTAAGATTGTAGTTGGCTTAATTGTGTTCCTACCGGCATACGGTATATTACTTAACTACCTAAAAGGTAAGTTAAATGACACTGCCAAAGGGTAATTTAATCCCCGGTGAAGCACTGATATATGAGCGTAGCAACGGTGTTGTATACGCTCATTATCGCGACAAGCCCGAGATACCTCGCTGGATAGTAGGCGGGGATCCGGCTGCCGTTGCTAAAGCTCAAGGTAAGCTAATAGACTATGGTGAATGGATAAATTTGTGCGAAGTTGCTGCAACAAATCCTACACTAAAAAATCAACTGGATAAACTAGTTACGATGTATTATATTGCGAAAGAAAGTAAATGAAACAATTGATTGTAAATAATCATTTAATATTTCCTACTGTAGTATCTGAAACATTACACACTGTTACAGATAAGGAAAAAGACTGTTGGTTTGATTTATACTTAAAAAATTCTAACAATGAAGGTAGGTCTCAAGACTTTATTGGATTTGAAAATATACAAAATGAAACAATATTTAATGATCTATTAATGAACAAATTAAAAATTAGTATCAATGAATATTTTAAATGTCTTAATATAAATGCAGACACCCTTGATGTACATCTAACTAAGTGCTTTTTTAATGTTACTAATCAGAGTGGTATTGATGTTCACGACCATTCCGAAAATCATATTTCTTTTACCTATTATCCTTTTATTGCTAACGGAAAAGATAGAGATATTATGATTTATAATTTTAATGAAGCTCATGCTAACGAACCTTATGCACATTTTTTTAGTAACTATATTACTGAATGGACGTCTATAAACAGTAATATTATTTCATTTCCTATAACAGAAGGTTCTCTTTTTATATTTCCGTCTAAGTTAAAACATTGTATTGAAGAACGACAAGGCGACAAATATGAAGAAGGAAAAACATTTACAAATAAAGAATCATTGCAACAAAGCCGCTTTTGTGTAGCGGGCGACATGTTGTATACTAAAAAAGAAAATATAAACAGTTACAATCGAGCTTTGTCAAATCCTAAAAATTGGAGAATAATATGAGAATTATTGCAGGACCCTGCCAACACGAAACACTAGCACAGAGTGCAGAGATTGCACGTGAGTGTAAACGTGTGTGCGACAAGTATGGAATTGATTACTACTTTAAAGCAAGTTTTGACAAAGCAAATCGTACAAGCGTAACAGGCAAACGTGGGGTAGGCTTACACCCATTTGTGCATGACATACTTGCGCTAAAAGACGAACTAAATGTAAAAGCACTAACAGATGTACATGAAGTAGATCAAATACAGTATCTAAAAGACATTGTAGATGTTTTACAAATACCTGCATTCTTATGTCGTCAAACAGATTTAATACAAGCCGCTTGTAAAACAAACTGTATTGTAAATATTAAAAAAGGGCAGTTCCTAGCACCGTGGGATGTCAAAGGAATACTAAGTAAAACAGAAGGTGCTAAAGAAGTATGGATAACAGAGAGAGGTACAAGTTTTGGTTATAATACCCTGGTTGTTGATTTTACTGGGCTTGACTATATGCTCACTAATTATAACGTTCCCATTGTATTGGATGCTACCCACTCGGTACAGAAGCCGGGTGGAAACGGCACTTCAAGTGGAGGCAATCGCGATTTCGTTCCAGGTCTTACTCGTGCTGCTTCTGCTTTGGGTATCAGCAACTTCTTTTTAGAAGTACACGCTGACCCAGACAATGCACCTAGCGACGGTCCTAATATGTTGCGTCTAGAAGACTTTGAAAAAACAGTTATAGACATTATTAAATATTCTTATCGTGAAACAGAAACTATACCCGTTGACAGAAATTATACAGGATTTAATAAATGATCAATACAGCAATTTTAATTCCAGCTAGATACGGTAGCACACGTTTCCCAGGAAAGCCATTAGCTATGTTAGATGGCATTCCTATGATTAAACGTGTGTATGACGCTTGTAGTGCGTCTAAGATACCAACATTTGTGCTTACTGATAATAAGACTATTGCACAATGTATTCAAAGTGCAGGCGGTAAAGTTTACATAGACTCAAAAGATTATGCTAATGGTACAGAACGTTGTGCTGGTGCAATAAAAAGTAGTTTGTTCGACGAGTATGATAATTTTATAAATGTGCAAGGCGACATGCCAGACGTAACTACTGAGATGATTGAAAAGTGTTTGTTTAGTTTGAAGCATTATAGTGTAAGCACTGTGTTTACACAAATGCCAGAAGAAGAACAAAACAATCCTAATTCAGTAAAGATGGTTAGAGCAGGCGATAATGCACTATGGTTCGGTAGAGGTATGACAGGCTATGGTGATTGGCATCTAGGCGTTTATGGTTACCGAAAGAACGCATTACAAGCATACCCGTACTTGCAAGCTGAAAAAGAAGAACGTGTAGAAAAACTTGAACAATTACGATGGTTAAAAAGTGGTTGGCAAATTGGTTGTTTGAGTGTACAATTTAATGGTACTGAGATTAATACTCCAGAGGACATAGAAACATGGCATCACAACAAAAGCTCCCAATAAGAGATATCTTAGCAGCACTTGACACAGGCTCAATGAGTGTTTGGGACGAACTAAATGACGAAGAAAAAAAGAGTGTGAGCTTCTGGTTACTAAATCGCTGGATAAGTTCAGTTGCTGGTGATAGAGATGCGCAAGAACTTGCTGTCGTAATGACAAATGAAGTTTACAATAAAAATTGGAATGTATTAAGTACAAAGCATCCTAAGTTACAATGGCAATTACTTTGTGTTACACGAAATGCTAAAAGCGAAATTAGAAAACATATATGGATTGGTCATAAAAAGAAAACAAGCGACAACAGTAAAGGTGTAAAGCTGCTAGAACAGATTTATCCTAATATGAAACAAGATGAGGTAGAATTACTTGCTAGATTATCTACAAAAAAAGAACTCAAAGAACTTGCTAAAGAATATGACATTGATATCAAACTCTGACAAACCGTATATATGTGAATATTGTAATAAAGGGTATATGAAAGAAAGTACTCTTGCTGTGCATATGTGTGAAAAGAAAAGACGTTGGTTACAACAAGACGAAAAACGAGTAAGATATGGATTATATGCATTTCAGAGATTTTACAAACTCTCTGCGGGCACGAAGAAAGAGAAAACGTATGCTGATTTTGTTGACAGTCAGTATTATAATGCTTTTGTCAAATTTGGCAGTTTTCTTAATAACGTACAACCTTTGTATCCTGAGAAGTACATAGATTACGTTGTTACTAGTGGTGTTAAATTAGATCATTGGGCTAGAGATAGCTTGTATGAAAAATATGTATTAGAGTTTATACTTAAAGAAGATGTACACACAGCACTAGAACGCAGTGTTAAAACTATGATGGATTGGGCAGAAGAAAATGAACCTGCAGCATGGAATCATTATTTCAACTATGTTAGTTTAAACAGGGCAGTATGGCACATCAAAGACGGAAAAGTATCACCTTGGCTCATACTTAATTGTTCAAGCGGAAAAGAAATGCTAAGTAAGTTTAACGACGAACAACTAGAAATGGTTTATCACGTTATTAATCCTGAACATTGGGCAATGCGTTTTAGACGACTGCCAAACGATGTTCAACTCGTAAAAGATATTGCAAAGGAAAGTAATCTATGAAAATACTAATATGTGGTTTACCCGGAAGCGGAAAAACCACCTTAGCTGCTCCGTTTGCACAGTTAATCGGTGCAGTACATCTTAATGCAGATGCAGTAAGAAAAGAATACGACGATTGGGATTTTACACCCGAAGGACGTATTAGACAAGCTCAACGTATGCGTCATCTAGCAGATGGTGTAGTAAAGGCGGGAAAGATTGCAGTAGCAGATTTTGTTGCTCCTACTCCACAAGCACGTGACGAGTTTGGTGCTGACTATGTAGTATGGATGGACACTATCAAAGAAGGTAGGTTTGAAGATACTAATGCAATGTATGTTCCTTTGGACAAAGGACAATACGACTATCACGTTGCTGAATGGTTTGATGACACACACGAGCAACTTGTAAAAATTGTATCTAAGTATATGGTGGACTATGGTAACAAAGAGTAGACACTTAGCCAAGGCAATAACTTGGCGCATTATTGCAAGTATAGTGACTGCAATAATTGCATACGCATTTGGATTACCTCCGAAAGCAGTTGGGGCTGTTTTCGTAGCTGATCTAATTATTAAATTTGTTTTGTATTATATACACGAACGAGTTTGGTACAAACATATAAAATATGGAGTTAAAGATGTTTGATTGGAAAAAGCCGACAGCACAGATGTTAGGACGTTGGCAACCGTGGCATGATGGCCACACAGCATTGTTTAAGAAAGCATTGCTCGAAACAGGACAAGTGTGTATTATGATTCGCGATGTAGGTGGTATTATAGGACAAGATGCAGGCGCTGGACGTACAGTTGCACAAGACGATAATCCATTTGATTTTGAAGAAGTTTATAACAATATTGAGATGGGATTAGCAGAAGCAGGCTTTATATATGGTAACGAATATGTTATAATGAAAGTTCCTAATATTGTAGACATCAGTTATGGACGTGGCGTAGGTTATACATTTACACAACACGATTTAGGAGAAGAAATCCATAATATTAGTGCAACACAAATTAGAGCTAAACTAAGAGAGGAAGGCAAACTTTAATGCCAGATATTGATATAGACTTTGCAGATAGAGACATAGTGTTGTCGAAGATACAACACCGTGTTGCTAAACTTGACAGTGAAAAGAAACACAACACTGGTGTCTATGTTACTGAGATTCCTCATAACCCTGTGGATAACTTATCTACTATTGACTACAAAACAGCAGAAGATAGAGGCTACTTTAAACTTGACTTTTTGAATGTTAGTATATACAAAGATGTAAAAGACGACAAGCATTTAACTACACTTATGGAGAAAGAACCTATATGGAAACTACTACAACACGAAGAGTTTGTGGATCAGTTATTTCATTTAAACGGGCATACGGATGTACTGAAACAGACTTGCCCTACTTCCGTGGAACAATTAGCTGCCGTCCTTGCTATGATACGACCAGCGAAGAGACATTTGATTGGGAAGACATGGACGGAGATAATGAAGGAAGTTTGGACGAAGCCAGAGAATGACGAGTATTATTTTAAGAAAGCACACGCAATAAGTTATGCGATGGCTGTTGTAGTGCATATGAATTTATTGTGTGAGAAATTAAATGGCAACTGAAGTAAAATTTTATACACATTTAGAAGAACTATTAGATACAGCGCCGCCGCTGCCTGCACATAAGTTTTGGCCCGAATGGTTTAAAAGACAGCCTCCTGTACTATCTGATGCTGATGATGATTCTCCTACTTCGTCTACAATAAGAAAATGTCCAGCTGCATTAGATATCTTAAGTATGGGATACATAATTCCGTTATGGTGTGATTTTAAACTACTAAGAAACGAAGATCAATTAGGATGGATGTTTCCTCCTAGAGCAGCACAACATTTTGGAGGAATACAATTACACGCAGATGCACAAATGTCTGAGTATCCGTTTGATAAAGATTCTTTTAAAGGAAGTGTTAAGTTTATAAACCCGTGGAGCATTGTAACTCCTAAAGGGTATAGTTGTATGTTAGTAAATCCTTATTTTCATACACACCCTAATCTTAGAACAATGAACGGCATAGTTGAAACAGACGGATACCATGAAGCACATGTGAACACATTTTTTACTGCACCTGTAAATACTGAAATTACTTTACCAAAAGGAATGCCATTAGTACAAGTTATTCCGTTTAAAAGAGAAGATTATAAAATGAAATTGGCTGTTGGCAACTTTGCAAGTAAATTAAATAAAGTTAAAGAGTTTTTAGCAGACAGTTTATTTAACGGTGATAGAAACAGATATCGTTCCGAGTTGTACGTTAAAAGATACAAATAATTAATTTTTTGGCGTTTTTACTAGCTGCACGTTTTTGCGTTTAACTCTTTTTACAGCTAAATTATTTAAATTAACGCAAGGCCCTATTGTTACTCGTACATCTTTTGAATTCATTGTTATTAATGAATATCGAAAAAACTCCATTTCATTTCTTAAAAAGATATTGATAGGTATCATTCGATTTGACTCCCACCACCATACTTCGCCTGCTTCTAGAAACATTCTTTTATGATCATCCGTTTTTAAATCCGTAAAAACGTACATTGTAGTAACATGTTGATCTTGATTGGCTATAATACCAACGTATTCGTTACCTCCGTAGGTAACAACACTAATAAATGGAAAGTTTTCTTGTATATCCTTTGTTAACATGGTTTTCCGATAAATACTGTATGCAATTAATACCTAGATATTTAGTCTCAAATAGATCGATAGTTCTAGCTAATGAAGCAGGTTTCGTTACGGAGTATAGACCAGTGTATCAAAAAAATATAAACGTATATAAAGGCATTGATAATGTGTTAGAATTTAAAGTTTTAAATGCAGATCAAAAGCCGATAGATTTAACAAATTATACAACAAAATTTCAAGCGTTTGACGAAAATAAAAGATTAGTTATAGAACACGACGGCACTAATGTAAATGCTACAAAAGGATTAGTAAAGGTTACTGTTACACAAAATGATTTATTAAACTTTAAACAACAATATTTTAGTTATAATGTACATCTAGTTAATGATAATTCCGAATCAGTTTTAACATATACTGACGAACATTTTGGAATGAACGGAACTATTTTTGTTAGTGACGAAGCAATGCCAGGTCCGGTTAAAGAAAAAGAAGTGTCTACAGTTTCAGTAGTAGATGATAGTGCTTGGGAAATAGGACCAGTAACAGCTGAACCGGGTATTAACGGAAATGAAGCATTACATACAGTAGCATTCTATACTAATAGCTATGCAGGAGATATTGTAATACAAGCTACTTTAGAAAATCAAGTTACTAATCAGACTAGCTGGGCAAATGTTGTAACTGTTAACTTTGATGGAACAGAAACAGAACCTAAATCTGTAAACTTCCACGGTGTATATAGTTATTTGAGATTTTATACAGAAACAGATCCTACAGATAAAATTACAAAAATACTAGTCAGAAACTAGTTGACAACGTAACAATATTACTATATAATAGTGATATGAATAATAAAATAATACTGACTATAGTCGCAACTTTTGTTGCGGCTTTTTTTACGACTACTATAAAATCTGAACCGTTAGAAGTTTGGATATATGCAGAAAGAACACCATCTTATCTAGCACCTTTTACTTACACACAAGAGTTTGTAGAAGCAGAAGATATTAAAGATGTGGTAAATTTAGATATTGTAACTAGCGGTCCTAAAGGACAAGTAAGTTCATTATATATTAGAGGCGCTGATAGTGATCAAAATTTAATTACTCTTAACGGTATACCTATTAAGGATCATTCTAGTCCTACAGGAACAGACGACATTGGCCAGCATAATTTTACAGGCATAAGTTCTGTAGAAATTATAAAAGGTCCTATGAGCAGTGTGTACGGAGCAAATGCTTCGGGAGGAGTTATAAATCTATTATCAGACGTATCGCACGAATCCTACGCAACTTTGAGTGTAGGATCTAATAATACAAACAAACAGAAAATACAAGTATCTGACATAAGTGATAGATTATCATATACAATTAATGTAGAGCAAGAAGCAACAGATGGCATAAGTGTATATCCGGGCGGCACTGAAACTGACCCGTATGATAGTACAAATTACAACTTAAACTTTTTGTACTACGGCGACAACGCAAACTATAGATTAAATTATATTAATGAATTAAACAATTCTAATCTAGACGGAACAAGTGATACAAAAGATTACGTAGGCAAATGGCATTGGACTAATTTGCAATTTGATGCAAACACAAACAACAGTAGATTTGCTTATAACAATTCAAAACACAATCGAACATACACAAAAGACGGATTGCTTGAAGGAAATTATAAAAGTAATACTAATACGTTTCTTGTTTCGCATATATTAAATTATAACAAAGCCGATGTTACGATAGGAGCAGAACACGAAAATGTAGATGCAAACTTCTTAACTAACATTAGAGGAGCGTTTCCGTATACTAGCAGTGTTGACAAAACTAGAAACACAAACGGATTGTTTGTGAATACAAATATACAAACCTATGACAACGCTATAATATCAACAGGTATAAGATATGATAGTATAGACGGCTTTGGTGATAAAGTTACTGGTAGATATGGCTTACATAAAAACGGTTATAGAGGGAGTGTATCTCTAGGCTATCGTGTACCTACACTATACGAAATGTATGGACAAGATAACTACGGATTTACAGGTAATCCAAATCTAAAAGAAGAAGATACTATAGGCTTAGAACTAGGCTATAATAATGATATATTCGATACAGCAGTGTTTGTAACTCAAGAATCTAATGCAATTATATATGATGGAACATATGTTAATGACGCAGATAAATCATATACTAAAGGTATAGAAACAACAGTTGCTCACAGTATAAATGATTATTTTATTACAGGCAATGTTGCCCTTACAGATGCACGTAAATCAAATGGCGAACAAAAATTAAGACGTCCTAAACTTACAAGCAATGTAAAGGTAGCTAGAATTATAAACGGTATAGAATATAGTACAAAGGCAAATTACTACGGCAAACACAAAGACATTGATAGCAAAACATTTGCTACTATTGATAAAAGTTCTGTTATTACCTATGATGCCGAATTAAAACATTTAAAAGACAACATAGAAATATTTGCAGGACTGTATAATATAAACGATAAGAACTATGAAAGACCTGACGGTTACAGTCAATTAGGGCGTAATTGGAAGGCAGGATTTAAGGTGTACTTTTAATGAAAAACTTAATAAGACATCCCATGTTTTTGCCAGGAGTGCTTGTTGCATCTCCAGTTCTTTACTATCTTCTTTATAAGCTAGGTTTAGAACTTTGGTGTATTGCATACGGATTAATATATTAAAAAAAATACTTGACACAACTACATAACGATACTATAATAATAGTATGAGTGTAGTAAACGATACAGTTCTGACATACTTACCTGCTAAGAGGAAATCAACTCCTAGTGGCTGGTTATCATTTAATGCGCCGTGTTGTCATCATAACGGACACACAGCAGACACTCGAGGACGCGGTGGACTTATATCTAACTCAGATGGAGGAGTTAGTTATCATTGTTTTAACTGCGGATTTAAAGCATCCTGGCAGCCAGGCAGAAACTTTTCACACAAGATGCGAAGGCTCCTACAATGGACCGGAGCGCCTGACGATGTAATCAACAAGGTGGCACTTGAAGTGATGAGAGAGAACGAAGGTGTACAAGCACAAACACGCATAGCGGAATTGCCTACGTTCAACACTGTACCGTTGCCAGATGATGCTGTTAGACTTGCAGACCATCAATGGGCAGAAGTAGGCACTATACCAGAGCGTATGGTAAATGTGTTCCAGTATATGCTTGAACGCAATCTACGTATAGATGACATTGACTATCATTGGAGCCCTAGTTTAGGTTATCGTGATAGACTTATTATTCCCTTCTACTATGAAGGTAGAATAGTAGGTTGGACTGCTCGTGCTATCACACCAGACAAGAAGCCTAAATATCTCACAGAGGTGCAACCTGGATATGTGTTTAACTTAGATGAGCAACGACACACTAAAGTATTTGCTATCGTGTGTGAAGGACAAATAGATGCACTACACGTAGAAGGATGCGCACTAGGCGGCTCAGAAATATCAGACCAACAAGCTATGCTACTAAATAGATTACAGAAGCAAATTATTGTTGTTCCTGACAGAGACAAAGCTGGTAGTAAACTTGTTGAACGTGCTATCGAGTTAGGTTACAGTGTAAGTATGCCTGAATGGGCAGAAGATATAAACGATATCGGTGATGCTGTGCAACGTTATGGTCGATTATATACACTACATAGTATTGCTACACAGGCTGATGAATCTCCACTTAAAATTAGATTGAGAGCTAAAAAATGGTTTACTTAGAAGAATTTTGGTACTGGTTAACTACTCCTTATCGTAAATGGAAAGAGCATCGTGCTCTTAAAAAACGGTTAGAAGAACTTAAAAAGTCAGATCCATTTATTTATAAATGAACGAATTTACATCATCATACAGTGCATTAAAGGGCACATTGTTACGTACTGTAATATACACAATAGGACACTTCCTTATTGCTGCTATGTGCGTTATGTATTTTACAGGTGCACCTTTTTATATTGCAATAACTGATGCAGTAGTAGAACCATTACTAAATGCAGTATGGTTTTTTATATTAGATAGACTTTGGACAAAAGACAAATGATTACTTGGGGCATAAGTGCTAACAGCCATGATGCTGCTCTAGCTGTATTTACAGATGATGGATTAGAATTTGCAAGCCACAGCGAACGCTTCAGTGGTGTAAAAAATGATGCGCATTTAAATGATAAATTAATAGAGTACGCAAAACAATGGGGAGAGCCTGATGAAGTTATATGGTATGAAAGACCCTTTATCAAAACTCTTAGACAACTTAGAGCAGGCCAAGGACTACGGCTGGGTGAAAACAATATTCGTAAGTATCTTAGATCTTATGGGATACATGCTCCTATTAGGTATACTGATCATCATCTTTCCCATGCTGCTGCCGGTTATTATACTAGTCCTTTTGACGAAGCCTGCTGTGTGGTTATCGACTCAATTGGAGAGTTTGATACACTTACTATCTGGCATGGTAAAGGATCCAAACTCAAAAAAACATATTCACAAGGATATCCACACTCCGTGGGACTCTGGTACTCAGCACTCACACAACGAGTAGGACTTAAACCTAACGAAGATGAATACATCCTCATGGGTATGGCTGCATACGGTGACCCGGGAAGATTTTGGTGGGACATGTATGATATGATTGAGTACATAGATGGGCCTAAAGTTAGATACAAAGATAATCTACACCGAGGGTGCCGTTGGTGGAAGCCAAGGTTAACATCGGAGCAGGATATGTTTGACATTGCCGCTGCCACTCAGAAGTGTTATGAGTTTACCCTAGAACAAATATTAAAGTGGGCTAAAGAAAATACTAAAAGCCGTAACCTAGTTCTAATGGGAGGGTGCGCACTAAACTGTAGTGCTAATCATTTAGCTTACAAGTATTTTGACAACGTATGGATTATGCCTAATCCAGGAGATGCAGGGAGTGCAGTTGGTGCAGTCCTAGCCCATCGTAAAGAACACATGCCAATGGAGCATGTATTTACGGGCTATAACATAGAAGGGGAATACCCAGTTGAAGAAACAATTCGAGAACTACAAGCCACCGGCATTTGTGGAGTCGCTAACGGCCGTGCTGAATACGGTCCTCGTGCTTTTGGTAATCGTAGCCTTTTCGCAGACCCACGCGGAAACGATATCAAAGACAGAGTCAACGCTATTAAACAAAGACAAAAGTTTCGGCCCTTTGCTCCAGCAGTGCTCAGTGAACACTATACCGAACAGTTCGACGGGCCAGCAAATAGTTATATGCAGTTTACCGCCCGTTGCAAAAATCCAGACCTGTATCCTGCCATCGTACACGCAGACGGTACATCCAGAGTCCAAGTGGTACCAAAAGACGATAGCGGAATACGACGACTGCTAGAACGTTGGTATGAAGAAACTGGCTGTCCTATGTTGTTAAATACTTCGCTCAATATCAAGGGTAAACCAATGGTAAACAATTTGACAGACGCTAAAGAATTTGAAAAGAAGTACGGAGTAAAAGTTTGCAGTTAATAAAAAATAAACACTATAAAATAATTGATAATTTTTTCGAAATAAATTATTTTAATGAATTAAGAGATACTGTTATTCAAAGCGAATGGCGGTTTGTGCCTAATATTAATTCTAATCATACTGAAGAAGATAATAATTGTTATTTTCAAAATGTAATATATGAACATGAACCTTTGTGTCAAGAGTATCATTTATTTGATCGTATATGGGGAGACTTTGATATTAGATCTTTAATTCGAATCAAAGCAAACTGTTATCCTGCAAAAGATGAACTAGTAACACATTCGCCACATACTGATGCTCCTTTTGATCATAACGGAGCAATTATATGTCTTAATACTTGTGACGGTTACACACAATTATCTGATGGAACAAAAATAGAAAGCATTGAAAACAGAGTTTTATTTTTTAATGCAGGTCTCGAACATAGCAGTACTAATTGCACAGATGCTAAGGCACGTTTTAATATTAATGTTAACTATTTTTAATTGACATATCTGATACAAGGCTATATAATATACACATGAGCAGACAGAACACAGATTACGGATACGACATACAAAAAGTATATCTTGAGATGTTTATGACAGACGCAGAGTCGTTTGTTAGATGTCAAGGTGTATTTGATCCAAGTACATTTGATCGCAAGTTACAAACTAGCGCAAAGTTTTTAAAAGATTATGTTGAAGAACATAATGCACTTCCTACGTTTGATATGATCAATGCAGCAACAGATAGTAATCTAAAAGATCCAGGACAGTTACAGGAGAATCACTATGACTGGCTTCTACAGGAGTTTGAAACGTTCAGTAGGCACAAAGCACTTGAGAAAGCAATACTTGACTCGGCAGACTTACTTGAGAAAGGTGAGTATGGACCAGTTGAGGACCTTGTTAAGAAAGCAGTACAGATTGGCTTACAGAAGGACCTGGGTACAGACTACTTTGCAGACCCGAGAAGCAGGCTAGAAGCAATCAAAGACAAGAACGGACAAGTAAGCACAGGTTGGCCGATGCTAGACAAAAAACTGTTTGGTGGATTCAACAGAGGCGAGCTCAATATCTTTGCAGGTGGTTCTGGTTCTGGCAAGAGTTTGTTCATGGCGAACATGGGTGTAAACTGGTGTTTAGCAGGCATGAACGTGATGTATCTAACTTTCGAACTTAGTGAAAACTTAGTTAGTATGCGACTAGATGCAATGACATCGGAGATTCCAAGTCGTGATATCTTTAAGAGCATTGATGATGTTGAAATGAAAGTCAAGATGATTGGCAAGAAGTCAGGTGCATTTCAAGTCAAGTATATGCCAACTGGTAAGAACGCAAACGATGTAAGAGCATATTTGAAAGAGTACGAAATCAAAACAGGACGCAAAGTAGATGTACTGCTTATAGACTATCTAGACTTGATGCATCCGATCGGACAAAAGATTAGTGCAGAGAACTTGTTTGTTAAAGACAAGTATGTATCGGAAGAGTTACGTAACTTAGCAATGGAACTAAACTGCATCTTTGTTACAGCATCGCAGTTGAACAGAAGTTCAGTTGAGGAGATAGAATTTGATCACTCACATATTAGTGGTGGTATTAGTAAAATTAATACAGCTGACAATCTCATAGGTATCTTTACAAGTCGTGCTATGCGAGAACGTGGGCGTTATCAGATCCAGCTAATGAAGACACGTTCATCAAGTGGTGTAGGACAAAAGATTGATCTAGGGTTTGATGTAGACACACTGCGAATCTTTGATTTAGGCGATGACGCTGAAGAAGCACCGTCTGCAGGTTTAGGAGGATCGTCTAGTTCAATAGCAGCAGCACTTAAAAGAACTCCAACAACCTCTGGTAGTTCAGGAACAGTAAATACAGATCCTGGTGAAGGAGAACCTGCAAAGAAAATACGTGCTGAAACTGATAGTACTAAACTAAGAGATTTTTTAAATAACTTAGGTAATTAGTCTGGTATATTAACAGGAATTTTTTTATTTTTCTCGTAATGGAAATGCAACATTGGTATCCAATCGTTAACTCCTAATGCTGAACTTTCATTAAGACTATTTGTAAATTCTTTACAACGTCTAACAGCTTCGTCAAAATTAGATAACTTTTTCATACGTTCCGTTTCTGTAGCAAGTATGTGTTGTCTAATCTTGTTTTGTTTGCGACTAAATGATTCTACAACATAATAAGGTTTGAATTTTTTTGGATCGGCCATAGAAACTCCTTTGTAGTATTTAGTGGATAAATATAACAAAGGAATATTTTTATGCCAATACCAGTACGAAGTATAAGATTACAAAAGAGATCATCTCAAAGTTTAGATACACTCAGCGGAGCATCGGGTGAAATTTTCTTTGATGCAGACAGAAATACCTTAAGGTTATACACTGCTAATCAGGCCGATAATATAACATTAGCTGATAGAATTTGGGTTACTGAAAATACCTTTAGTGGCAACTATAATGATTTAACAAATACTCCTTTTATTCCTACTGATGTTAGCGAACTTTCTGATTCTGGCAATACATTATTCAGCGGCGATTACAATGATTTAACAAACGCTCCTGACTTAGTTGCGTTACTTGAAGGCGTTGATGTTGATATTACTACAATAGATAACATTGGAGATGTTGATACTTCTTCAAGTCCTCTCACTATAGGACAAGTTTTACAATGGGACGGCAATAATTGGGTAGCAGCTACAGTATCAGGTATCACTGATACAAATACAACTTATGACTTAGCAGCTACAGATAATACAACAGCAGGTATTGATTTAACGTTAACTGATGTAGACGGCGGACAAGATATAATTAATTTTGTCGGAGGTACTGGTGTTGATGTTGTAGTTAACTTATCAGGAAATGTAGAAATACAAAACACTGCTACTTACAGTATAAACGATTTAACAGACACAAATATTTCTAATCCTTCATCAAATGATGTACTAGCATGGGACGGGTCACAGTGGATAGCAAGTTCTACTGCCGGTGGCGGAGGTGGTATTGAGCTTGCCGATCTAAGCATAGGCGCACCAGCAGCTGCCAGTAATGACGGCGCTATATCATACGACAACACAACTGGCGTGTTTACATATACGCCACCAGATTTATCAGCATACGCTTCACTGGCGGCATTTAGTGTAACTGTCGGTTCTGCACAGAGTGCAGGTAATTTATCTTACAACAATGGCACAGGTGTGTTTACGTTCAATCCTGCAAACCTAAGCGGATACTCACAGTTAACTGATTTTAGTGTTACAACTGGAGCCGCATCTGGTGGAGGAAGTTTAAGTTATAATAATACAAGTGGCGCATTTACATTTTCTCCTGCAGATTTATCAAACTTAAATGCAGACTTAGTTAATGATACAACTCCGCAGTTAGGTGGTGTTTTAGATTTAAACACAAACGATATAACAGGCACAGGTGATATTAATATCACAGGCGCTGGTACGTATACCGGTGCAGTAACAGCAGATAGCTTTGTAGCAACAGCAACTGGTACTCCTACTTTTAGTAGCGGTACTGATTTAGATTTAATTGCAACTGACTTTATAACATTACAAGGAGGAGCAGTAGCTGGTGGTGTTACTATTGACGGTGCGTTTGTTGCAATGAGAGGCGGCGGAGTAGCTGGTGTAGAAATATCACAAGATGCTGCCGCGGCTGGTGATATTGTTATTAATAACAAAAATACTATAAGTGATGTAAGTGTTAAATCACAACAGGATATTCTGTTTGCTGCTGCTGGACGAGCAGGGCCAGACTTAGCAATAAATTCAACAGGCATTGTTGCAAATCAGCCTGTTGAATTTTCTTCTTTTACATCATTTACTGCCACTGTAACATTCAACACAGCAACTAGTGAACACATGACTGCTATTTCTGGTGCTACTAGCGTAGTTACACATGATTTAACTTCAAGCGGATTATTTTCTCACACAGGTATAGTATCAAACTTTACAGCAGATTTTACAAATGTTCCAACTACTGCTAATAAAGCAATCTCAGTTGCACTTATTTTAAATCAAGGTGCATCGGCATTTATACCAAACGCAGTAAGAATCGACGGAGCAACACAAACAATACTTTGGGAAAATGGTTTTACACCTAGTGGAACAGCCAATGGCATTGACGTTATTTCATTTACACTTATGAGAGGTGCTAGTGCCTGGACAGCAGTATTAGGAACAGCAACGAGTTACTCATAATGGAAAGAGAATACACAGTAGTAGCAAGAAGCAGACGAGCCTTAATTAGACTAGAGCGTGAACTAGAATCTACTACAGGTACTGGCTACATACCCGATCGTAAAGTAGAGGTTGCGAATGGTAGACCAGGTTCAAAGATACAAACACACTTTATGCTCACAGACGAAGAAGCAGAAACTTTACGTGCAGATCCTAGAGTACGTGCTGTAGAGATACCACCAGAGCAGCGTGACGATATTGAAATAGGGTTACATGCATATCAATACGACGGTACCAATGAGAATAACTTTTACAGAGACGCCGGATTATCAAATACTTACATTAACTGGGGACTAAAACGTTGTATTAAAGAAACAAATGAATTTGTTGCATTCGGCACTACTAGATCTACAGGTTCACCCGGTGACTACGAATATGCTCTCGACGGCACAGGTGTTGATGTAGTAATACAAGATAGTGGAATAGATCCTGGGCATCCTGACTGGTTAGACAGAGCAGGTATAAACAGTCGACTACAAGAAATTGATTGGTATCAAGAAAGTGGACTACCTGGAACACAGAGTGCTAATCACTATAGAGATTTAGATGGCCACGGATCACACTGTGCAAGTATAGCAGCAGGAAGAAGATATGGTTGGGCAAAGGGTGCGCACATATACTCACAAAAACTAGCAGGACTCGAAACACTACAAGGCAGTGATGGCACAGGTATTAGTATATCAGATGCATTTGATTGCATACGCTTGTGGCACAATGCTAAAATTAACGGGCGTCCTACTGTAGTAAACATGAGTTGGGGATACGGTGCAACAGTATCAGGTGATCCTACAAGCGGAACATACAGAGGCACTACATGGACCTACGGAGTTGATTACACTACACGTACTGCACTACAAGCAGCCACAGGTGTAAGTCAAAATTATTTTAGCGGCACTCATCGTATACCTGTACGTGTTGCGTCAGTAGATGCAGAAGTAGAAGATATGATCACAGATGGAATACATGTGACTATTGCCGCAGGCAACAATCTACACAAAGTAGAAATTCCAACAGGACCAGACTACGACAATGAAGTAACCTTTAGCGGTACTACAAGAACCTATCACAGAGGAAGTTCGCCTTACAGCGAAAATGCTTTTATGGTAGGCAACATAGACAGCGGAGCGCAAACCAGTACCGGTAGTGAAGACAACACAATACTGTTAGATCAAACTTCAGTATCAACAACACGCGGTCCAGGTGTAAATATATTTGCCCCTGGTACAGATATAATGGCTGCTACTAGTAGAGATTACGACACAGGATCATATAGTACTACCGGCTATCCAGGAGATAACACCTTTCCTATAATGAGCATTGGTGGTACAAGTATGGCAGCGCCACAAGTAGCTGGTGTAGTAGCCTTGCATTTGCAAAAGTATCCAACTCTAACACCTGCACAAATGCAGACTAGAATATTCGAAGATTCGAAAGCAGTAATGTTTACTACAAGTTCAGACACAGACTACGATAGAATATATGATAGTCTAATGGGTGCTCCTAATCGTGTTTTGTTTAATAGATACGGCAAGCAAGCATTTACAGCAATTGGAGGAGTTCCTCCAGGTTTAACAATAGGATAATACAATGGCAAAAACACCTTCACACATATATGCAATACTAGCATACTCAAAAACTGTAAATACAACCAAACGTATTTTTGACGAAGACAGTTTACTAGAACCGTACAAGCATACAACTCAAGAAGCACTAGCACAACAAAAAGCAAATGCCTTTGCAGCTACCTTAAATTCTCAAAGACACAAGGGTGTATCAGATTGGGTAGCTAAAATAGAACGTCAAGAATATAAACCTTCAGGTATAGTAAGAGCAGCACAAATTAGAGCACCAAGATAAAAAGGATAAGTTATGCCAAGAATTGCATCAATGAGTCAAAAAACTTTTGCTGCTTCGAAAGCCGGCAAGGTTCCGTCTTATCTTCTTGATGCAGTATCTAGTGTACAAGAAGGCGAAGTTTTAACTATTACACTTAATACTCAGCGTATTCCAAACGGCAACGAAATACCTTATACAATTACAGGAATAACAAGTGCAGAAATTGCCGGTGCGCCGTTAACTGGAGTATTTGAAATACAAGGCAATTCAGGTCAAGCAGTATTTACTATAATAGCAGACGAAGTAGCAGAAGGCACACAATATCTTACATTAACACTTGACCGTACAGGCGATTCAATAACTATTGATCTAATTGATACAACTGTTGTTCCGGATCCTCCTTCATACAACAGTTTACAGTTTTACGGGTATACTAATAACGTAATTAATTTTGCTGCCGGGCCAATTACTAGCGTTAATGAAGGCGAAACATTTGGTGTTGTTCTTAACACTACAAACTTAAATGCAAATACAACAGTTAATTATACTATCGGAAATGTACAAGCAGGCGACCTATCATCTGGTATCGGTACAAAGACAAGCGACACACTTGCAACAACAGCGAACGTTAATAATTTACTTGCAACGATTACTGCAACAGCTGATTCACTTACTGAAGGCAGTCAGGCTGCTGACTTTACAATAGCAGCAACAGATAGCCAAGGAGTTGCAACAGGTTCACTAGCTAAAACAATTACTATTAATGATACAAGTTTAGATCCTACATACTCATTGAATGCAAGTAGTCCGACGGTCAATGAAGGCGGCACAATTAGTATCACACTTACAACTACAGATGTGCCTGACTTTACAGATGTTCCTTACACGATCACAGGCGGTACTGGCTTTAACTTTGCCGATGATATATCAAGTGGAGCGCAAACAGGTAACTTTAATATTGTAAACAACACAGACACTATCACATTTACATTTACAGAAGATTTTAGTTATCAAGAAGGTGACGAACTTTTTACTCTTAGTTTAGATAATGGTGCAGATGATGTTACTGTTACAGTAGTTGACACTTCGATAGATACAACACCTAGATATAACACACTCACTCCTAATGTTACATTATTAAATGAAGATGGCAACGTTACATTTACACTGTCTACAGAATATGTTCCTGACGGAACTTCAGTTAGTTTTACATTAGTAAGTGTAACAGGTACTGTTGCTGCAACAGACTTTGATAATCCGGTTCTTAGTTTTACTATTAATAACAATACTGCAACTAGAACGTTAACACTTTTAGAAGATTCAATTACAGAAGGCACAGAATCATTTAGAATAAAACTAGCAGCAACAGATAGCAACGGTGCAGCAACTGGTGGTTTAGAATCAGCAAATACTGTTAGAATTGAAGACACAAGTGTATTTCAAGCAGTAGGGCAAGTAGAATTTGTTGGTGCTGGCACAACAACCAACTGGACTGTACCTGCCGACACATTTAGTATAAGTGTTGTATCAGTAGGTGGCGGTGGTGGTGGTGCCGGCGGCAGCAACATTGGACGCACAGGTGGCGGAGGCGGAGGTGGCGCTCTTGCATATAAAAATAATATCTCTGTTTCGCCCGGCGACATAATAGCTGTTACAGTAGGCGCAGGAGGAGAAGGAGGAACAACTGGTAACGATGGTTCTGCTGGGACAGATAGTTATATTGAAAACATTACTGCTGGAGGTCAACATGCTATAGCACCCGGAGGTGGCGCAGGCGGACAATGGACTGGTAGTTCTTCTCCTGGAGGTACTGGCGGTGATGCAGTCCAGCCTGAGAACGACGGTGGTGGCAATGGCGGCAATGGCGGCTTTGGTGGATTCTCTTATGGAGGTGGCGGAGGCGGAGCAGGTGGATACAGTGGTGCAGGCGGCACAGGTGGAAACTATCAAAGTGCTCGCGGTGGTGACGGTACTGGTGGAGCAGCTGGTGCAGGTGGTGCTTCAGGAGGAGATACGAATCTAGCAGGTGGCGGTGGCGTTGGCATAGATGGTCAAGGCACTAGCGGTACAGGTGGTGTTAGCACATATCAAAAAGGTACTGGCGGCTCTGGCGGAACTGATGCAGTTGGTGTGTTGGCTGGTATATATGGTGGCGGTGCAGGTGGATCTCAAAACTCTGGTTCAAGAACTGGCGGAACTGGCGCTGGTGGTGCTGTAAGAATTATATATCCCGGTTCTGTCAGACAATTTCCTAACACAAGAGTAACTGACGAAGCTCCAAGTGTTCCTGGAACATACGATACTCTAGTAGCAAGTACAACAAGTTTTGAAGAACGAGAAACTACAAACTACAATCAATTCGTAACATTTACAGTTAGCACAACAGATGTTCCTGCAGGAACAACAGTAGGTTATTCAATTGTAGGTGTAAGCGGAACTGTAACAGAAAACGACTTTTACAATGCTGATACAGAATTTACAATTGACGAAAATGGAGAAGGCACAGTAACCATGTATGCAAGTGCTGACTTCCTTACTGAAACAGGCGGAGAAGTATTTAAGATACGATTATCAGACACTGATAGTTTAGGTAACGATACTGAAAATTTAGAAAGTCCTAATGTAACAATAGTAGACATTTTTCCTGCTACAGTATACAACAGTATCTCACTAGACAAAGCAACATACAACGAAGGCGATACGGTTAATATAACTGTTGATTATACAGGCAACGAAGACAAAGTAATGTTATTAAGTTATACTGTTAGTACCAATGACGCTTCAGGTGGTTACTACGACTTTGAAGATTACAGAACATCTGGAACACTAAGATTGTTAGATGGTAATACTACTCAAAGTAGTGCAGTTGGAACTTCAGATCCTATAGTCATTACAGAAGACTTGTTAACAGAAGGTGCAGAAACACTTACAGTTACTCTAGGTAATTTAAGCAACTTAGGTGAAACTGTTCCTCAACTATCTGCAACAGCAACTATTAATGATACTAGCTTAACTCCTAGACAACCAGGAAGCAGTCTAGTAAAGAAAGTAGAAAGACCATCAAATGCAGCAGGACATGCAGGACTGTATATTTTTCCAAAAGCAATGACAGACGATTACGTGCTGTGTAGTAATCCTAACAACAGCAACCAAGCAGTTACAGGTGCTGCATCAACTAGTGAAGGTGTTTGTTGGATACTTGACATAGCAGCAGCAAACACTCCAAGCCAATGGATTGCTAGAATTGATATGCCGCAAACTGTTAACACCGGAGCAGAACTAATATTAGGCGGCAATAAGTTCGGCGAGGCTGCTAGTTTTTCTCCGGACGGAACTGAGGTAGCTATATTATGTCCAGCGCACGAATCAATCAACTCAGGTACATTATATAGAGGTAAAGTGTTTATATACGATATAAGTGATCCAACATCACCTGTGCTAGACAGAATTTGTGAACAGCCTAATTCATATCTCCAAGTTGGTTACACTAATTTTGGTCGTCTAGGACAAATACAGTGGCACGGAAACTTTATTATAGTAAGTGGATATACAGGAGGTGTTTGCTGGGTGTTCAATGCAACTACAGCAGCACTTATAACAGAATACACAGCAATAGACGATGGATGGGTAGCATGGGGTGCTGACATTTGGGGTGATGGCTCAACTCCTTTGGCTGTTATGGGTAACCCATTTCACACAGGAGCAGGTAGTGCAAGACAGGGAATACTAGCAGTACACAATGCTAATAATGGTCAACTCAACAGTAGTTATACAAGAGAAGGATATCGAATTTCAGGTGGAAGCCAAGGTGGCGCAGAAAGTTTTAACTATTATCTTGGAGCTGCTGTATGTGTAGGAAATGATAGATTTGTATTTGCAAGTATAGGAGACGACTACAACGGATTCACAGATGCAGGACGAATAAGATTTACAACTTGGTTTGGCAGTACTCGTGCTGTACTTAATCATCCTAATGTGGTCAGTACCTCTACAGATGAACTAAACTACGAAGTCCTAGCACAAAGCATCAAACGCAACAAAGCGGGCGATAAATTTATGATACTTTGGGGCGACACATATGATCAATCCAACGCCATAGCTAGAGTATACAACAACAATGGTGCTCAACAAGGCACAGACATTGCGATTGACACATCAGTCGATCCTGATCGCAGAATAAATGACAGAGAAGGTTGTATATCAGATCAATATCTTGCACTAGCATTTGAAGAAGATATCGGTTCTACTGTAACCTGGATCTATATCTATTAAATACGGTATGGCTCTAACAAAATTTCATCAGTATGCTTGCGAAGTGCAGGTAAAGATGCCGCACTTGGCATTCCGTCAAAGCAACGAAATACACATGCAGCAGATGCTGTGGCGCAAAGTCTCGAGAGATCGTCACGTGGACTGTTTGCCCATGTGGTACTATTTCTACTGTGTGGACTTTGATGATCCCCTAACTGTGCTGCAACACGAGTCGGGTGATGTTGAACTGCATCCTGGACAAAACAGATTCATAGGACGCAGCATACTGGGAGATCGACCATGGAAACCCGCACGTATTATCACAATCAATAGAGAATGGCAGTATGTGCTCAACGGCATACGCAACGTAACACTACTGGACACACGTGAGTTTGAATACGAAACTAAGTTTGACTTTTATCGTCGAGGCGATCTCTACGTATGGTCGCACGGCTCATATGCGCCCACAGCCAACAACTGGTTAGAAATGCCCGAACAGTGGGCACAAGAACGTCTAGTTGATTGGGGAGGCAAACTGCATCTACACGGTGGACGCACACACTACATAAACCGTGGTGCTCGCAAATGGATAGTGGCAAGAGTCACAGAAGCCAACACAGAACTAGAAGGAAACCACGCAAGCCTATACGATGCATGCCGTTGGTTGTTTCAAAAACTAGAAAGCAAACAGAACAAACAAGCCCGCAAGAATCGCAAACAAAGCGCGAAGCGTTAAGCCCCAAAACGGCGAAGCCGCTTGCGCACAAAACAGCCGCGAAGCGGTAAACGCTTTTTGCACAAAATACAGCGTTTACCCATGCGCAAAATAGCACCGAGTATAACGACACTATACAGCACACACATCTGCCAAACGAAGAAACCCTAGTCGTACGGTGTCAAACAACGTGTTGCAATACCCCTTAAATGGTGATTGACTGTTTTAGGCCGTTTATTCTACACACACTGGCGTAAACGAACCACTAGCACTTAGATATAGTAGTGCAAACACACGATCTCTATCTGAATCAAACAGTAGTTCACTAGCACTACACTGAGCTGCATCTATGCCATGCTCTATGTACAAATCATTGGCAGCACAAAATGTAACTGTTTCTTTGAGCGTTTGTGTTCTTGGCTCCGGATCGTATATGAGTTTTAGTTTATACATAGTCAACAAAGGTAGTGCGTACAGTGTGTCGGCTAGTCTGCTGAATGTTGGTTAGCTACACTAAGCAATACTTGACAAGTGTTCAAACTGCGAGTAAGCACTGTACGCACAGTGTATTTACCCTAGCTGCACAGTGTAGAGGACCTAAAACGTGCTAAAGCACGAGCGCACGGCTATACGCCTAGCGCATGATCCACTTCGTGTGTGATGTCCTTTGACCAATCTGAGTAACGCAAGTACACATACAAATGATTTGGATTGTCGTGATCAATCCAATAGCGTGTGCGATTTATGTGTGTGCTGTAGTCTATATCAAAGTTTTCAAGCAGCTGAAAGAACCCTTGAGGAATAGTTGAAAAGTCTCGAGTGTATATGCAATATTGTTTCATACGGTATTTACCCGAAATGGGTCCTAGCACCAAAAAAATCTGTCGCGCAAAAAATTGTGGTGAAGTACTTATAGAAGTGAGGTGGTGATTCTGCGTCGGTGGGTTTTTAAAAGAGTTGGCTTAAGGCCGCGCTAACTAGTTGTTTTTATTATATAATATACCCCACCGTGCCCCACCGTGCCTCGAGAAAAAAATTTTTTTTTTTGAAAAGAAAAAAAGGAGTAGTATTTCTACTACTCCCCTTGAACCTTTCTAGTTAGTGTCGACTGTGATTAGTCTAAGCGTGAACCTGCGTAAGCTCTAAAGCCGTAGCCTTGTAGCACACGAGCTGCTGCCTGTGCACCTGCTTCTAGCGTGTCCACGTTCTGTGTAGGATACTTGCTGGGGTTCCATATCTGGAAGCTCTTGTCCCATGCTTGATCTACACCTGCACACTTGAGCCTGCGTCCAATCTTGGTGTTGCCTTTAACACCGTAGATGCTAACCCAAGCAAAGCCACATGCACCCCAAGCGCCGTTGGGATAGTATGTGTTCTCATGTTGCTCGGCTGCTGCATATGCTGCTGCCTTTGCACGTTCTACAATCACTTGTAGGTCTTCTACTGAATAGCGTGTTGCTAGTTCTACTGGAGTAAGAGTTGATGTTGTCATAGTATTGCCCTCGTTTGTTTAACTTATATAAACAGTATAGCCTCATTGGGCTACACTGTCAACCTTTTTGTTTATGCTTCGTATACTGTAGGACGCTCAATGTTGTTAGCGTCACAGTAGATGTTCAG
>Ga0255774_10000790_pt1 | contig 27483 bp, 21 predicted proteins | sample 101ome_17_FD_179972 | JGI IMG/M metagenome (GOLD analysis project Ga0255774, IMG submission 179972) | Coastal salt marsh microbial communities from the Groves Creek Marsh, Skidaway Island, Georgia - 101407AT metaG (version 2) | ecosystem: Environmental > Aquatic > Marine > Intertidal zone >... | reverse complement strand
CGCATTCTTGCGAAGCACGTTCAGGAGAAATGCCATGGTAACCTGCCGCGGCAAAGAGATTGCGCCGAGCTCGAGGGATGGGACCATGAGAGCGCCGGGGCAGCACGTGTTCAAGTCGGCCGATGGTGGTACGATTTCACCACCAAAAACGACGGCGCTCGGAAGAAGCGCGTCGTCGAGGCCGCGGCACGCGACGACGACGAGGCGAAGACCCGAGAGGCGTTGCAGTACTTGGCGAAGTGCGAGAAGCGAGACAAAAAGAAACGATCCCGATGAACGACGAACACGTACGATGAACTACTCTAGTACTAACGACTAATAACTATTACTACTCTATTCACGACTCGCGTCTCAGCCATTCGATGACGCGAAGGTAAACAACTCTGAGGCTCAAAACGCGAGGGGCAGATGCGGTGCTTTGAACTCGTTCTAAAAAGCGTTCCAACCTCTGCTGGTGGAGATACTTATCCGTCCAGTCGGTCGAGAGTTCCTCTTTAAGATGCATCTCGTGAACAAGATTGCGCTTCCTCAGAGAGCGCGAACAGCCTCGGTGCGAACACTGATATAGACGCAACACTGGGTGAAGAAATAAATCTGGGGGCTTCTCTTTTTCAGCCCGCGTCCACGGTCTCCCTGTTGGATGAAGCCTCGCGTGATCGAGGACGAACCGCCCCGAGAAACCGACGCCATATTCAAGAGTGATAGTAACCAAAAGTCGTACTCCAGAGAGCGTGTCCTCAGGTGCGGTGTCATTTGCAAGCGAACCAAAGTAGCCCTCCTGAATCATTCGAAGCGGCACATCGTGAAAGTATCTTACGCCGGCAAATGCGTCACTTTTGTTCAAGATGTCACCGACGTTTAAGTACATCACATCCGCAAGTACGCCGTACATCTGGTAAAGCGATGAAACGGTATTAATACGCGCCAGGGCGTGTTCAAATGCATTTCTTCTCCCACTCAGTATTACGTTAGACCATGTACCGCCGTGATTTTTGACGTTCAGATACCTGACAAGCGCTCGAGATGTGTATCTGAAGCCGTGAATGAATCCTCCCGCTGATTGGCCAAAATCAAGCGCATGAGCCAATGCGCCGGCGAAGAAGAGTCCGCTGACGTTCTTCGATTCGTAAGCAGCAGTCATGGAAGGATACTTACCTCCTCTCTTCGTGATTTCTCCGGGTTTTTCTACAGCGGGTGCAACAGATGGTGAAAAAATACTGGCATCGAATTCCCAGCCCATGGCACGAATGATATAGTCGTAGACGTGGCAGCCTTGCAGTGGCGTGCATTTATGTTCTTTCCCGCGCGCCACAATCATCTCGGTCTCAAATTCGTTATTGAAGGTTATTGCAAGCGCTTTGAATGCGTCAGAGATGCGCATTTGATCGAAAGACTCTTGCGACAAATGGATGTAAGTGTCGAGGGATTTCAGGAGATACTGATCCAGTACGCCGGCGTTCGGAATCCTTAGGGCTCCTGGGTAATGATTCTGGTGCGCAAGTTTGATCTCACTGGTGGAATATATGTCAACGTGGGCTGAAACTTTTGATATCGCGGATGCAGCTTCAAAAGCCGCATTGCCGCTTCCGAATATCGCGACACGTTTCCCCGTGAACATTTTGGGATCAGCCGGAAGCTCATGGTATCCTATCACTTTCGGGTGCCATAACTGCTTAGGTCCACGCTTTGGAGTGTGTAGACCCGTCGCCATGACGACGTTCTTACACGTGTACAATCCTTTCGATGTATTCACGGCAAACTCTGAGTCAGGTGTCTGTCTATCGATAGAGAGCACGTCGGTGTTATACGAGACGTATCCGGCGAGCTTTTGCGCCGCAAAGTCACGCAAGTACCGCGACAAGTCTTCCGCGCGGGGATAATACTCCAAACTGTAGTTTTGCATCAGTAACCGTCGCCTCGCTTTCCCGTCCAGTTCCCCCTCGTCCAAGGGATCGATGAGTGAGTTCCAATCGTGACGCATACGAAAATCCGCGTCTCTCTGCTTTGACGAAAAGTGTACCTTATTGATCGATATGAGCCTTCGATGAATGGGAAACGTCTCAAAGAACGAACCCGCGCGCGCACTCTTATCGAACACGACCATCGACGCGTTCGGCACCTCTCGCGACAGATACAACGCCATCTGGAGCCCCCCAGGCCCAGCGCCGACGACGCAATACTCCGCTCGCGATGCCTCGCTTGCCGTCGACGGCCAACCACCGCTTCCAAACATGGCGCGACACCGTTCGAACGTCGAAGATGACGCGACCACCGCGCGCGCGCACCGAGCGCCCACTGCGACCGCGAACGCGAACGACGTCGCGACCGCCGCGCGACGCGAACGACGTCCTCGCGCGCGTGACGATGGACTAGACATGTTCGCCCGCGCCCCTCCCCCCCGCGCGCGCGACGATGACGACGCGAGGGTCGACGGGCGACCGAAGACTCTCGCGCGTCGTGTCGTCGTGTCGTCGCGTCGTCGTGTCGTCGTGTCACGTCGTTCGGGCGTCACACGTGCTGATGTGCAAAATATCCCACAAGGAATCTACGAAGTAGGGGGAAGGGCCCGCCCCCCTGTACTTCCCAGAGGGGAGGGGTGCCGTGCCAGCACACCAGCGCGGGGTCGGTCCGCGTTGCCAGACGTCACAGCACGTCTCGACGCGCGTACGCGAAGCGAGATATCTCGAGCATCCGCATCGCGGTCACGAGCGTGCTTTCGACCAACGACCGAACGACGCGATGGTATATTCGGGCGATCAAGAGAAGGGTTTCCGGCGCACGATCACTCTCGATGGTCTACCGGATGACGTTCGCGCGGGATTATTGGCGTTCGACATCGACGGAGACGGAGAGATCTCGAGAGATGAGCTCATCCGAGCGGCGGAGGTGTATCGCGACAGTGTGCGCTCGGTAAGTCGAATGACGAAGATCATCGTCGGTCTCACGGCGGCTCTCGCCGTCGTCGTCGGTTGCACCGGTGGTCTCACGTACGGCATCATCGAGGCCACGAAGGAGACCAAGGTCGCGGGAACGATGCTGACGACGCCGTACGGCGACGCGATAAGCGTGAACACGAACACGGTAACTATACCAATGGCCACCCTGGCGTTCGCGCCCGCTGAATTCTCGGCTAGTCTGGACAGCATCAGTTTCGGCTCGCAAGATGAATCGACGTTGTATCACAGACGCGTGGACTCCGTTGATGTCGTCGCGGATACGTCCGTTGTCGTGAAAACGACGACGGGCGACGTGCTCTCGTACACGGGCGGAAGTACGATCACCATTCAACTTGCGGGTGGTGCGACGACCTGGACCAAACAAGCCTCGTGCACGAGATGCTCGTCTCTTAACGTGCACTTGACCTCCGAATTGGACGCCGCCATCGATAAAGCGATCGACGCGTTCGGAACCCCGAACAGCCGCAAGCTCCTTGGCTTTTCATGCTGGTGAGCTCGTGGATTTGACCACGATGACTCCCCCTACCGTCCGCTCCAAGAAATTCTCAACAATTTTGCCTTATCAAGTATGTACAGTACAGAAATGTCCAATAATGTTGTCTATCTGCTTGATCAAGTCCTAGGACGTAACCGTTCTCGCGAGACTTACTGTAAGCTTGTAATAAAAAGTCATGAAAATGGCAAGCTGGTAGTCGCCCGAAAGGGCGATTCCACTCGTAAATAACAATAATTCATATAAATCTCATGCGTCTAGGACTCATTTTGTACAGAACGGCTGCGAGATCGAGCTTTGCACCCAGCTTGGAAGCGACGCTAGAGCACTTTGAACACGGCGGCGTACCACCATCTGTGTTTACTGACGCTCCTGCACCACAACCGCCTCGATTCGCATTCAGTAGTTAGTGAGGCTGTGGCTCGCGTACTAGCCCAAAGTGGGCGCGGTAACGTGGAGAGCAAATACGTTTACGTTTTGAGGCTCGAACATTCAAAGTTTTATGTCGGAGCGTCAGCGAACGTAGTTACACGAGTGTTTCATCACATGGATGCTAACAAAAACGGCATGGCGTGGACGAAAGAGCATCAACCAATTGGTGGCATGCGTTACATCAACGGTTCAGTTGAACTAGTTCCTGCATGTATCGACGCAATGCACCCAATGCTCAGTCCCGCGGACGAAGCGTGGATTACACTCGCATACATGGAGCGATACGGTCTCGAAAATGTACGTGTCGGGCCTTGGTGTTCGCCAATTATAGCCGAACACATCAAGGCTACAATAAAAGCCATCATCGACGGCCGCAGTAACGTGTGTTATCGATGCTTAGAGTCTGGGCACTTTGCAAACGAGTGCGATCAATTGCGAGCACCACAGTGCTCAACCACTCCGAGTTCGCCAAATTCTAGCAACGGCGCGTTCTGAGGACTCGAACTCCCGTCGCCAGATTGCATGTTTCGAAGTCAATGGCCACTATGTTCCACTCTGTTCCACACGCCCTCGTGTTGTTACCTTTTACAGTCCGAGGGAGACGCGCGCGTGCACACGCCCTCGCGCGTCACACGTCGCCGTGCCAGTATGTTCGCCGAACGCAACGCGCCTGTTTGCAACGAGCACGTGCGAGCCATTCACGCCGTGTACGGCGCGGTCCTCGGACCTCCACCGGTCGACGAGGCAAAGGCACACGCGTACGCGACCCGCGCGCTCGACAGAGAGCTGCGCGCACTTCTCGGCGATAGAGCAGATGGCGACGTCGAAATTGAAACCTTGGATGCCATCGCGTCGCGCATCGTGCTCATCTCTCGATATTTGTTCGCGTCCGTGTCGAGCGCCACGTTTTCGACGGAGATTTTTCGTGAGTCGTTGCGCGCCCTGAGCGAAGCGTACCGTCGCCGCGCGCAAGACGGCGAAGACACCGACCAAGGCGAACAACAGACGTGGGTTCCGCCCGACGCGTTTCAACGTCAAACGATGAAATTCTGGGTACAGTCGCAGGATGTCATCGCTTTAAAAGTTGAGATTTTAAAGCGATTACCGATTTTGTATGCGTCGACGTCGAGCGCTGAAAAAAACTATTCGCCGCTCGTGACGTCGGTGTATCTGGAAAACGCGGATTTTGACGTGTATCGAACGCGATTGTTGCGAGAAGAAGGGTCGACGCTCGTGCGTTTTCGTTGGTACGGAGATTTTCGCGAAGACGCGGACGTGTACGTCGAGAAGAAGACGCATTTCGGCGGCGGAAAACGAAGCGTGAAAGAGAGACGACGCGTTCGACGCGATGCTCTCGCCTCTCTGTTTGAAAGCAAGGGCACTGACAACTGTTCTTTTGGAAAGTTTGTGAGTGACATTAAAACGGAGGAGATCGAGCGGCGTGGACTAAAGCCCACGTTGAGTACGCGTTATAGCCGAACGGCGTTTCAGTTTCCCACCACGAACGCGGTGCGCATCTCCTTGGATGAGGATTTGAGGTGGAGCGACGTGCGCGCGCACGGCACGCGAGCGATGGAGAGTCCGACGAATATCACATACTCTCAACAACCGTTCCCGTATGCCGTGCTCGAGGTGAAGCTGGCCGTCGCGGACGCCGCCACCGATCCATGGATCGAACACATTCTCTCGACATTCAGAGTGGTAAAAGTGTACAAATTCAGCAAGTACATTCACGGGTGCGCGACACTCATGCCGCACGCCGTTCATAAGCTACCGCACTGGTTTGACGACGACGATGTCGGAGAGCGGCGCGCGAAAGCGGCCGACGCGCCGACGCGCCGCTTCGCGTCCTCGGGATCGTTCGCCGATCTCCTTCGCGCCACCATCACCACCGCGTTGGGTCTTCGTAAGAATGGCGTCTCGAAGGACGAAAGTCGTTCGAGCAGCAACGGCGAACCACCGGACGTCGAAGCTCCCCAACGTCACGTTCCCGTCAAAGTCGAGCCAAAAACGTTCTTCGCGAACGAGCGAACGCTGCTGCAGTGGTTGTCGATGGCGATCCTGCTTCTATTTCTCGGTCTCGGTCTGATGACGCTCGAAACGGTGGGATCAACCGCTCCCGGTGGGACGCCGAGCGTCTCCGCCGCGGTTTTCGGAGGACGCTCCAGAGCGAGCGCCGTGTGCGGCGTCATCATCGCGCCGATTGCAGTCGTCTTCATGATTTACGCGCTCTGGACGTTCATCGTTCGCGCGAGACGAATCGCTCGTCGAGAGCCGAGCACGAGGTACGACGACGTTTTCGGCCCCGTCGCCTTGGTCGTCATTCTCTGCGTCGTCGCGACGGCGAGCATCGCGCTCTCGACCGCGAACATCGATTGGAACCGTCACTCGTACGCGCGTCCGACGAACTCTTGAAAAGCACAAACAAATAACGAATCACATCGACCAAGTCGTCGTATCGTCGAATCTCGGACCCGTCGCGCACCCGACTCGGAAGACGACGCTCGCCGCGTCTTCACCGACGAGCGTTCTGCACCCCAAGACGACGTCGTCTTCGTCGCCCCGCCGCATCGAACACGAACCGCACCGTCCCTCGAGACAAAATTCATCCGTCAGCTCAATCGCGCCGCACGCCGCCGCGACCGCGAGCGCCGTCTCGCCGCCTGAAGCGACCGTGTCGACGATGTCGCCCGTCCACTCATCAATAAAAGTCACACTTACGGCAGCCGGGCGGCTCGTCGCGCGCGCGAACGAACGCATCGCCGAACGCGCCCGGCGCATCGCGCGCGTCCCGATCGCGCGCGTCCCGACCGCGCGCGTCTCCATCGCGCGCGGTGCCCACTGCAGTCAGTCTGCACGGGCAAGCTCCCAGAGAGCCGCGGTGGTGACCGTTCGCCATTCGTCGTCGCGCGGCGCGGCGCGGTCGACGCTCCGCGGGTCGTTCGATTCGAGGTGCTCGATCGGTGCGCGAGGCAGACGCGCGCTTGCGCGTACGCGCGTACGCGACGGCGACGGCGAGAACCCGCGGCTCGCTGCCGTTCGTTAGCCCGCGGCCTTTGCGATGTCGTCGCCGTTTACCGAACTCTTGGCGCGCGCCCGAGCGATGGACGCGGGGGAGAACGACCGTGGGGGACGCGGCGACGCGCCGCCGTCGACGTCGGCGCCGGCGTTCATGAGCGCGCGCGAAGAGGACGTGCTCATCGAGTTGAAGCAGCAAGTCGAAGACAGGAGGAAAGGAGACGCGCGGACGAGAGCGAAGATTAGCGAAGACGACGTGAAGAGAGGCGGCGAGACGAAAGCGCGCGGTGCGTGGCGAAACGCGATTAAGAGTATTCGAAACGCCAAAGCGAGCGCGGCGTTGACGGATGTGAGCGCCGTCGATTGGACCGACGTTGACGGCTTATTCGCGTACTACGACGCCGTCTACTTTGAAAATTCTTTGTGCGGGCGCGTGACGTTCTCTTGGCACGCGTCCTCCGCGGATGGTCAACCCGACGAGGGCGAGAACGAGCTCGGCGAGCAAGCCAAGCTCGAGCGGCTGTTCAAGTACTGTCTGTGTAGCGACGTTCCGAAATGGTGGCACAGCGCGAATCCCAGACAATTGTCGGCGGGGATTTGCTGCGTCGTCGAGCGTAGAGGATCGCAGTACACGCGCGCGGCGCACATACGCATGCCAGACGTTTTGCGTAGGTTTAAGATGACGCAAATGACGAAGGAGGCGCTTCTACACAGCATGGCGCACGCGTTCTTCTTCTTGAACGGCCACACGAAAGAGCACGAAGCCTTCAACGCGCATGACGAGGCTTTCAAGCAACTGATTTACAAATTGAACTACGACTTCATCACCCCCGACGTGTACAGACCTCCAGACAAAGGGTACCAAGTCAGATGGTTCGATCGGCTCGTGACCACCGAGCACGCCGCCGCCGCGTCGAACAACACGCTCGTGAGAGATACGATCGCGAAGAGTTCGATGGTGGACACGCTCACGCCGGAGCATTACAAGTTGTTGTACTTTATCAGTAAACACAGTCGGCTCGCGGAGAAGGCGACCGATAGTGAGCGTTGGATTCGCTACCTTCAAATCATGGTGCTCGTGTACGAGGCGGTGGTGGAAGGTGTCTTCGATTACGATTACGCGCCCTTCGTCGAGCAAGTGGCAAACAAACGCATGATGTTAAACGTATCGCAAGAAGCGCGAGATAACTTGGACGATTTAGTCGAGGCCGGAATGCTGAGATCGCTTCGTCTGTCGTCGTCCGGGGGGAAATCAACCATGGCGTACCAGCCGTCGAAGAAGGGACTCGAGTACATGAGACAGGAGGCGTACATGTCGAGAGAAGACAAGGCGCTGTGCGACGAATTCTTGTACGATCCGAAAGGATCGTTGTTTCGAGTAGTTTTCAACGACGAGACTGAAACGTTCAAATTGTCGTCCGATCAAGGATACAACATCGATAGCTCGGTGAACGAATCGGAAGACGTGAGTTACGTCTGTTCGCCGTACATTTGCCGGCAGTTTATGAAGGGAGCACCAGCTCCTTTGGCGAGTTACGCGTACAGGGCGAGCGAATCGTTGCGAGGTTTGAGCAGCATCGCGGACGATCTCGACGTGCAATTGTCGATGAGCCGAGTCATCATGTTGATCGGGGATTGGATGCCAATGAGTTGCACGCAAATCACCGAACTGTCTCAAAGCCTCGGCGTCGACGAACGAAACCAAGGCGGCTACCACTGCACGGATATCGACAGGGCGAGCACGGACACAGTTCTGGAGGTTCCCGCGGGTCTCACGCGAATCTCCATCGCGTCGGCGAATCCCGCGCAGTTTTGCAACATGGAGGCGCAGGTTGAGTATCCAGAAGTCGCGGGAATCACGCAGTTTGAATCGTTTGGAATTCGGTACGCGCGCGAGGGAGACGTCATCTGCGGCATAAAAGTGGAATCGTGCATGACGAAGATTTTGAACGACATTCCGGTCGATTTCTTGAGCCGAATCGCCGCCGACGTACAAGTTGACTCATCAAAGCTCACGGCGAGTCTGATGTCTCCGTACCAGCGAAATCTCCTCGAGACGGTGTACGATTCGCGCGTGGCGGATAGAAAAAAGTTTACCCTCTTCATGGCTGAAACGATCACGCCCAAGCTCAGCGCTCGCCACTACTTGGACGGTGACTCGATAGAGGCTGAAATCAGGCAATTGATCGGGGACGCGCAATACGCGCTCGACGTGACGGACACCGACGTCGTCATCATCGGCTCGGGCGGCGTCGTCTTCGCCGGACCGGAGTGCTCCAGACACGAGTCGTTGTTAACGGCGTTCTGTCAGTTGCGCGCGAGAGAAAACTTTTGCAACGTCTTGTACGACAAGTTGATGAAGATGAATGAGTCGAAACGCAAGCTGCAGAAAATGCTCGAGCGCGTCTACGACGAGCCCGAGTGTCTTCGACACGCGCAGGTCGAGCTGTCTGAAACCAACACCAGCTTGTACCGCCTTGGAGAAGCCATTCGGCACATGCAAACGGCGAGCGAGACGCCTCTGATTGTGTTCGGCGACGCGAAGGAGCCTGAGACGCCGATGGTGACCACGGCGATGTATTACGCGCTCGATACAAAGTCGAGCAAGAGACTCCATCACGCGCTGCGCGTCGGCGCTTTGGAAGCGACGATTGCAAAGCGAATCAACGGATGCGTAAAGCATTACAAGATGAACGAAGAGTTTCTCCACGTCTTGCAAAAGCAAGCGAACGAGGTGATGCGCGCGAACAAGGCCAAGTCGATTTTGCAGACCAAAGCGACTTTAGAAGAGGTGAGCGAACTGATGGAACGCGCCGGTGGAGGCGCCGATCAATCCTATCGGATAATTTCTTCTCTCTACGTGGGCCTTTTCGCCTGCCGAGCGTTTGACAGACTCGTCGGCACGTCGTGGTCTGTGAGCGAGAGCGTGTCCTTCATCACGAATCACATTCGATATCCTCTCATGTGGCGAATGAGCGTGCCTTGGGTCGTCATCAGCCTTCTTTTATGGTTCGTCGTCTTCGGCGCGTGCGTCTTTTTCAAACGCGTTCACGTCGACGCGTCGGAAGGTTTCGTCGAGTCCACGACTTCCATGCAACGGAAACTGTGCGTGAACACGTTGCTCAGATATCTCAAGCTGAAACGAGAAGTCGGACGGCAAGAGATCGTCGCGAGCGATCCAGCGGGGACGCAGTTGACTCGCATCACGTACGTCGAGACGTCTCGAGGGCGCGTCTTCCGCGGGTACGACGCGCGCGTGACGCTGACCGTCGATACCAAACGCGGCTACTTGTTCAAGTCGCGGATTCGAATCGCAAAATCAAAGTCCATTCCAGCCAAGTTGTTCCCGAACGATTTGCACGCCATGTTGATGACGGATTTGGAACTGAACGGCGTCGTCGTCGACGGGGAAGCCGCGCAAAAACTTCTAAAGCAGCAGCGAAAGACAAAGTCGACGACGTTGCTCGTGCAAGCCGCGGGTGAGACGCACACACGAGAGGTGTTGATCACAGAGGCTACCGTGAGACATCTCTATGAACAGATTGCGTCTAAATTCTGTTACCGATTTAAAAATGTCATGCGCGTCACGAGATTGACGCAAGTCGACGCGACGACGGTTGACGAGGATCTCGTAGAGACGGATTCGCACGTGATGGCTCTTAGAGACTTCCAGAGACTCGTCGTCGTGTTTTACGGCAAGCCTAAACCCAAGATGGTGAGCTACATTCGTCAAGTGAAGGACCGAGCCGCGAGGAAAGAGGCTCTCACGGAGAGGTTTAAAATGTTCAAGAAAAGGCTGAAGGCGCGAAACGCGACGGTGCAAGAAATGTATCCAGAGACGGATGACGAGCACGACGAGGGATTTTGACCGATACATGTATCGATAGAGTAGAATAGTGAATTAGAAATTGAATGAATGGTACGATATGATACATCTGAATTAATCTACGCCCGCGCGGCTTCAGCCTCCTTTTTCTTCTTGGCCATTTCGCGCACCGCGGGGAGCGCTCCCGGCGGCGTTCCGTTTTTCCCGATGTTGAAGACGCACGCGTAAGAAGAGACGAACGCGTCCGAGTCCACCGTCGCGCACGCGCGTTTGACGGCATCCTCGGCCGCGCGCACGAGCGCTTCGTCGTCACCGATTGGACCCAAACTGACTCGAACGATGTGGGTAAATCGGTGCTCTGTTTCGTCCTTCTTCGAGCACGTCACGACTTCAAACAGAGACGCATCTTGGAACGTATTCGACCCGACGAGCGCCTCCGCACCGCTGATGCCGAAGACGTGCGGCCACGTCGAGTGGACGTCCGATCCAGTCGCTCTGACGCCGACAAAGAGGACGACGTTCGATTCGTCGAAACCGAACACGGGGACGCCCTCCGCGTCGCCGCCCGCCGCGGCGACGAGCTCTCGTCTCTTCGCGCGCATCTTCGCAAACGCCGACGCTCCGGTATCATCGCTCGGGGCGTATACCGCGATTTCGCGGCACGCCAGCGCGTGTTCGCGCTGATTCAGGTGTCCCATCTCGATGGCGTCGACGAGGTCGCCAAACGTCTCGAACGCCGCCTCGGGCGAGACGTCGTCGAGCAGCGTGCAGTTGAAGCACGAGTTGGGCGTCTTGGCGTCGATTTTCTGTTCCCCATCCTTCAGCGCGTAGTGAAAGTGCGCGCTGACAAAGTTTGGATGAAATCTAGCCACCTCGACGACGTGAAGCGCGCCCTCGAGAAACGTCGCGAAGATTGGCTTCGGCGCGTCGAGCGAGTCGTACACGTGGAACACGACCGTGCCGTCGTACGTTACCGCGTTCGACGCGGACGGTTCGTCCAAGGACGAGGGCGACGGCGTCACCGCGTGCGTCACCACCTCCTCGCGGTTCGCGCGTCCGCACCCGCGCGCCCGGAATCGGTCGCGCGTTCTTCTCTGTTGCGTTCCCCAATCGAGGGTCCGAGAAGCCGTCGAGGACGCGCGGGCGACGGTGCGCGCGGAGACGCGCACGGACGGTGCGGCGCGCATGTGTACTCGCGTTCGTGCGTGCGTTCGTGCGCGCGTTCGACGACGCGAGCGAGACTGCCGATGGGCGTCGCGGCGAGAAAAAGGTGCGCCATCGTCGAGGAGGATAGGGCGAGACGCCGCCGACCGTCGGACGCCGCGGGACGACGCCGCCGACGACGCGGGAAGACCGCTCTCTCGTTTTCAAAGGAAACGTTGCGTTACAACAAGAATTGTTCGAGCGCGCGCGCTTTCTCTCTCTCTCTCGCACCGTCGCTCGCTATTTACGAGTGACCGTCGCGCTCACAACGTCCCCTCCGCGGTGGCGTTCCAACCCTCGGGTTGCGGAACGAACGCGCGTCCCAGGGCGGCGTTCGTGGGAACCCACGCCGCTTCGTCCTCGACGGATGCTCTAAATACCTTCATTCGCATCGCCGCGAATCCTAAAAAGTCAAAGTCGATGATGCTGTACTTGGCTTGGATGACGGCCCAGAGCGCCCAGAAGACGTGCGTCACGGGCGTCCACGCGGCAACCTCCGCCTCGAGTCCGTCCACGTCGGCGTCGCTCGCCGAGGACGGGAGGTAGGCGATGTAAAATTCCCGACGAAGCTTCGCCGTGGGGAATTGGTCGTAGTTGCACTCAAAACCAGCGAATTCGCAAAACAAATTCGCCATGTCAAACGCTCGCGGCCCGTAATCCGCGTACTCGTAATCGATGAGCGTCAGATTGTCCGTTTGCTTATTCAAGAGGAAATTACCCGCGTGTATGTCGTTGTGACAGTACACCGTCTGCGAGTCCACTCGGTCGCATCGACCGCGCACGACGTCAAAGAGGAGACGACGGGCGTCGTCGTCAATCTTCAACTCGTTCAACACGGCGCGCTTGCGCGGATCGCTCTTGAACATGTTTGGATCGTTGGCGACGCCGTACGCCAAATCAAACCACAGGTGAAGCGTGTCCCAAATGGCGTGTTGTCGCGACACTTTCATCTCTCGTCTAAAGACGCGCGGCGCCAAGTCTGGGGCTACTTCTTTGTGTAAACGTCGCATCTGCGCCGCCACCCGTCGAAGGAGCGCCCCGCCGCTCGCCAAATCCTCCGGCGCGACGCTCTCCGCCTCGATGAATTCTTCCACGAGACCGTTCGTGAACACGCCGAGCACCTTGGCGCCGAAACCGTGCTCGTTCAACACGTGCGACGTCTCCCCCTGCACCTTGCGATGGGTGATGAATCGATCCGTGCCCTTGCCGAAGACGCGCACGACGACGACGCGCGCGACGGACGCGTCGTCGTCTTCCCCTCGCTGCGTCATCGTTCTCGTCTTGCGCGCCACCTTGAAGAGCGCGTTCGTGATACCACCGCGCACCGGGCTCACCTCGAGCGGGGTTTCCTCGGCGTTCCCCCAACCGCGCACCGTGCGTCGGCACACGATTTGCACCCCCGCGTACCCGTTCTCCGTCTCCTCGTCCGCGTCTAATTCCATCTCGATCCTCGACGGCATCGGCGTCGCGCACCTCGACGTCGGCGCGTCGCCGTGATTTTCAATCCCCGAGCGTTCAAAATCCGTCGTCGCCATGCTCGCCCCCGACCCGCTCGTATCGTCGTCGTACTTGACGTGTTTCGCCTCTCTGCTCGCCCCGCTCCCACCGGACGCCGACGACGTCGGTTTCGTCTTCACCGTCGCGCGCGCGGTCCCTTCATCACCCACCGCCTCACCCGTCGTCGTCTCCATCGCATCTTTCGCCCCCATCACCGTCGTCGTCGGCGCGTACTCCCGTCCCTCGCGCGCGCGTGAACGGAGGCGCGCCGCGCCGTCTTTCGTCGCGCGCCTCTTTATTTTTAAACGGACCTCTTCGAGCGATCGAGGCGTGGGATGTGCACGGAGGGGACTCATCGGTGACTCATGAACGGTCAATCACACACCACCACACGCGACGCCCCCGACGCCACGCGCGATCGGATCGTGTGGTCGGTCGGACACGTAACCCCCACGCCGATCGACGAGTCCCGCGACGAGTCCGCGGCTAGGGACGCGACCGACTCGCGATGACGATGACGATGACTGACGGTGACGATGAAGGATGGATGACGCGTGGACCTATCGATGGCGAGACACGCGCGCGCGTATCCGCGCCGTCGATCGTGCTCGTACCCGCGCGCGAGCCGCGCGAGAAGATCGATGATGGTCGCTTCGATGACGAACGGACCGACGACCGGACGCGCGCGTCCAGTCGTCGCGCGCGATGGGGCGACGGGGAGACGCGCGCGTGGAGTCGGACGATCGGCGACGGTGGTCGCCGCGCGCGGTGAACGCGATCGCGATGGTGACGCGCGCGCGGTGGTGTTGGCGCCCAAGCGAGAGATCGCGCAGGTGAGCGCGAAGAAGGCGGTCGCGGTTGAACCGGTGGGGAAACCCGCGATCGGATCGACGGCGGCGGCGTGCGGCGCGGCTGTCGCGGCGGCGGCGGCGGCGCTCGCGATCAAGAGGGCTTCGAGCGGGTCCTCGAACTCGAAGAAGCAAAAGAGAATCGTCATCGCGGGCGCGCCGGCGAGCGGTAAGGGAACGCAGTGCGAACTCATCGTGAAGAAATTTGGTCTCACGCACATCTCCGCCGGCGATTTGTTGCGCGCGGCGGTCGCCGCCGGTACCGAGGCTGGACTCAAGGCGAAGGAGTACATGGACCGCGGTGATCTCGTCCCGAACGAAGTCGTGGTGACCATGGTGAAGGAGCGATTGTCGCAACCGGATTGCTCGAAGGGTTGGTTGTTGGACGGGTATCCGAGAAGCGAAGAGCAAGCCGAGGCGTTGATCGAGAGCGGCATTCAACCGGATTTGTTCTTGTTGCTCGACGTGCCGGATGAAATCTTGCTCGAACGCGTCGTCGGCCGTAGACTGGACCCGGTGGACGGAACCATCTACCACATGACCTTTTTCCCGCCGCCGACCCCGGAAATCGCGGCGCGTTTGACGCAACGCAGCGACGACACCGAAGAGAAGGCGTCCAACCGCTTGTCTGTGCACCACAAGAATGTCGACGCCGTCGTCGGCAAGTACGAAACCATCATGAAGACGGTGGACGGTAACCGCGCGAAGCAAGACGTGTTCAAGGACATCGAGCGACTCATCAAGGCGATGTAAACACGTTACATCGCGCGAGAGTTTTTGTTTGTCCTTCTTTTCGTCGGTAGAGGAGGAATTGAAAGCGCCGCGACTCTTTTTTTATGACATTGATAGAGTATAAATCTCACGAGCGCGCAAAGTCGTACCCTTTTTTAATGCTAGCTTTGAGTTCCGGTAACATGCGCTCGAGAGATTGTTTTTCGTACGCCGACACGGCGCCGATGCCCGCGACGCGCTCGACGCCGTTTTTCCCGAGGAGCACCTTGGTGGCGAAGAACGGCGCGCTCGTCGCCGAGCTCTCCACGTACGCGCACGCCCAAATGCCCGATTCACCGCTCAGACCGCGGAGACACGCGTCGGCGAACTCGGCGGCGGCGGCAGCCATGGAGAGCGTGGCGCTACCCGCCCCGCCCTTGGCCTCGACGACCTCGGTGCCTCCGTTTTGAATGCGCTTCGTGAGCGCCTCCGCCTCTCGAGCGGTGAACGAACACCGAGGCGTCGTCTGCGAGAGGAGAGGCAAAATCGTCGTCCCCGCGTGACCTCCGATCACGGGAACGTCCACGATGGTCGGATCGGCGAACCCTTTCGCCTCGGACACGAACGTTCTGGCGCGCATGACGTCGAGGTGCGTGACGCCCATGAGTTTTCTCGCGTCGTACGCGCCGCGTCGCTTCAACACCTCCGCCGCGATGGGCACGGTGGAGTTGACTGGATTGGAAATGATGTTCACCAACGCGTTCGGACACGTCCGCGCGATGGCTTCGCACAGCGCGCGCACGATGCCCGCGTTGACGCCGAACAAGTCGTCCCTCGACATGCCCGGTTTTCTCGGCACGCCCGCGGGAACGATGACGAGATCGCACCCTCGCAAGCACGCGTCCAGCTCCTCCTCCCCGACGTACCCGCGCACTTTCGCGCGCGTGTTCACGTGCGACACGTCCACGGCGACACCGCGCACGACGGGCGCGACGTCGTACAATCTCAATTCTCCCACGCGCGGATTCGACTTGACGAAACACGACAGCGTCTGTCCGATGCCGCCCGCCGCGCCGAGCACCGCCACCGTGAACGACGCGCGCGTCCCACCGATCCCCGTCGCGCCGAACATCCAATCCATCAATCCCACGCCCTTCGCTTTCGTCCCCGTCGTCGTCGTCGTCGTCGTCGTCGAATCGTCGCCTCCACGCGCGGTCGGGCGCACGTGTCCCGTGACCGCGCCCACGCGTCTCGACGCCGCGTTCGACGACGACATGGCGACGATCGATCGATCGTCGTCGTCTCGCACGGAATCGCACGGAATCTCTCGCACGGAATCGCGACGGTGTGCGGGGCGCGCGCGCGCGTCTTTCCTTTTCAACGACCGACCGACCGACGCGCCGTGCCGATGACGATGACGGGGGCGAGCGATGCGACGGGTCCGCACACCGCGACGACGAGTCGACGAGAAGTCGATCGCGATGACGACGCGTCCGAGTCCGAGTCCGAGTCCGAGACGCGACGGACGCGCGTCCTCGTCGTCGTCGAGTCGGCACCACCGGATCTCGGCGAGGATGACGCCGATGACGACGAGGACGACGACGACGCTGATGACGACGCTGATGACGATGTTCTTGGTCGTCTCCGTCGCGCGAGCGGCGGATTTTAAGGTTGAGACGGCGAAACTGCGCGTGACGAGCCCGTCGAGCGTGTCGGGGACGTACGACGTCGCCATCGCGAATTTCGGAAGGACGCTCTACGGCGCGAGTCTCTCGGGACGGGTGGCGTATCCGGAGGATCCGACGCAGCGATTGGCGTGCGGGAACGGGACGCGCGTGGACGTGCCTCGAGCGAACGCGCGCGTGGGGGTGATTCTGTTGCTCGATCGAGGTGGGTGCGCGTTCACGGAGAAGGTGATGAACGCGCAAAACGCGGGCGCGGACGCGGTGCTCATCGTCGACGACGTGGACGAACCGTTGGTGACGATGGACGCGGCGGAGGACGCGGAGACGGGGAGTTACGTGCGAGATATTAGCATACCGACGGCGTTGGTTCGGAAAGTGGACGGTGCGTTGTTCGAATCGGCGGTTTCAAACGGGGAAAACGTCGTGGGAACGTTGGATTGGCACGACGTGCTTCCGCATCCGGATTCGCGCGTGGAGTGGGAGTTGTGGATCGAAACGAACGATGAGTGCGGATACAAGTGCGAGACGCAGAATGCGTTCCTGCGCGATTTCAAGCCGATCGCGCAGAGCTTGGAAAAGGGTGGGTACACGCAATTCACGCCGCATTTCATCACGTGGGAGTGCATCGACGATCCGCCGACGAGCGCAGAGTGCGTCTCGCAGTGCGTCAACGTGGGGAGGTACTGCGCGCCGGATCCGGATGAAGACATTCACGCGGGATACTCGGGCGCGGACATCGTCATCGATAATTTGAGAGCGCTGTGCGTGTTCGACGTCGCGAATAAATCCAACACACCGTGGTTGTGGTGGGATTACGTGTCAGAATTCGGCGAACAGTGCACGATGAAGAATGGAAAATTCGCGGCGCGCTCGTGCGCCGAAAAGGTCGTTTCAAACATCGGCGTCGACGTCGCCGCGGTCAACGCGTGCATTGGAGATACGACTCGCGACGATATCAATCCCATGCTCGAAGCGCAGATCGAGGCGCAGAGTCCGCCGCCGGGAAGCTCGCGTCCGAACATTCGTCTCTTGCCCACCATTCTCATCAACGAGGAGCGGTACAACGGCAAGCTTGCTCGAGGCGAGGTGTTGACAGCCATCTGCGCCGGTTTCGAGGACTCTTCCGTGCCTGAAATTTGTTCCAACGCCGGGCTCATGCACGCCAAGTGCGTGCACGGGCAAGAGGGCGCGACCGAGTGCGCGGCGGATAAACAACAGACGGGCAAGACGGCGTGCGTGGAAATCGCCAACTTTCCGTATTACGAGTGTGCGTGTCCCGAGGGTCAACAGAGCGTCATCGTGGACGACCAAGGGACGACGAAGTGTCAATTAGTGAAACCGAGCGAAGGAAACAGTACCGGCGGCGGCGGCGCGAAATTAGTCCTCACGTCCGTGTTCACCTCCATCCTGAGCGTGGCGTTTGGACTGTACGCGTTTTTCCAATACCGCGCGAGAAGTCTCATGGACAAGGAAGTGCGGCAAATCATGGCGCAATACATGCCCCTCGACCAAGAACCGAGCGATGACTCTCCGTACGACCAACCACCGCGCGGTCCGACCGACATTCCGATGCGCGCCGTGTAGCCTCGCCTCGCGTGTAACAAAAAAATCAAAGAAAGAAGAAAACAATGGCCCTCGTCTCCGACGCGACGATCCGACACCTCGCGACGCGTCGGTCGAACCATCGATGGACGCGGGACGCGGGAACGATCGACGCGGGCGCGCGTCGACGCGGGCGCGTCGCGCACGCGTCGCCCTCATCGCGCTCCTCGGTGTCGTCGCGTGCGCGTGCGCGCTCACGGGCGCGCACGCGGGCAGGGTGTTGGGACGTCGTTTGTCGTCGCTCGACGTCGACGACGGCGAGGAGGCGCGAGAGACGTCGGCGATGGCGTCGAAGGAGGCTTCGGCGACGACGTCCTCCGTCGGAACCGCGAGCGCGGGCGAGACGACGAAGCCGACGGCGACGGTGACCGAGGCGAGTGCCGGAGACGCCGAGGAGGATGGCGAAGGCGACGGCGAAGTCAAACTCAAACTCATACCCAACCCCGCGAGGGAAGCGATCACGACGACGACGACGACGACGGAGAAGACGACGGAAAAGGATGAAGAGGACGAGAAACCCGTCGTCGCGTCGGTGTCTTCCGCGTCTTCGTCCAAGACGACGAAAGTCGACGACGCGGCGGACGTCGAAGAACCGGCGAAGACGACGAAGAGCTCCACCGCGCCCAAGGCCACGATGGTGACGGTGGAGGACGTGGACGAGGAAGATCCGGAGGACTCCATCACGCAAGGCGAGGGCGCGAAAGAGGTGAACGAAGCCGACGAGGCGTTCGATTCGCAACCCGTTGAGAAGACGATGAAAAAGTCGTCGTCGTCGTCCAAAAGCGTCGATTCGGCTCGCGCCGCCGAAGGCGAGGCGGAAAAAGACACGGAAGGAGACGTCTCCGCAGAGAGTGAGGAAGATCCAGAAGCCGCGACCGCCGCCTTGAAAGAGGCGGTGGAGAAACAATTGAGTACGTTGTACGAAGAACCGACCAAGAAGCAAAAAACGTGGGTGGAACGAGTCAAGGAGATTCACGAGGTGGAAGGCGCGACGAGCTTCACCGAGAGCGAGGAGGCGTGCGGTTCCACCGGAGGTCTCGCCGTGTTCACGATCTGGGGACACGTTCCAGACGTCGTCCGCGACGCCATCACCACCTTCATCGGAGAGTCTGCGTCCAAGTCGAAATCTGAGTTTTCGCTTTTATCCCTCAGAGCAAAGGCGCTCCAACTCGTCAAAGCGTACGACGTGACGTTCAAAGGCACCGGCGCCGAGCGCACGGATTGCATCGCGAATTACTTTACGCGCCAAAAGGTGCACGAAGTGTTGGCGCACATCGATCGCGCCAAGGAAGAAAAGGTGGCGCGCGCGCACGAAACGTTCGATCACACGCTCCTCGACGACGAGGAGGACACTTCGCCCGAGGCGCTCAAAATTCGAGATCTTCGCATCGGTCGCGTGTCCAAAGAAATCAAAAAGACCATCATGATGACTTTAGCCAAGGTTGGCATCTCCGGGAGCGAGGACGGCGAAGATGCCGAAGAGGAGAACGTGCACGGCACGGCCATCGTCCTAGCGCTCAACTGCAGAGCGAAACATCCGCATCGGTTGGTCGCCGCCGTCGCGCACGCCATCAGGGCAAAGTTTGGATTGAAAGTTGGGGATTTCTCCATCGTCATCGGTAAAAAAGCCGTCGAAGATGAGCTCACGATGTTCGGTGCGTCATACGCGTCATTGATGTCGGAGAGATCGAACGCGGCGCCGGGCGCGGAGAGCCACCCGGCGGAGACGAAGCTGTGCCCCGAGTTGCTCGGCACGATACCCCCGGACGACGAGGAAGAGCCCGAGCGCGAACTCAGCGCCATGGAAAAAGCGATGTTAGAGGCCGAAGAGCACGTGTTGCTCGAGCACCAAGGGAGAGACCCGACGAATCCGCATCACATGGGCGGCGGCGCGGGTCTGAGCATGGGTCGACTTCCCGGCATGCCAAACGTCTTCGACGGAACGAAGCGTAACGACGCCAAACGGGGTCCAAACAACGCGCGCGAAGAGGCTCGCGCGCATTTCGGTCTCTCGGATCAACAAATCGGGACGCACAACACCGATTACCTTCGTAATCCGTCGAGAACGTACGGCACCAGAGCGTCTTCGCGTCCTCGACAGCGCGTGCAAGGCGGTTTCAACGCGTTACCCAAGATGACGGATCCGCTCGATGCCTACCTCAAGGGGGATTCTCGTCCGAAGAGGTACGCGGAACCCACGCGCGCGTGATCCCTCGCTCGCGCTCTTCTTTCTTGTAACACCAGTACGCCCGTTCTCCGTCGTCGCCGCCCGCACACTGTGACTCGGAGACTGACTCGTCGCCATGTCTTCCTCGTCCGTCGTTCGTGGTGCGCCGCGTCGCGTCCGCGCGTTCGACGTCGCGTCGACGAGACTGATGGAACGCAGAATCGCGCGTCGACCGGCGTCCGCGTTCGCGTCCGCGTCCGCCTCGTCGTCGTCGTCGTCGGTCGAGACGGATGACGTCGAGCGCAAACCCACGTCGTCATCGGTGACGCTCTCGTCGCGTCGACGCGCCCTGTGCGCCGTCGCGGTGGGCGCAACGATGCGCGCGTTCACGAGCGCGAATCCCGTCTCGGTCGTCGCGCGCGCGGACGAGGACGACGACGAACAGGCGGAGGTGGAGGCGAACATGAAACGCGTGATGGAACGAAATAGCGGCGAGCAAACGTTTATTCGACAGGTGGGATTGTCGACGACGAGCGAGGACGGCGTGCGTCCGTGCGCGTTCGAGGTGAGTAATCTGTGGACGGTCGGGGAGAGCGCGACGAGAGGGCTGACGACGACGTGGGGAGAGATTGTCGATCCCGTGAACGGACAGGCGGCGGCGAGCGCGGTGACCATCGCGACGCCGAACTTTAACGCGCGGTCCATCGCGGATTTAGGCAAGCCCGAGGACGTGCCCGTTGCTCGTGCGTTGGGATTGGACGGTGATGATTCGTATCGTCGAGCGGACATGTTGGGAGCGGCGAAACGAGTCGACGCGAAGACGGGACAGGTGTATTACGATTGGGAGCTCGTGGCGTCTCCTCCGCCGCAAGCGTGTCCGAGCGCCGTCGGGTGCTTGTACCCGGAACACATCTATTTGATCTCCGCGTCGGTGCTCGACGGCGTGCTCTACGTCCTGAGTCTCGACGCGACGCCCGCGCAATGGCGCGTGACGGGAAATTCCGTCAAGCGAATTCGCAACTCGTTCGCAGTTGGCGTGCGCGAAGACGTCTTCTCGGACGCCGTCGCCGACGTCGACGCGGCTTAGATACCAGCGCCATAGCATCATTTCATTCTTTCACTCGTGGATTATTTTCGCATTTCTGCTAAACTAGTTGTGTGCGCTCGCGATTCCCGCGGGACCGTTGCGCCGACCTCCCGAAGGAGGACGCGACGTTGTTTCTCCTCTGCGCCGACGGTTCGCCTCGCTGGGCACCCGGCGTCGGCGGAGCGTGCGCACCGCTCGATCTCCCGCTCACAGAGCGCGAGATCGTCGCGGTGTGGTGATCCATCGCGTACGTTCGCGACGACGACGACGCGGACGACGACGACGATCTCGTATCGACGAAGAACGCTCGCTCGCGTTTCGACGGTACGCACTGCGAGACGCGTCTCTCCGCGGGTGTCTCACCGCGCAAATCCTTCGACGCCGTTCCCACCGCGTCAGACACGCACTCGATCGACGCCAACACTGTCTTCATCTCCTCTCGCAGACGACCGATGAGTTCATCGCGAACGCGATCGAGCTTGCGCACAGTCGCCGAATCGCGCTCTCTCTCGCGTCGCAACTCGTCCGCGCAATTTTCCAACTCTCCTCTGACTCGGTCGAGCTCCGTCGCCAATCGACCGACGCGCACCTCGTGTTCAGCCTCTAATCGCAATCGAACGACCCCTTCCTCCTGGCGAACGACCGTTTCGACGCGCTCGATTTCGTCTCGCAATCGAAACGTCTCCGCCTCCGCCTCGGCTCGACGCGTCTCGGCGTCGTGAATCTTGGAGACGAAATCTTCGCGTTCCTTGGCCCACATCACCTCGCGCATCTCCGCGGCGTTTTCTAATTCATCGCCTCGCGCGCGCTCTTCCTCCAACTCTCGCGTCAGGCGCGCTCGTTCGCGCGCGTCGTTCCTCGTCGCGTCGTCTTCGCCGCGGCTTCCATAAATAGTCTCGTCCTCGGCGCGTTTGATTTCCTCCGCCACCGCCGACAAGCACGCTCGCACGCGCTCGCTCGCGAGCCGCGCGCACGCCGCGCGCACGCGCGCATCGCAGTCATCCGTCATCGCTCGAGTTCGGGTCGACGCGCGTCGCGTTCTGTTTGACTTTGGGCGCGGGGGCGGCGGCGAGGAGCGTTTTACGAATGTCGTCGCCTTCGTCTATCATCAAAATGTGTTCGTTCATCACGTGTACACCGTCTGCGGCGAGGGCGGTCTGGGTGGGTGTTCGTTCGCGTGGTGTTGCGACATCGCGTCGGCGTCGCCGTCGTACCCATCGATCGTCGGCGGTCGTCTCGCGACGACGACGTCGTCTTCGTCCGTCGCCGTCTCGGCGGCGGTTTCCGCGCACACCGACGCGACGAACGCCTTTTGTTCGTTCGCCACGGGATCTCGCGCGTCTCGAACCATCGCCTGCGTCGGCGCCTCATCTCGCTCTGTCGTCTCCACGCCTCCCGCCGCGCCTCTTCGATCCACCGTCTGCGTCACCGCGAAGAGTTTTAAAATCGCGTTCATGAGTTTAGCGGGCGACGCGTAATACTTCTCCGGTTCGCACACCAACTCGCATATCCTCTGTATCGTAAACGGCGCGTCCACAGCGAACGAAGAGATACACTCCCCACACACCCTCTCCACGTCCTCCTCGTACGCCCGACGCGCGCGCGCCTCCGCCTCCGCCTCCTCGTCCTCGAGTCGGTCGCCCTCGCTCGCCCTCGCCGTCTCCGCCGAATCACCACCGCTCGCGCTCGTCCGCTTCGCTCGCTTCCCCGCGCGTCCCCCCGCATCGTCGTCGTCGTCGCCATCGTCCACGTCCTCACCGTCGCGCCCTCTCCCGCCCGAGGCGCGCCGTCCGAACGCCGTCAAACGCGCCCTCGCCACCGCGCGAAGCGCGCGCGTGAACGCACCCTCGTCGCGCCAACACGCGCTCGACGTCCCACACTCCCCGGTCCTCGCGCACGCGCGCACCGTCTCCACCGCGCGATCGAGATCGAGATCGTCCATCACCGCTCGCCCAACGCGTCGTCGTCGTCACCGCGCGTCGTCCAACGTCGCGCGCATTCGTTTTGATTTTCATTTTCATTTCATTTCGCGCGCTCGGCACGGCCGTCGATCGGTCGATACACGGTCGATCGATACATGGACTGAAATTCGTCAGAGTACGACGCCGTGGCGACGATGACGGATGACGCGGTGCGAGGCGTGCAGGGGACGCGCGCGTCGGACGAGGACGAGGACGACGACGATGGATTTGAAAAGATCGCGTCGAGCGTGGGTGCGCGCGCGCGCGCGCGCGGTGGACGATGGGGACGTCGAGACGCGAGGGATGGGTGAACGTCGTCGGTTGGTGGTGGGAAATCACAATCACATCTCTCGAGCGCCGTGGGACGACGGGAGGAGGGCGTGCGATCGCGCGTGTTTCGATTCGATTCGATTCGATTCGATTCGTCGATGTTTCGTGTCGACGCGGCGACTGACGAGGGAGCGTTCGCGCGCGCAGCGAGAAACGCGAGGAGAGAGTTGAGCGCGTCGTTCGCGACGTCGTCGACGGCGACGCGGGGGATTTGCGGGACGCTTATCGCGGGATGGTTGGCGAGATTCGCGATTTTTGGGAAAGAGTTGGATGAAGTGTTCGCGTTATCGCCGTACGCGGTGTTTACGCGTCCGTGGACGCTGTTGACGAGCGGGTATTATGAAATGTCTCTGGCGGCGGCGTGCGTCGACGTGTGCGGTTTGTTGTACATCGGACGCGCGCTCGAACCGATTTGGGGACCGAAGGAGTTGACGCGATTCGTCGTCGGGGTGAACGTGGCGACGGCGACGATGTCGTGGTTTTCCATGTGTCTGCTCTACGTCTTCAGCGGTGGGGATGAATTTTATTTGTTTGCCAGATTTGCCGGTTTTCACGGCGTCTTGGCAGCGCTCTTGCTCGCGCTTCGACAGACGTCGCCCGAGGAACCGGTGTTCGGAGAAGACGCGCTGGGTGGTGGTAGAGGTCGCGGGATCGCAAACGCGTTGGCGTCGCTGCGCGCGCTCCGGAATAAGCACCTGATTGGAGCGTACCTGTGCTTCACGGCGGCGTACGCGTTCATGAGCGGCGGTCGACACCATCACGTGGGCTTATTTCTATTCGACATCTGGGGCGCGTACTCCGCATGGGTGTACCTTCGATTTTTCCAGCCTCACGGATCGGGCGTGCAAGGTGACGATAGCGCCGACTTTGCGTTCGCCGCGCTGTTCCCGCCGGCGGCTCGACCCGTCATCGCGCGAGTCTCCGCCCCGGTCGGCGCCGCCGCTCGCGCCTTCGCCGAACGAAGACGACTCGCTCGAGAGGCGTCCAATCAGACCACGGCCACCGCACGCCCTCCACCCGCCAACGCCGCCGCGGATGCCGCCGTTCGAGCGAAATTAGAACAGAAATCATCCGCCGCCGACGTCGAAGAGGACGCCGACGCGCGCGCCAAGCGCGAACGTCTCGCCGAGCGTGGTCGTCGCGCGCTCGCCACCAGCGAGACCCGCGCGTCGGACACCATCGATTCACAATCCAACGACGCTCGCGAATGCGCGTAACTCTCATCCGCCCGCTCTCTCGCTCGCGTTACGCTTGTAAGACTTCTTCTCTCCTTTGGAATTCGGTAGATTCAGAGGTTCATGACTCGACCCGACCCACCCCCTTCCCCTTGATACAAAATGGTGACGTCGAGGACGCCTTCGCGAACGCGTCACCGTGCGACTCCTGTGGACGAGCGAACGCGCGAGAGGTTGGCAAAGAGCACGAGAACACATGGTGCACTCGATGTCCGCGGCGCGCGCGCCGATCGCGAGCGCGAGCGCGCGGGGGAAAGGGTCGAACGCGCGCGCCGGGACGAGAGCGCGGACGAGCGCGGGACGCGCGGTGGCGCGACCTCGAGCGGGGTCTCGGGGCGGCGCCACGATGGCGAGCGCGGCGGGTGAGGGAATCGATGGCGTTGAAGGCGCGAGCGGGGTGAAGATCGCGGCGCCGAGCGCCAAGGAGGAGGAGGTGGATCGCATTCAGGAAATGCTGAACAAGCCCTACAAGTGGGGCTTCAGCACGACGATCGAAACCGAGACTATTCCCGCGGGATTGAGCGAAGACGTCGTTCGCATGATCTCTGCGAAGAAGGAAGAGCCAGAGTGGATGCTTGAGTTCCGATTGAAGGCGTTCCGTAAGTGGTTGACGATGGAGGAGCCGGACTGGAGCGACAATCGGTATCCACAAATTGATTACCAGGCGGTGTCGTACTACAGCGCGCCCAAGTCCATGGAAAAGAAAAAGAGCTTGGATGAAGTCGATCCCGAGTTGCTGGCCACGTTCGATAAGCTCGGAATTCCTCTCAACGAGCAAAAGCGATTGTCGAATGTCGCCGTCGACGCCGTGTTTGACTCGGTTTCCATCGGGACGACGTTCAAGGAGGACTTGCTAAAGGCGGGCGTCGTTTTCTGCTCCATTTCCGAGGCCGTGCGTGATTACCCGGAACTAGTCAAGGAACATCTTGGCTCGGTCGTTCCCGTGGCGGATAACTATTTCACCGCCTTGAACAGCGCGGTGTTTAGCGACGGCTCCTTTGTGTACATTCCGAAGGGGGTCATTTCTCCCATGGAATTGTCCACGTACTTCCGCATCAACGCCGAGTCTGCCGGTCAGTTTGAACGTACGTTAATCGTCGCGGAAGACGACTCTTACGTCAGCTACTTAGAAGGCTGCACCGCCCCGGCTTACGACGATAACCAGCTGCACGCGGCGGTGGTCGAAATTAGCGCCGGCAAGAACGCCGAGGTCAAGTACTCCACCGTCCAGAACTGGTACGCGGGCGATGAAAACGGCAAGGGAGGCATTTACAACTTTGTTACCAAGCGTGGGTTGTGCAAGGGGGACAACTCGAAGATCTCTTGGACTCAAGTTGAGACGGGTTCGTCCATCACGTGGAAGTATCCTTCCGTTGTGCTCGCCGGCGACAACTCCATCGGCGAGTTTTACTCGGTCGCGTTGACGAACAACGCGCAGCAAGCGGATACGGGTACGAAAATGATTCACATCGGTAAAAACACACGTAGCCGCATCGTGAGTAAGGGTATCAGCGCCGGCAAGAGTAAGAACGTGTACAGAGGTTTGGTGCAAGTCGGCCCGAACGCCTCTGGCGCGCGCAACTACTCCCAGTGCGACTCCATGCTCATCGGTGACAAGGCCGGAGCGAACACGTACCCATACATTCAAGTCAAGGAACCGAGCTCGCGTGTGGAGCACGAGGCGAGTACGTCGAAGATTGGTGAGGATCAACTGTTTTATTTCCAGCAGCGCGGCATCGATCCAGAGGAAGCGGTGGGAGTGATCATTTCCGGCTTTTGCAGAGAAGTGTTCAACGAATTGCCCTTAGAATTTGCCGCGGAAGTGAACCAGCTCATGAGTCTTAAGCTAGAAGGTTCGGTTGGTTAATGCATCTAGAACGCCGCGCGATGCTTGTAATCTTACACTATGAATATTTTTTCTCAAGCGGGGAGGGGAGCGTGGTTTACAGCTTGCATATGTGTTGAATGAACATGTTTTTGGGTAGAACTATCTAGATCGCGGTGATATCGTCACTAATACGCGTCGGTCTGATGTTGGGATTGATGGAGGTCATCGGCGGAGTCCTTCTTGGCTTGAGAGCTCAACGACATTTTCGAACCCTTTGAAAAAGTTGACTTGCTGTCGAGCGAGAGCAAAGAACTCTCCTCCATCATTTGCATCTTCGCAAGAGCCTCGATGCGCTTCTTTTCCTTTGCTAACTTGGCTTGCTCTTCGGGCGGAAGATGTGCCTCGTCACCTTTAACGTCGCTGTCGCTTCTCATCGATCTTTGTGATGCTGTCCTACTCAGCGTCGCGCTGTCCGTCTGCAAGTGCAACGCGTGCGAGGAAGCGACCGAGTACTCACTCACGTGTGGTGCGTGTGGTTGCTGGACGGCGCCAGTCGTGGTAGGCTCTGGTACGTGCGCGGGAGGTGGTGATGTTGGCGTCGAC
>Ga0255774_10000774_pt1 | contig 27895 bp, 19 predicted proteins | sample 101ome_17_FD_179972 | JGI IMG/M metagenome (GOLD analysis project Ga0255774, IMG submission 179972) | Coastal salt marsh microbial communities from the Groves Creek Marsh, Skidaway Island, Georgia - 101407AT metaG (version 2) | ecosystem: Environmental > Aquatic > Marine > Intertidal zone >... | reverse complement strand
CAAAGACGAACTTGTTGGTAGAGTCAATCATGTAATGAAAGTTATCAAAGAGAATGGCTTTACTTCATATGAGAACGATATCGATATTGTAGAATGACAGACGACACGCATGATAAATTAATGCAAAAGGTACTTGATTACTTGGCTGCAAGCGAAGATTTTGAACGTTTACCCAGTGAACGCAGCAAAAGACGCATACGCAGAGAACTACGTGAGTTGGTTGCCTTGTGCAAAACTAGAGCCGAAGAGGCCAAACAGAGATACAAAGAGGAGTTAGCCGAAATACGTGCCAGCGGCAAGTGGGCTGTCAATATTGGCAAGGCTAACCATGAAAGGAAAAAGAAAAAATGAAAATTACAGTTGTAGGTGGTGGGTTTGCAGGAGCACTAACAAGTTCATTTTTAGCAAAAGAATTTCCAAATGCAACAGTTGAAATGATTCATAGTCCTAAAGTTGGAACCATTGGTGTTGGCGAAAGTATTAGTCCTCACTTACCTGGAATGTTTGGTGCATTAGGCATTGACGAAAAACGTTTTATGCAAGAAACAAATGCACTATTCAAGTATGGAAACAACATGGAAGACTGGACTGATACAGCCGATGGCGGTAAAGATGTTTTGCGTAATTTTTATTGGAGCAACTACTACAACAAAGAAACAATTTGGCAAAACGTTTGCAGCGTAGGACCTAATGATCTAAGAACAAGCGATGTTTGGTTAGACGTTTATCGCAGTGGTGCTGCGCCAGATTTAGATTTGTATCATCACAACAGTGAATGTTATCAATATTGTAAAGATTTAAAAATGCCGTTTGACGATAATGGCAACTATCAATTACCTGCCACAGGAACGTATGCTTATCATATTGACGCAGAAAAGTCTGCACCTTGGCTAATTGAAAATGTTTGCACAAAATATGGCGTAATAGAAACTATTGCACACGTTGAAACTGTCAATACCGACGAAAACGGTATCAGTAGTGTTGTTTTAGAAGATGGTACAGAAGTTACTAGCGACTTGTGGATGGATTGTACTGGATTGGCTAGATTATTGATTAGTAAACTTACAGATGAGTTTATACAAACGCCTGCAAACAAAATGAATAGTGCCTGGGTGTGTCCTATTCGTTATGAGGACAAAGATGCAGAGTTTGTAAACTATACAAGAAGTATTAGACGTGATATGGGCTGGCAGTTTAAAATTTGTCTTGATGCTCGTATGGGTACTGGACTAATTTACAGTGATGAATATTTTAGCGACGACGAAGCACTTGAATGGTTTAAAAACGAAATCGGAGATAGAAATATTCGTCCACCACGTTTGTTAAAATGGAAACCTGGAAGATTAAAAACTCCAAATGTAGGAAACTGCTTTGCTATTGGAATGTCAGCAGCATTTTCAGATCCACTAGAAGCAAATGCTGTTGCTAGTATCATTGCAAGTGTAAAACGTGTTGCTTGGATGCATCAACGTGACTTGGACAAAGATTATTATAATCGTAAAATGAATAATTACTTCCAAGACATTGCAGATTATACAGCAGTTCATTATACTTTGAGCAATAGAGGTAATAATCATTTTTGGCAAGACATGAGACGTCTTGGTGAAGAATTAAATCATAAACAACTTGTAAAAGAAAAATACTACAATATGGCAAATTGTATGGACAGTTGCATAGGTTATGTTTCACTGTTTGTAGATGTAAACTGGATAGATATTGCTAACAACTGGATGGACAAACAAGACTTAGAAGATTGGCCTATACAATCTACTCCTGAACAACAACAAGCGTATATCAGAAGAGTTCGCAACGAAAAATTATTACACGAAATACAAGCGTCAAACAACAAAAAAACCATTGACATCTTTTATAAGATGTTTAATAATATAGAAGAACACAATAAAGGCTTAAACCAATGGCCGTCAAAATATCTAAATGAAATGTTTGGCGGTGCTTGGCAACAAACTATAGGCAAACCAAAAACGGAACTACCATCATAACTCCAACGGTACATAATGTATGAGTTGGACATATAAAGGTAAACCTGTAGACACAATAGACGATGAATACGAAGGCTTTGTATATCTAATAACAAATTTAAAAACACAACAAAAATACGTAGGCAAAAAATTAGCAAAGTTTAAAACAACCAAGCCACCATTAAAAGGCAAAAAGAACAAACGTCGAGGCTACAAAGAAAGCGATTGGCGTGAATACTGGGGAAGTTCAGATAGACTGAACGAAGATGTAAAAAACTTAGGCGAAAAAAATTTCTCTCGTGAAATACTTTACTTTTGCAAAAGTAGAGCGGAGATGTCTTACATCGAAGCACGAGAACAATTTGACAGGCGTGTATTAGAAACAGACGAATACTACAATGGTATCATCAATGTAAGAGTTGGTGGTTCAAATAAATTACGCCAGGCACTACTAGAACACAAATAGGCTATATATTGAGCTCTAAATAAACTCCAAGATCCAGCCGAGGTAATGCTCGTGGCCGGTGGTGTGGAATGCTCACGTGAAGAAGTATACGATAGGCTTTAAAGGATAGTGGCTCTGAGAAAAAGCAACCACATGGTAAGTGTTTTCGCTTGTTAGGGAATAACTGCCTTCCGTTGATATGACGAAGCTAGAGTAGGGGGATACAGGTCAACCGCCTCCGACAACGCAAGTTGAATCTCTTTTAACAAGATGGCTGAAGCGACTCGAATAATGCTCAAAAGCTACCTTCGCCCGGCAACGGGCGAATTATGACTTCACAATCTGAATAATACTAAAAGCATATGCATTCGCATATGCCTTAACTAATACTATTATCAAGAACACATGTTTCGTGTTGAGTGTAACGAAAACACAGATGAACGTTAGTTCATCTTATAATACTAAATACACTATACAGCTGGAACACGTATGAATGAAAATCCTTGACATAATAGAACACAAAACAACTATCACTTACAAACAAAATGTCTTTGAGGCAAAAACACCTGGGTTAGGTGACGGATTTGAACTAGGACAAATTTTTCCGTTAGACGGTCCTGGTGGAAAAAAATGGGGCGTTGGTTTAGGATCTAATGTTAACGATGTTCTTGAATTCATTACTGATAAAGATCAAGATGGACAGAAAGCTGCTAGAGCATTTGTAGCTGATTCTAAAAATGCTGCTGAACTTACCAAAGTTCCTCCAAACATAAATGCATTGAAAAAAAGTGTAGAAAAATTTGGAGGTAAAGTTAGACCTTTAGGAGGAGTTTTTAGGACTTTATCTAGAAGAGCTGCACAATCCAGTGTCAACGACTATCAAGCAGTACAAAATATTTCTCAAAAAAATAGAACACTGAAAATAATCTTAAATTCAAAAATGTGGTCAGGATTTTTTAGAATAGCAGCAGCAGTAGGATTACCGTATGCAGCAATTACAAATGCTATTAATATTATCAACGATTTAGAAAACGAAGCTGAAAATTCTCAAAATCCTCAAGAACTATATGAATTACGCAACATTGTAATTGGGCAAATGAGTATACAAATTTTGATCTATCTAGTTGCAATATTAAGGAATGCTCAGTATATTAAACGTGCGTTAGGACCTTTAAAATGGACAATTAGAGCAGCCCAAGGCGCAACAGCCACCACAGGTGTTGGTTTGATTCCTGCTGCGTTATCATTTCTTGTTTCAGAAGCAGCATTCTTAGTAGTTGGTTGGATACTCACCAGTGAATCAGTGCAACGAGGTATAGCTGAATGGCTCCAAGGAACTTTGATGGGCGAAATAACAGGGATATTAGGTTCAGGAGTTGTTGCAGCAACACAAATGCTTGATAATGCGTTTGACGGAGCATATGGTACAGCCGAAATGAGAAGGTCTTTAGGATGGGATCCAGATTCGGAAGGTGCACCAGATGGAGAAATGACTTCAAGTAGTGAATGGGCTAAATTAGTTTTTCATGGATTGTTATTTCCGCCGGGTGCAAAAAAATATCTAGTTCCGTATATTGCACCTCAACAAAGAATTACCTTGCTACAAAGCACAATGGGTATATCTCAGCAATCTGCACCTCCAGGGCCAGCACCGGGTGCAAATCCAAACACTTCGTCTGAGCCAGGGTTACCTGTTGATCCTAATGCACAACCAGGACCGCAATAATTATATCAACGGCATTTTTGCATTTTTAGTATTTTCAATATTGTCTTTGATAATATTGTTCATTATGTCTTGATCTTCAATATCTGTATCATACAATAGGTCGTGAACGGATACTCCGCCTCGCATATACCAAGATAGCTTGTAACAAAAATCTTTAATTTGTTTGATTTCGTTTTCCATTTCCTTGGCTAACGAGTTGATTTCTTCGTCACTTAAACTCGTTAGCCTCTGGCGAAAAAATCGGATTGGTCCAAACTAATTAAAATGTTGTGTTCTTTGCCACACTCTTCGTTGCCACATACAACTGTTTGAGTCGGAGTTCTCCAAATTTTACTTTGAGAATCAATGTGGTTTTTTACTTTTTGAAAAATATGAACATCACTGCCTGTCATAAAATCTATTATTTCGGATCTACGTGTTTCAGTTTCGCCATCAACTGATATACTTTCAATGTTATCAAATATAACACTTATTCCATGTTCTGCAATTTGATTTATTAGAGAATCAACATACTTGGCTTTTTCGTCTTCGTTGTCTTCTAATGCTCTAACTTGTATATCCATTGCTCGTTGCATAGCAACTGCCTTCTTTTGATTTTCAGTTAGTTGTCTATAAGTTAACGGTTTTAATTTGATTGTAAAATCATCTACTTGTATAGTGTCGCTATATTCACAACGTTGATAAAAATCAAGTATTTCACTTAATCCAATATCATATGCATTTGTTGTTTTACAGTGCGGACATTTGCTTTGCACTGACATATTTGAACCATATGTAGCCATCCTTATACCAACTAAAATTGTATCAAGATCTAGTGTTGCAATATCCCAAGGATTTTGTATAGACGGTATACAACTTTGAATACACCTTGCTGTGGCTTCGCCATTAATCAAAGCATCCGGTGTTTTAAATAATATTTCATCAGATGCTGTCATACTATAGACAGCTAATTGAGTATATACATCGTTACTTAATGTTCCAGTTGAAGAATATTTTCCTTGCGAAGGTAAATCAATAAACACTTTTGGTTTACGTTTGTATTTCTTCAACGGACTTTCTTGAGTCGTTTCCATGATCATTTCCTTAGGATAAATACAATAACCGTATATTTATGGGTATATTTTATGTGGAGAACTGCTTTTGGCTGATGAAGCAAATATTTTACGTGACCTCGGTGGTGCTGCTAATTTCTTTGGTAGAGAAATAAAAGGAGCAGCCAGCGCCGGTGTTGCAATGGCTGGTGAGCTACTTAATGCAAATCAAAGTTTAAGTGCATATACATCAGCATTAGACAACAATAGTAAAATACTCGGTAGTTTTGGTAAAGTAATCAATGGTTTGACCAAGTTTGCAGAAGAAAGTCTTAGTGAATACCAAACACTTTCTGGTATAGGTGCATCATTTGGCAAAGAAATGACAAATATTAAAATATCAGCAGCCGAAATGGGACTTAGTGTTAAAGATATGACAGATGTTCTTATGAAGAACTCAGACAGTCTAAGATCTTTTGGCGGCACTACAGACTTGGCTATTTCTAGATTTACAAGATTTAGTAAAGCAATGTTAGACAATCCTGCAGGCACTGAATTACGTAGATTAGGATTTACAGCAAGCGATATAAACGAAACACTTTTAGTTTATAATGAACTTGCTCAACAAGACGGTCTGAATAGAACTAGAAGCACACAACAACAAGTTGAAGGTGCTAAAAACTTTGCATTTGAATTAGATGGATTAGCAAAACTCACAGGTAAACAGCGCAAAGAACTTGCTGACGAAATGAAAGCAAGACGTAGAGAAGGTGACGTCCAAGCGTTCTTAATGGGTCAAAGTGCTGAAGCTCAAAATGCATTCAATCTTGCTACACAAAAAATTAAAGATACCATGGGTCCACAGTTTGAAGCACTGTTCCAAGATTTGTTAATACGTGGTGCACCAATAACCGAAGATACACGTAATGCCTTTATAGCATTAGGAGGAAGTGCAGATGAATTTGAGTCAACAGTCGCACAATTCCGTCAAGGTATGCAAACTAATGATTTTGACGGATTTAACAAAAGTTTAACAGGAGCACAAGGAGCATTCCTTGATAATTTGAAAACCGATGAAGCTAGAACAATGGCTATGCAAAGCGGACTTAGTGGTGTTGCAGATGCTATGGCAGCAGCGTATGAAAGCAGTTATGATTTTGCAAACAGTGTAGATGCAAGCGCAGAAGAAGGAGCATCTTCTGCTGCTACAATTAATAAATTACAACAACAAATTACAGCAGAACAATTAAGACAAACACAAGCAACTGGTGGATTAATTGACAAAACTATTCAAATGCAAGAAGCATTAGTAGAATTTACTAGAGCTGCAACAACTGAAGTATTACCAAGATTAGAATCTATGGCTGTCCAAGGTATAGACATGTTCTTAGACAGACTACCGCCAGCAGGAGAAATGGCTGCACAGCTTGTAAAAGGTGTAAACAGTTTATTTGATGAAGTTAGCGGTGCAAAAGGAGTAAGCAATCTTTCAGGTAGTATAACAGAATCCGGACAAGGTCAGGAAGCCGCAATTGATAGAGCTGCTGAAAGTCTTGGTGCTAATATTGGAGAAGCACAAACCGCAGCAGATGAAAAGTCTGAAAAAATAGCAGAGCAATTACAACATGCTCAAGAATTCAACGAACAAGCTCAACAACAAAATATTGAGAAAATAGTTGAATTAAAAGAAGCAAACGCTAGAATAGCAGAACTAACCAGCCAAGGTTTTTCTGAAATGGATCCTCCGATGCAGCAAGCAATAGAAAAAGCAGCCGCGGCTGAAGCAGCAGCAAAAGTTGCAGCTGAAAAGGCAGAAGCTACACAAAGAACAACTGAAGCATTATCTAGAATGAAATCTACTGGCAGAATAACTGGATTTGCAGATGGAGGCAAAATTAGAGCCGGACAAATTGGAATGGTAGGTGAAGCAGGTGCTGAATTTATTGCAGGTCCAGCACAAGTTATGAGTGCAAGAACAAGTATGGGTGTTATGGATAACCTTATGAAAACTATAAAAGCTCTTGATACAAATGTTCAAACTCAAAATGAACAAGCACAAAATAGCATAAGTAATAATACAAGTTATACAAATTTGGAACCTAAGTTTGATGCTATGATCGGTTTGTTGTCTCAATTAGTAAGTGTTGAAGTAGGCGCAGAACGCACAGCACAAAGAACATTTAAAGCAACACGAGGGTTACAAGGTAATATGTTAAGAGGTATAGGCGCATGAGTTGGAAAAAGTATTTTACACCTGTTCCAACAGCAGATAATAGAAACGGAAGCTATAGTCCGTTTAGTTTACGTGGTCAAGGCAATGTTGGTCCTGCGGCCGCTAACTATAGTTCACATTTACCAGATGTCTATGTAGGATCACCAAACCGTATTGAGCGTTATAATCAATACAACACAATGGATAGTGATTCAGAAGTAAATGCTGCACTTGATATTTTAGGCGAGTTTACTACACAAAAGAACAAACAAAACAATACCCATTTCCGTATTCATTTTAATAACAAAGCAACAAACAGTGAAGTTCAAGTGCTTGGCCAGTATCTACAACAATGGTGTAAACTTAATCAGTTTGAAACACGTATGTTTAGAGTTATGCGCAATACATTTAAATATGGCGACCAGTTCTTTATTAGAGATCCTGAAACACAAAAATGGTTTCACGTTGATCCTAGTCAAATAACAAAAATTATTGTTAATGAAAGCGAAGGCAAAAAGCCTGAACAGTACGTTGTAAAGAATTTGAATTTTGCATTTGATAATTTAAGTGCAACTCCGTTAAACACAACTAATAGCTACGGACCAGGAGGAGCATCCCCAGGTTACCAAACTATAACACAGCAAAGCTCAACAGCAGGTAACAATCATACACCAAGCGGAAACACAAGTCGCTTCCAACAAGAACATGACGAAACATATGTAGATGCAAATCATGTTGTTCATTTGTCAATGAGTGAAGGCCTTGATCAAAACTATCCTTTTGGTAATAGTTTGCTTGAAAGTATTTTTAAGGTATACAAGCAAAAAGAATTGCTTGAAGATGCGATTATTATCTATCGTGTCCAACGTGCACCAGAGCGCAGAGTATTCTACGTTGATGTGGGCAACATGCCTTCACACCTTGCTATGCAGTTTGTGGAGCGTGTTAAAACGGAAATACACCAAAGACGTATCCCATCGAAAACAGGTGGAGGAACGAATGTCATAGACTCGTCATATAATCCACTGTCAATCAATGAAGACTACTTCTTTCCACAAACTGCAGAAGGTCGTGGATCAAAGGTTGAAACTCTACCAGGCGGCACAAACTTAGGAGAGATTGATGATCTTAGATACTTCACCAACAAATTGGTTAGGGGTTTGCGTATTCCTTCAAGCTACCTTCCTACTGGGGCTGATGATGGTGCATCACAATACAATGACGGGCGAGTGGGTACAGCATACATTCAAGAATTAAGATTCAACAATTATTGTCAAAGACTACAAGCAAACGTTGAAGAAGTTTTCAATAGAGAATTCAAATTGTATTTGCGTTCCAAAGGTGCAAACATTGATTATTCAATGTTTGACTTAAAACTTACACCACCGCAAAACTTCGCAGCATACAGACAAGCAGAACTTGATAATAACAGAATAGGAACGTTTACACAAATGGCTGCTATACCTTATATTTCAAATAGATTTGCTATGCAACGTTTCTTAGGACTTAGTGAAGAGGAGATTGCTGACAACGAACGTCTATGGAGAGAAGAAAATGATGAGAACCTCACAGATCTAGTCACAGATGACTTAGGTGGTGAGATGCGTATGGCAGGACTCAGCGGCGCTGACCTAGCTGGAGACGCAGGTGGATTAGAAACTGGTTTAGATGCTGGCGCAGGCGCTATTGATGGCGGAACTGGGGAAGCACCAGCAACAAATACAGAAAATGATATTGGAGGCGTTGGCGCTGACAATCCGGCACAAACTATATAAATAATAATATGATACTACGTGAACTATACTACTTCGATGACAAAACAATGGAACCTGTTGAGGATCATACCTACGATGCAGTAGACGATAAGAGTGTGATCAAGGTAGATGATGAGCGTAAGAGTAGATTAACACTCAAAGATATAAACAAAGCACGTAAAGCAAGTGACAACCACAAGGTTGAAAGCGAAAAAGAATTAAACTTCATTAGACAGATGTACGGATTAGCAGCACAGGCAGCAGCCGGCGGAATTTAATGAATAACATAGCCTTTGTTTTAGGTAACGGCATAAGTCGAAAACACATACCCTTAGAACCTTTAAGAGCCCACGGTAAAATATACGGATGCAATGCTCTATATAGAGATTTTGCACCAGATCATTTGATTGCAGTTGACACAAAGATGATCATTGAGATATCCGATAAGCGTTATCAAATGCACTATAATGTATGGAGTAATCCTAATAAACTTACACAAAAAACGGCAGGAATTAAAATAATGGAACCTAATAAAGGTTGGAGTAGCGGGCCTACTGCAATGCTGTTAGCAAGCCAACATGGATATAGAACAATATACATTTTAGGGTTTGATTATGTAGGGTTAGGTGATAAAAACGAAAAGGTTAACAATTTGTATGCAGGTAGTAAAAACTACAAGCAAACCAACGACAGAGCAACATATCACGGAAACTGGACAAGGCAAACTATGCTTTGCGCAAATATGTTTCCAAAGACTAAATACGTTCGAGTAATACCAAAAGAAGATTTTTTTATTCCTGATTATCTCAAAGGATTAAGTAATTTCGAACATATTACTAGTGAAGTTTTTAGAAAAACCTTCACACAAAACCAGCATATTTGATAAAATGGGCCGTTTTGACCCCATTTTACACGTATATTTTCAATAAAGTGTAAATATAATTGACAGCCTTGACAATGAAGGAGAATGACATGACTGATCGCAACAAGTTTGAAGAAATGCTTGAGCGCCTTGTCAATGAAGACAGAGCAGGTGCGGAAGAGCTTTTCCACGAAATCGTGGTAGAAAAATCACGTGAAATTTATGAAGGTCTATTAGAAGACGAAGAAGTAGAAGAAACAACTGATGAAGAAGTTGATGAAGCTACAGATGAAGAAGTAGATGAATCAGAAGAAGACCTAGACGAAGCAACTGATGAAGAAGTTGACGAGTCAGAAGAAGACCTAGACGAAGCAACAGACGAAGAAGTTGAAGAAGGAATCTTTGACGAAGCTGATCCAACTGATGACATGATGGGTGACATCGAAATGCCAGACGCAGGCGACGACATGGACATGGGCGGAGACGACGACATGGGCATGGACGACGAAGGTGATGTAGAAGATCGTGTTGCAGACCTAGAAGACGAACTAGAAGCACTGAAAGCAGAATTCGAAGCACTAATGGGCGACGAAGAGCCAGGTGACGAAGAAGGCGACATGGACATGGATATGCCAATGGACATGGATTCAGAAGAAGGTGACGACGACGAAGAAGAAATGGAAGCGTTTGAAGCAACTGATGAAGAAGTAGACGAAGCAACTGATGAAGAAGTTGAAGAGTCAACAATGCCAAAATCAGAAACAGAAATTATGCGTGAATACGTAACAAAAATGTCAGACGAGCCAAAGAAAGGTGACAACGGCGCAAACGCAAAATCACCAGTAGCTGGCAAAAACGACATGGGCGGCACAGCAGCAAATATCGCTAAAGGTGGAACAGCTGAAGAAAAAGGCACAGCAGGCGGCCTAGCTAAACCAGCAACTAGCGAAGACAACGCAGGGAATGTTAACACTCCAGGCGGTAACGGCGCTACTAACATGAGCGCACAACCTGGCCACGGCGCTGAGAAAAAGGGCAAGCCAGAAGACGCAGCTAATAAAAAATCAACTATTGGCAGCTAAGACGAGGACTGACGTATGAAACTACTTAATGAACACTTGAGTTTCGACCAGGCTAAAATTGTTGTTGAGTCTGCCAACGAAGGTAAAGATCTTTTTATGAAAGGTATTTGCATTCAAGGCGGAGTACGCAACGCAAACCAGCGTGTTTATCCCGTTAACGAGATTGGCAGGGCTGTCACCACACTCAATGAACAAATTAGTGGTGGCTACTCAGTGTTAGGCGAAGTAGATCATCCTGAAGGACTTAATATTAACTTAGACCGTGTAAGCCATATGATCACAGAAATGTGGATGGATGGACCAAACGGTTATGGTAAGTTAAAGATTTTACCAACTCCGATGGGACAACTAGTAAAAACAATGCTTGAAAGCAGCGTTAAACTAGGCGTCTCATCGAGAGGTTCCGGCAACGTAATGGAAGACGGATCAGGTGAAGTAAGCGATTTTGAGATAATCACCGTTGATGTTGTTGCTCAACCGAGCGCACCTGGTGCTTATCCTACACCGATATACGAACATCTTATGAATACCCGAGGTGGTTATAGGGCGTTCCAGACATCAAGGGAAGTACAAGGCGACAAAAAGGCACAAAAATACTTAAAAGAGAGCTTATTAGATATAATAAGCAGGCTCCGATAACGAGGAGAAAATTATGTTGGAAGCATTAAAATCACTCTTCGAAAATGAAGCACTATCTGAAGAAGTTCGTACAGAACTTGAAGAAGCATGGAATGCAAAAGTTAAAGAGAACCGTTTACAGGTTACAGCTGAACTACGTGAAGAATTTGCTAAAAAATACGAGCATGACAAAACTACAATGGTAGAAGCCATTGATAGTCTAGTTACTGAACGTTTAGCAGAAGAAATTACAGAATTCCAAGACGATCGCAAGCAACTAGCAGAAGCAAAAGCAAAATTTGCTGTTGCACAACGTCAAAATGCTAACCTTCTAAAAAGTTTTGTAAGTGAACAACTAGCTAAAGAAGTTAAAGAACTACATAGCGATCAAAAAGCAATGGCTGATAAGTTTGTTGCTCTAGAAGAATTTGTAGTAGAATCTTTAGCAAAAGAACTTGCAGAGTTTTACGAAGATAAAAAAGACTTAGCCGAAACCAAAGTGCGCCTAGTGCGTGAAGGCAAAGCTCACGTTGATAGAGTCAAAAAAGACTTTATTAGCAAATCTGCTGCCCTAGTATCAGAAACAGTGTCAAAAGGACTTACAAAAGAAATTTCAGCACTGAAAGAAGATATTGAAGCAGCACGTAAAAATGATTTTGGTCGCAAGTTATTCGAAGCATTTGCTAACGAATATCAACATTCTTATCTAAATGAAAAGAGTGAAACTGCTAAAATGCTGAAAGTAGTTGATGCAAAAGACAAGCAACTAAGTGAAGCAAAACTAGCAGCGGCTAAAGCAATTAAACTTGCAGAAGCAAAGGCAAACGAGGTTAAAACAATCAACGAGTCAATTGCTCGCAATGATAAAATAAGCAAGTTGATCGCGCCATTGAGCAAAGATCAGCAAAGCATTATGACAGACTTACTGGAATCAGTTCAAACAACAAAACTGCAAGCAGCGTTTGACAAGTATCTACCAGCGGTTATCGATGGTAAAGGTCCAGCAAAGCAGAAGGCGGTATTATCAGAGGCAAAAGAAATTACAGGCAACAGAGAAAACAATGACGTTAAACAAGCAGGCGATGACAGTAATGTCGTAGATCTAAAGCGCCTTGCTGGATTGAGTTAAGGAGAAACCAATGTCAGAACTATTAGAAAGCCGTTGGAATGATACCAAAGCAGCACTTCTTGAAGGCCTAGGTGGCACAAAGAAAGCAGTGATGGCTACAACTCTTGAAAATACTCGCAAGTATCTTTCAGAGACAGCTACAGCAGGTGCTACTTCTGCAGGTAACATCGCAACACTAAACCGTGTGATCCTACCAGTGATCAGACGTGTAATGCCAACAGTTATTGCAAACGAACTAGTTGGTGTACAACCAATGACTGGACCAGTTGGCCAGATTCACACACTACGTGTTCGCTACAGCGACACAGCAGGCACAGGTGCATCAGGTGCAACAGCAGGTGAAGAAGCACTTTCACCATTCAAAATTGCTGAAGCATATTCAGGTAATGCTACAACAGCAAAAGCTGACGCAACTGCGGCACTAGAAGGACAAGCTGGTAACCAACTAAGCATCCAGATCTTAAAGCAGACTGTTGAAGCTAAAACACGTAAGCTATCAGCACGTTGGACTTTTGAGGCAGCACAGGATGCTCAGTCACAACACGGTATCGACGTAGAAGCAGAAATCATGGCAGCACTTGCACAAGAAATTACTGCTGAAATCGACCAAGAAGTATTAGGCTCACTTGCTACATTAGCAGGCACAGGCACTGATACATATGACCAAGCAGCAGTATCTGGAACAGCTACTTTTGTTGGTGACGAACATGCAGCATTAGCAGTTCTTGTCAACAGAGCAGCAAACAGAATTGCACAGAGAACACGTAGAGGCGCAGGTAACTGGGCTGTTGTATCTCCAGGCATCTTAACTGTGCTACAGTCAGCAACAACTTCAGCATTCGCAAGAACAACTGAAGGAACTTTTGAAGCACCAACAAACACCAAAATGGTTGGAACATTAAACGGCGCAATGAAAGTATATGTAAACACATATGCAGCAGACGACGATGTTCTTGTTGGCTACAAAGGAACTAGCGAATCAGACGCAGCAGCGTTCTATTGCCCATACATTCCATTGATGAGCTCAGGCGTTGTTCTAGATCCAACAACATTCGAACCAACAGTGTCGTTCATGACTCGTTACGGATATGTTGAGCTATCTAACACAGCTTCGTCGCTAGGTAACGCAGCTGACTACCTAGAGAAGGTAGAAGTAACAAGCGGAAACCTAAGCTTCAGCTAATATTAGTTGTATACAAATTCTAAATAGGCCCTACGGGGCCTATTTTTTTGAGTAAATATAGTAAGGAGAAATACTATGGAAGAACTAGGACAAGTTTACAAATTTACTGGAATTTATGGACATATACGTCCTGACAATTTTGGTGCAACCAGAAGAGATATCCTTTTCAAAAAAAATGAACACAAGCTAAAACTAGGTGATAGGGTTAGATTTGACCATGAAGAAAAGAATGGAAGAAGGTTTGCAAAGAACTTACAAATTCAAAGCACATAATAACCCATTTTTTGAAAAAGGATAAATACTTATGTCAAGAGGAGAGCCTCTTAGAGGACTTATGCGGTTACCCACCGCGTAGACCTAGAACGTCAAAAAGGAGAAAACAATGGGACGTCCAATTAATAAAGATAAGATCGGATACGGATCAGGTCGTATCGCAGTAACACGCCACTTCTTTACAGGTGGTGCAGAAGCAACAACAGCAGCTCACATCGTAAGACAAGCAGGCAACGGCAAGTATGTTGTGCGATTAGATTCAAATGCCGGTGATCCATCATCTGATGAAGTACTAACACTTGCTAACAAAGTAGGCACAGGCGGTGGCGAAGCACTAGTAGCAGGAGAATTCACAATCGACGCTATCGGTAGTGATTCAACAACATACCAAGTTACAAAACTACGTAACAGAACTGTGCAAGTTGAAGGCGGCGGAACAGAAATAAACTGCATTTACAACATCGGTTATGATGCAAGTGCCAGAGAAATTTCAGGTCACCCTAATGCAAACTTGAGTGTAGCACTACCGGGTCAAGCATAAGCTGGAGTAGTAAATGGCAATTCAAGTCAATAGAATAGGTGTAGACGAATATACTCTACAAATAGATGACGGAGGAACAATTAACCTCCTAACTGGCTTGTCTGGTAAAGTCAACATTAATGGTAATGTTGACATTGCTGGTAGTATGACAGCTGGATCTAGCACATCTATTGAATCTGAAGACTTGTTGATCTATGATAATACTATTACAATAAACAAAGGCGAAACAGGAGCTGGTATAAGTTTAGGTGTAGGCGGTATTATTATTGAAAGAGGAACAAGAGATGATGTAAGACTATTCTTAGATGAATCAAAGAACGGTATCAGAAGCGGAGGCACAACACTAGGTGCATTTATTTTCCAAGATGCAACAGCTAGTCCATCAACTGACTCTTTAATGAGTATATATACCAGTGCTGTTCTTACAGGTGGTGAAGATTTATATCTTGTTGGTTCCGGCGACGGAACAGTCAAAGTTACCTATACTACTGATTATGAAGCTAAAATTTGGGCTTATGATGGCGATGGCGCTGTAATACCCGAAGATCCAGGCTTACCGGATAGACTAAGACGCAATCCAACTACATTTGATGATGATATTTTAGTTAATGTTAGAGGTATGATTGACTATGTTAATAGTTGGAACTTGTATAACTTTTCTGACACTATCTCTGCATCTACATCTATAGATCCTACAACATTTGTAAGAGCTGAACATACAGGTGCTGGAGATTTACAAAACAGAGTATTGGTTAGTGTAAACGATGGTGAAATAGCTCAGTTTTTTCAAAACAAGTTAGTAGTTGCTAATCTTAATTTTGTAGGTGATACTATTTCGTCAGAAGATACTGACGGCTTTGTTAAGTTGCAAGGCACAGGAGACGGTGTTGTCCAGTCTAATGATTTCTTTAATCTTACAGTTCAAGACGATACTTCTTTAGGAGTTCCAGCAGATGGTATTTATTTGTATTCTAAACCAGAAGCAGACGGCGGTACTGGACTGTTTTTTAAGAATGCAAACGAAACACAAGATGAAATAATAAGCAGAAATAAAGCACTGCTTTACAGTATAATATTTTGAGGAAGAAAAAATGGCAATAGAAAATGCGCAAGTGCTGACTACAGATACAACCATACTAACGGTTCCGGCAAGCAAAAAATATGCCATTACTACTCTATTGGTCTGTAACACAGGAACAGACGACGGCACAGGTGTAAATGATTCATCATTTGATATGCACGTGATTCCAGATGGTCAAGTAAAAGGTGACGGAAATTTGGTTTTAAATTCTTTACCTGTGTCTGCATCAGAAACATTTACATTTAATGTTGAAAGATTAATTTTAGAAGAAAACGATAAAGTAGTATTGGTAGGACAAAGTCCAACAAACCTTACCGCCACAATAAGTTATTTGGAAGTATAAAACATGAAATTTATGAAGCGACAGTCATTACACGAAAGGAAGATAGCTGATAAGTCTTTGATACTTACTGCTGACGGAAACGTTGAGATTAATCTCGGCGAAGGTAAAACAGTAGATATAAACGCTGATTTACGAGTTACAGGACAAGCATCAGGACCTCAAGCTACTAACGTGTATTACGTCACCAAAGACGGTAGTGACTTGAATGATGGTAAGTCACAAGACGCTGCTGGTGCATTCGCTTCGATTAAAAAAGCAACAGAAATTGCTCCTGAAGGTTCAACAATCATTGTTGCGCCTGGAGATTACTATGAAGAAAATCCAATTACACTAAGAGACTTTGTAACTATAAGTGGTCAAGGTGAATTACGTAACACAAGAGTTTTTCCTAAGAACAACACAGACGACTTGTTCTTTATGGGCAACGGATGCTACCTATTCCAAATGACATTTAGAGGACTACGTTATCCAGGTTGGTGTGCAAGAATACGTCCAGGCGCACTTGTTACAACTTCACCATATGTTCAAAACTGCACAAATATGAACGGTCCTTGGTTGAATGACGGAACAGAATTTATTCCTTTTGAAACTGTGCAAATAGAAGGCATCGAACCTGGTGCTAGACCTTTAACAGTAGAAGATCAACCGTCATTACCAGTTGAAAAACAAATCAACCCAACTGGCGGAGGAGGCGGTCTGCTTGTTGACGGTGATGAATATGATCCTGCATCTCTTGTTTTCAGTTTCGTTGCAGACGCATTTACTCAAATCTCACAAGGTGGTATTGGTTTCCATGTTACCAACTTTGGTTATACACAGATCGTTAGTTGCTTCTCAGTTTTCTGTAGCGTAGGCTTCCTAACAACAAAAGGCGGTTACCTATCTATTTCTAACTCAGTTAGTGACTTTGGAACCGAGGGTGTTGTTGCTGATGGATTTTATCCAATACCTTATACAAATGCTGTTCCACTTACTGATTATTTTTCAAGTGTTGGTAGTGTAACTATAAACAATCCTGGTGCAGGATATACTGGTGTGCCAGTGGTAACGTTTGATCCTCCGACAGGCGCTGGTGGTGTAACAGCAACAGGCACAGCACAAGTTGACTTGACAACAGGACAATTGGCTGCTATATCTATAGCTACAAGCGGAAGCGGATACGAAAGTGTTCCAGGAATCACAATCACAGGTGGTGGTGCCTCTATTACAGCCGAAGCTACTGCAAACCTTCAGACAAACAGCACTATATCATTAGGAAGTTTACGTGATAAACCGCAAACTGGTTCTATTATACAATTTGAAGGCGATTCAACATACTACTATATTACAGCAACAGAAATTACAAAAGCACCTTTTGTATATGACGAAACTGTATGTCGCAGAGACATAAGACGTATTGTTGATGCTGTAACAGGTGATATTGTTTTTGGAACCGATTATCAATCATATTCTGCAGGACAAAGTTATTTAAGAAGCACCAGCACTAAAGTTTTACTTGACCAATTAGAACCAACTGTATATGGTATTGAAAGTGCTAGAGACGAAATGAAGGCACTTACAACTAATCTTGCTATGAAAGAAGAAATAGATGCAAGATTTAATATTATTACTAATATTATCGAAGCAGGAGACAGTAGCAGCACACCTGGTATAGGTAGTGAATTAAATGAATCTCTAAATGATTTAACTAGCATAGACGATGGAATCATAGCAGCAAAAAATAACATACTTGCAAATAGAGACTTTATTATTGAAGAATTAAGTGCATACATTAACGATCAATTTACGGAATTAAGTTACGATCAAACACAGTTTAACACTGATATGGATAACTTACTTTACTCAACAGCATTGTATGTTGTATTCGGTAGTGATCAAGGTGTAATTAGACAAGCACAAGAAATTGAATATAGAGACAGATTCCAAGACTTGTATCTTACTTCATTAGAATACTTGCGTGACAGATGCCTAGCGTTAACCGAAGTTGCAGCAGATAGCACATCGCAAGATAGAGTTAACGAAGCATTTAATCAATTCATTAATATTTTAGACGATGGCGATAGTTCAGGAATCACAATAGAATTTCCTAACCATGCAGGCGCAATACAAAACAGAATTGATACAAAAGACCAATTACTTGCAAATAAAGAATTTATCAAAGCAGAATTTACAGCATTTATCGATGATGATAATTCGGCATTTACATATGGCGGTCAAGATGCTGCTACATATCAAACATACATGGGTTACATAGTTGATGCATTAATATTTGACATGTTATATACAGGCACAGCGGCCACAACACAAGAAGCAATATACTTCTTTAATAATATAAATTATAGCTCATTCATACAAGCCGAAATTACAACTCTTACTGATGCATTTGCACGTATAAGATTTATATTACAGAGAATTATAAGAGACTTGCCTGTTACTCCTACAACTGGTAATTTAGAAACACAAGATTTTGCTAGTGGTGCAGCAACGCAAGTTGAAGCAACTGTAATTGACGGTGTGTTACAAATAATTGAAAATGTAGTTATAGCCGGAAACTTAACAAGTTTGCCTGCTAAAACATACCCAAGTTTTGAAACAGAACTTACTGCACTACAAGATTCAGCAGGTGTGATATTAAGTCAAAGAACAGTATTCATTACAGATGTTATTGCACAAAACTTGGCAAATTATCCTACATTAACATACAATATAGAAAAATGTAAACGTGATGTTGGTTATATCATAGATGCAATATATAGAGATGCGCAGCTTGGCACTAACCATAACAGTATTACAGCAGGTCTAGCATACAGTAGAGCAAACACAGCATACTTAGATTCTGAACAAAAGCCTGCAACAATTATTGCACTAAGAGAAGCAAAACGTTTACTTGTATTAGCTGCTAATAGAGATTCAAATTTCCAAACTTCGGTTGGTAACTTATTTGATGATATTTTAAACATAATTGAGTTTGATCAACTGCCAAGCGAAGGAACAGTTTATCCAGAACCGGGTCCTGCAAGCACTGATTTGATCAATGCCACCGAACAACTTATTGCAAACAGAACATTCTTACAAGAAGAAGTTATTGCATATATTAATGACAATAACTTTGTATACGATCAAGCCAAGTGCGAAAGAGATACTGGATTGATTATTGATGCAGCATATTTTGATGCAGCATTAGGAACAAACTATAATGCAGTAACAAGTGGACTTGCATATCAAAGAGCTAATAGTGCATATGTTATCAGTGGACAGCAAACTGAAACAGTAGGTGCTATAAACTATGCAAAAGGTCAAGCAAGCGCAGCAGTTTCAAGTGATGCTACTGCACAAACTAGAGTAGAAGCAGCATTTGACGAGATTGTAGATATTATACAAAACGGTGTAGTAAGCACTGATACATCTGCAGATGCACTAGTCTTTGCTAATCCAACTACTGCAACAGCAGCACAGATTGCTGCAAAAGACCAATTACAAGCTAACAGGGATTTCCTAGCAGCAGAAGCAGTATCTTATGTTGAAAACAATTATCAAAACTTTGTATACGATCAAGCAAAGTGTGAGCGTGATGTAGGATTAATAATGGATGCTGTGGCACTTGACATAGCATTAGGAACAAACTATAACAGTGTAACAGCAGGTCTATCTTATCAAAGAGCAAGTAGTGCTGATTTACAAGATAACCAGAAAATACAAACACTTGCTGCAATTAGAGAATTAAAAGAACAGCTAAGATTATTAGGATTAAGTGATGCTGCTGAGCCTAAAATGGAAGCTGCAATTGATGAAGTAATTGACATACTTGATAATGGGGTGTTAAGCACAGATACAGCAGCAGATGCTCTCGTATTCCCAACACCAGGTGTGCTACCAACTACAGATGCAGTGGCAGCGAAAGATCAATTAATTGCTAACAAGGAATATATTAAAGACGAAATTATTGCTTGGATTGCTGTAAACTTTCCATCATTAACATATGATGCAACAAAATGCGAACGTGATGTAGGATATATTGTAGATGCAATATGCCATGATATTTTGTATGGTGGTAACAGTGCAACTATTACAGCAGCAAGAAGTTATTTTGTTGATGGTGTAAGCCAACTAGGAGATCCAGCAGAAGAAGCAGCAACAGCTGATGCGTATAATAGACTAGGTGACATACTTGGAGATATTGTTATAGAAGCGCCTGTGACAACTTCTGTAGGAAACTCTTTAACACAAGATACAGCAGGAACACCTGCAAGCTCAACTGAAGCTGACGATGTCGAAGGCTTAGTCAAAATTATTGAAGATGTAATTAGAGCAGGCGACTTAACTGGTTTACCTGCAACTGTATTACCAAGCATTACATGGGCTGATGACGATTTAGAGCAAGCATACAGCGTAATCAAAGGCAACAAAGAAACTGTTCAAACTGAAATTATTATCTTTATCGCGAACAACTTCCAAACATTTGCTTATGACGAAGCAAAATGCCGTAGAGATGTTGGAATACTTGTTGAAGCAGCAGCATACGATGCAGCATTTGGAACAAACTACAATGCAGTAACAAGTGGACTTGCATATCAAAGAGCTAATAGTGCATATGTTATAAGTGATCAAAACTTACAAACTATTGAATCAATCAAATATTTAAGAGATCAAATGTCAACTGCTACAGGTATTAGCAGTCAATTCTCAGCAAGGATAATTACAGCTCTAAACGAAGTAATTGACATAATTGAGAATGGTGTAGTCAGCACTGATACATCTGCAGATACATTAGTATATCCTGTGCCAAGTATCTTACCAACCAGTGCATCAGATGATGCTAACGCACAACTAGTAGCTAACAGAATATTCTTAAGCAAAGAAGTTGTTGCATATGTAAACACAACTTATCCATTATTAACATATGATCAAACCAAATGTGAAAGAGATACAAAATATATTGTTGACGCACTAGCATATGATGTTCAATATGGAGGTAACTTAGCAACTAAAGCAGCAGCTGAAGCATATTTTGTCGGAACAGCAAGTCAATTAGGCGCAGGACAACAAGCAGCTACAATAGATGCTTATACACAACTGAAAACATGGTTGTCAGATGTTGTGCAAAATAATTTAATTGCATCTCCTCAACAAGTGGTTGTAACACAAGATACAAGCGGTGCAGGAGCAACAGCAGTTGAAGCAGGAACTGTTCAAAACTTGATTCAAATCATTATTGATGTCATTTCAGCAGGTAACACTGATAGTATGCCTGCAGATATAGCACCAAGTATTGCTTGGACATCTGATAGCGATCAAGGTAGTTTTACACATATTACAGACAGAACAACTGATTATCAAAATGCTGTAATCACATTTATCAACAATACATTTACACGCAACTTTACATTTAATTCTACAAAATGTGAACGTGATACAAAGTATATCGTAGATGCATTAACATATGACATTTTGTATGGTGGTAACAGTGCAACTAGAGCTGCTGCTGACAGTTACTATGTAGGAACAAGCAATCAAGTTACTGGACAACAACAAGAAACATCGGATGCATTAGGATGGGTAAACACACTACTAGGTAGTGTTTTACTTGATACTGCATACAGTGATCCTGAACAAACAGTCGAAACACAAGTTACAGGCAGTGGAGCAGCAAGTGCAACAGAAGTTAACAGAGTAGGTGACTTACTTGACATTATACAAGATGTAATTATTAATGGCACTGATAATCTACCAACTGAAACAAATCCAGATATTACATGGGCAGCAGCTGGTATACAGTCAGCAGTAGCAACTTTATCAGCATCAAAAGAAACTATTATAAGCGATACTATTTCGTTTATAGGAACAACATACAACGGTTTTAATTACAATCAAGATGTGTGTAAGAGAGATACAGGTTACTTAATTGATGCTGTAGCACATGACTTGTTATATACTGGTAATATTGCTACATTGATAGCTGCTAGAGCTTATTTCTTAGGATCAATACAGTATATTCCAGCATACCAAGTTGCAAACACAGTAGCAGCATATGCACACTTAGCTGATATAGCGCAGAAATGTATTGAAGGCATTGGAGTGGCACCTACTACAGGAAACCCTGAATCACAAATCCTAAGCGGAAATTACGGCACTAGTGTTCAAAGTTCTACATCTACAAGTTTGATAAACATAGTCAAAGATGCAATTAACAACCAAACACTTGTAGGAACTCCGGGAGAAGTTGAGCCAGATGTAAGTTGGTTACCTGAAGTTACTAGAACAGCAGCGTCAGTAATGCTTTCAGAAAAGGCAAATATTCAAAACTCAGTAATAACTTACATTACTGATAATTTAATTAATTTCACTTACAACATAGATAAATGTAAGAGAGATACTGGATATTTAATTGATGCAGCAATTTATGATACAATGTATCAAGGTAACAAGCAAACGAGACGTGCAGCAGATGCATATTATGCAGGTGCTATCCTTGGTGCAGCAAAAGTAGGTAATGCAGATCAAACACTTGTAACCGCTTATAGTTACTATAAACTAGGAGATTTGTTAAAACAGGTTGTTTTAAACGATCCTGTCACTACAAGCTACGGTAATGTATTAACACAAGATGTTACTATACCAGACGGCTCACAAGCAGCAGCAGACAACTTTGAATTACTTATTGATAGAATAGCAATATCTCTAATAGAAGGTTATACTACTGGTTGGCAAGAACAGAATCACAACTACGAATTAGGCAGTGCAGTATATAATACCGAAAGAAACAAAATACTCGGCAATATACAAACAGTTGAAGACAATGCTATTGCTGATCTAAACCAAGTATACGGTGGAACAGCAAATGTTAGATTGTTCCCTGGAATTATCACAGTTAACACTACACAACAAGGTAACCTATACAATGTGTCAACAATTTCAACATCAGGACATGCATTTGAATATGTAGGTGCTGGCGTTACTTATAACGCACTTCCGTTCTTTGGCGGTAGTGCTATAGCAGAACAAGAAATTATTGAACGCAATCAAGGTAAAGTATTTGCAGGCGGCACAGTTGACCAAATTGGTAACTTTAGAGTTGGTAACTTCTTTGGTGTAAACGCTCTTACAGGTGCTATTACACTTAACGCTAATGAAATTGATTTACAAGGTTTAACCAGTGTAGGACCGTTTATTAGAGAAGGTATTCCAGTTGGTGTAGAACTTAAAGAAGTTAGTGACAATGCTAACCTAATTTCAAGTCTAGGAACGCAAGACTTCAATACTGCGCCAACTCAAAGAGCTGTAAGTGTATATGTCGAAAACAGATACTTAAACAAACTCAACGGCGGCACAGTTAACAATGATGTAACTTTTGACACAAATATCACTGTTGACGGCGAACTTATATTAACAAACAACGATCTTGCTGTTATATATGGCGGAACAGGACGTAGTAATTTTGTTCCAGATGGTGTTGTATATGGTGACGGCACAGCAGCATTGAAAGTAACAGAAGCAGCAGGTAGTGCTGATGCAAGTATAAGTTATCAATTACTTACAGTTACAGGTGATGGAGATTCAAATCCAATCTGGACTGACACATTAGATGGCGGCGAGTTCTAAGCCGCCATTTTACTCCTATGATAAATAACATTACAGCGATTTCTATCGTGTAGTTTTGGGCGTCTATATAGACCTGACCCGTACCTAAATAGGAGGCATGCCGAATGGCAACAACAATTAGACATAAGCGATCTGCAGTCGCGAATAAAAAACCTATAGTTTCTCAATTAGAATCCGGTGAATTAGCAATCAACACAGCCGACGGTAAAGTATTCTTGTTACGTGATGATAACACAGTACAGGACATTACTAGACGCATTTTTGATAAAGATACTGAAATTGCAATCACAGACCAAGGTGATAGCGCAAGTGCAGAAATTAGTATCAAAGTAAACGAATTTGAAACTGCTCAGTTTACACAAGCAGGAATGAACATGTTCAATGACTTTGATCTTGAAAATGCTAAAACCCTAACATTCAAAGAACTTACAGCGTCAGGTGATGACGGTGTAGGAATCAAAGCACCGGATACATTAGACTCAGGATACACAATGACACTGCCTCCGTCACGTGGTACTGTAGGTCAGCTCTTGAAAACAGATGGCTTTGGTAACTTATCTTTTACCGATGCTGACGTATTTGGTGGTAATGTTATCTACGTTTCTGCTGAACAAGGCGATGACGCTAATGATGGACAGAGCGCTCCAGTTAAAACTGTTAAGAGAGCCTGTCAAATTGCTTCTGGACTAGTTTACAATGCTGACGGCACAATCAACTTCCGTCGTGTAAACATCAAAGTTGCTGTTGGTGACTACACAGAAGACAACCCTATTATTGTTCCGGATAACACAGTTATTAAAGGTGACGGTTTGCGTGGTTGTATTATCCGTCCTGCAAATGCTAACTTAGATATCCTACGTGTTAGAAACGCTTGTTACTTTGGTGAATTTACATTCCGTGACGGTGTTGATGATAACTATGTTCCAACTATTACTGCTGACTATGCTGTGGCGTTTGATGATCCTTTTGATCCTGTAATTACAGATAGAGATCAATATACAAACTTACCTGACACAAGACCAACTATTGTTACTTCACCATATATCCAGAACGCCTCGATTATTTCGTTCTTAGGTATGAACGGTGCTAAGATTGACGGTTCAAAAGTTGAATCACCCAACGTTCCGACATACGGTATTGAGGCTGAGAATCCGGTTATTGGTGCTATACCTGAACAAGGTAAGTCAATGGTTGCTAACGCCTTTACTATTCTATCATTTGGCGGAACAGCGTGGCGACTAACCAACGATGCTTATGCACAGATCGTGTCTTGTTTTGAAATCTTCCTGCTCAACGGTGTTTATTGTCAGTCAGGCGGATATTGTTCAATTACCAACTCTGCTACAAACTTTGGTTTGTATGCTCTGCGAAGTTCAGGTTTCTCTCCTAAAGCGTTTGCGTTTGACAGAAGTTTTGTAACTGCTACAGGTGCTAGTGAAGGAAAGCAAACTGTTAGTATTGTAGGTATCAATCGTGATGCACCTGTTGAAGAATTTGTTTTACGCTTTAGAGAACCAGATTACAAAACTGCACATGACTTGTTGATACTAAACAGAGATTTAATTGCAGATGATGTTGTAACATGGATTAACGCACAAATTGCAGCAGCAACTCCAAGTATATGGGCTGGCTTTACTTACAATGAGGACAAGTGTAAGCGTGACGTTCAGCTTCTAGTTGATGCAGTAAGATTTGATATTCTGTTTAACAGTAATCATAGATCAGTAAGTGCAGCACTTAGATATTTCAGCGCAAGTTTTGATTCGGATACATTTGCTGCACAGAAAGATCAACACATTGCAGCATTTGGACAAGCAAAAACGTTTACTGGTAATTTGTTAAATGATGCTACAGCAATTTCAAGATCAAATGCCCTATGGGATGAGATTATTGACATTATTACCAACGGCGATGAAAATACCGTGCCAGGTGACAGTGTTGCAGCAGCATATTCAAGACCAACACCAACTGGCGGTAGTGACAATGCAAGCGATAGCGGATACGCAAATGCTGTAACACAACTTATCAACAACAAAGATTTTATTGCAGCAGAAATTAACGCATGGATCAACACACAAATTGCAGCAGGCACTGCTCCATTCTCTACAGGCTTTGTTTACAATGAAGCAAAATGTTTAAGAGATTCAAAATTAATTATTGATGGATTGCTGTATGATTTAACATACGGCGGTAATTTACAATCTAAACTAGCAGCAGCAGCATACTTCATTGACGGGACTGCACAATATGGCACAGGACAGCAAGAAGAAACTGTTGCTGCATATGGCAGACTGCAAACTGTTATAAGCGAAGTTATATTAGAAACAACTGTAACAGTAAGTGCAGGCAATGCTGAAACACAAGATACTAGTGCAGCCGCAGGTAGTGCAGCAGCAGCCACAGCAGCTTCTGATAGATTACAAGAAATTATTGATTTTATTGACGGCACAGGCGCTACACCAATTACAACTATTGAGCCAGATGTTTCATGGGTAACAGGAAACGAATCTGAAGCATACGGATTGCTTGATACTATTGGTGCTATAAACATTGCGCAGAACGTAACAGAATATATCAACACACAAATACAAGCAAACATTTGGTATGGATTCACATACGACGAATCAAAATGTAACAGAGATACTCAGCTTATTGTCGAAGCAGCAGCAAAAGACACTTGGGACACAGGTAACAGGTATTCACGTAGTGCTGGTCTAGCATATTACACACAAAACTTGCAAGACAGTTCACGTATCAGTATCAGTGGACAAGAGTTACAAACTATTGCAGCTATTGAACAAGCAAAAACAGAAGCTCTAACATATATCACTAGTGTATCAGCAGCAGTGCAAAATTTTGTTGGCAGCAGATTTGATATTGTAAACACAATTATTAACGACCCACAAGACTTGCCAGATCCAACTGAAGTTAGTTCAGAAGGTGACATTACAAACAATTATAAACTTACACCTACAGAAACAACTTTCGATGGTGCAACAGATGTAAATGATGAAACAAATATCTTTACAATCGTTGGACACGGTTTTGTAAATGGACAAAAAGTTATCTATGATCCAAACGGTAACAACGTTATTAGAGGACTGGATGATGAACAACAGTATTATGTAAAACTTCTAAGTGAAGATGAGTTTACACTTGCGTTTGACGATAGTTTGGATTTTGATGTTAACATTATCGAAGCAAGCACAGGAACACACAAGTTCTTCTCTGATGTTATTGAATTTTATGTAGAAGAAATATTAAGTTCACACCAAACATATCAAACACTGATACTTGAATCTGGATCAGAAGGATTTGAATTTGTTCCTGGTAGAGCAATAACAGGTGTTACAGGAGCACAAAACAACAGTGCTATTGTTCACAGTTGGGAACCTAGAGAGCGTAGACTAGTTGTAAGTATTGAAGAAGTTGCAGTTGGACAAGCACTACTTAGAATACAGTTTGACGAAACCAGCACTATTGATGAAGATCATACCAGTGGCACACCAAACACAACTATTGGTGTAAACGAAACCAGTGCAAAACTAGGACTAGGCACAGCAACGTTTAGCATTACTGCCACAGACGGTAGTTCAAGTTTAACAAACTTGACAGCACTGCCAGAAAAGCAGTGTTGGTTCCACAGACCATCAGTTGTTAACTCATCTGCACACACTTGGGAATATGCAGGTTCTGGAACAGACTATAACGCTCTACCACAGAACGGTGGTAACACAAGAGCAGAATATGAACAGTTTGAAGAATTACCAGGACGAGTTTATTCATCGGGAACAAACGAACTTGGTGACTTTAAAGTTGGTGACTTTATTACAGCGTTCAACAGAACTGGTAACATTACATTTAGAAACAAAGTTCAGGTGGACGAACTTGATGCTTTGAGACTGAGCTTGTCAGATGTTGCTATTGAAGAAATCTCAACTAGTGTTAACTTAGGTGACGATGAGATTGGTGGACCAAGTGATGGAAGATTGTCAACACAGTTGGCAGTAAGAAGTTTTATTTCAAACAGACTAGGT
>Ga0255774_10000768_pt1 | contig 27967 bp, 27 predicted proteins | sample 101ome_17_FD_179972 | JGI IMG/M metagenome (GOLD analysis project Ga0255774, IMG submission 179972) | Coastal salt marsh microbial communities from the Groves Creek Marsh, Skidaway Island, Georgia - 101407AT metaG (version 2) | ecosystem: Environmental > Aquatic > Marine > Intertidal zone >... | reverse complement strand
CTACACACACATTTCAAAAATTTGGAAATTAAAACCGGCAGTAATGACCCAAAAGGATATGATATTATTGTCAATGCAACCCCAATCGGTCTCGCGGCTGGTGACCCTATCTCTGTAGATGTTTCGCGTATTTCGCCAACTGCTTTTGTGGGTGAGGTGGTAATGTCAGACACTCCGCTTCTGACTGCAGCCAAGGCGCGTGGGTGTCGTATCCAATCAGGACTCTCGATGAATTATGAGCAAATTCCCGCATATTTGAATTTTTTTGGCTTGCCATGCACCGATCCAAAAACTTTGCAAAGAATTGCAAGGCTCTGAAATAGAGTACAAAACTTGTTGCAGGTTAATGGAGCTAGAAAATTAGTCCTTGAGCTCCAAAATTTATAGTCTCCACCCCCGGTGAAGTGCGACCACACCCTTTGTCATATCTCGCCATGAGACCCGATCAAAACCAGCATCTTCCATAAGTGCAGCAAGTGTTGGTTGATCGGGAAAGCGTCTGATGCTCTCAACAAGGTATTGGTACGAACTGCGATCTCCCGTCGTGGCTTGGCCTAATGCTGGGATAACGGAAAAAGAATATTTATCGTAGAGCGATTGCAGCGTTGGCTCCAAGATCTTGCTGAATTCTAGGCAAAAAAAACGACCTCCTGGTTTCAGAATTCTTCGCATTTCACGTAATGCAGATAGTCTATCAGTTACGTTTCTAAGACCAAAGGAAATCGTAACAGCATCAGCACTGCAATCTGGTAATGGTAAACGTTCAGCATCTCCTGTTAACCAATCCACCCCCGCTATGCCTTTATCTATTGCTCGGTCACGTCCTACAGAAACCATTTGGGCGTTGGCATCTATAACGATAGCTTCAAGCATGCCTCTGGCATGATTTTGTGCTCGGAAAACAATGTCTCCTGTACCGCCTGCAACATCAATTACACGTTCGCCCGCAACTGGGCTGAGTTCAGCAATGAGCGCTGATTTCCAGAAACGGTGTAGACCTCCGCTCATAAGATCGTTCATGAGGTCGTATCTGGATGCAACGGAGTCGAAAACACCTCTAACCCGCTTAGCTTTCTCGGCGCGAGGTACTTCCATAAAGCCAAAATCAATTATATCAGTAGGAGTCTGATTTTCAGTCATAGTGTAAATGAAAATAGCGATAATTTCGCAGAGTTGCTACCAAAACAAATGCCAGAGCTTCCAGAAGTCGAAACCTCAATGCGCGGGCTCGCAAGCGCCATTCAAGGCCGTGAGCTAAAGAGAGTTCGGGCAATGCGTGCGGATCTTCGTTTCCCCCTGCCGGCAGGATTTAGTGACCGCTTACAAGGCCGCACGGTAGAGGGATTAGAAAGACGTGCAAAGTATATCCTTGTCCGATTAACCGGAGGTCTAACCTGGCTTATTCATCTCGGAATGTCTGGACGCTTGATTGTAGGCAAGGGACATCTGCCTTCACTGGAAAAACACGATCATGTCACTATTGAAACCACTTCAGGGTATGTAATTTATCAAGATGCCCGGCGGTTTGGTTTCATGGACTTATTTGAGGCTCGTGCAGAGTTAAGTCATCCTCGTTTGAAAGATTTAGGTCTTGAGCCTTTGACGGACCTTAGTATTTCTTCACTCGCTTCAGTCTTAAAAGGCCGGTCATCGTCTGTGAAGGCGGCCCTTCTTGACCAAAGATTGATTGCTGGACTTGGTAACATCTATGTTTCGGAAGCTTTATTTAGAGCAAAAGTTAGGCCAGAGCGCGCGGCTGGAATGTTAACACGGTCAGAGATCAAGCGACTAGTGAAAGCGATCCCTGAAGTATTAGCCGAAGCTATAAAGGCAGGCGGTTCTTCTTTGCGCGATTATCGCCAGCCATCAGGTGAACTAGGTTATTTCAAAGCATCGTGGGCGGTTTACGGGCGTGAAGGTCAAGCTTGTATTCATTGCAGAAAAGGTGTCGTAGCAAGGGTTGTTCAGTCTGGACGGTCTTCCTTCTATTGTCCGAAGTGTCAACGATAGGCTATTCAGCTTTCAAACAATACAGGGCTAGTTTGGAGGTTTCATCAATGGCTTTCGATTTTGTTATTTCGGAAAAGCGTGGTCGAGTTGGTCTAATTACTCTCAATCGGCCAAAGGCTCTCAACGCTCTATGTGCGCAGCTTGTGGATGAGTTAGCTCAAATTATTGATCAATTTGAAGCGGATCCTGAAATAGGTGCGATAGTTCTTACCGGTAGCGACAAAGCTTTCGCTGCAGGCGCTGACATAAAAGAGATGCAGTCCAAGACTTACATGGACGCATACATGGAAGATTTCATAACTGTAAATTGGGAGCGAATTGCGAGTTGCCGGAAGCCTACCATTGCTGCTGTTGCCGGATATGCTCTTGGAGGCGGCTGTGAGGTGGCAATGATGTGCGATATGATTATTGCCGCGAACACAGCAAAATTTGGTCAGCCTGAAATCAATCTTGGTGTTATCCCCGGGGGTGGCGGGACCCAACGACTCACTCGAGCTGTTGGGAAATCAAAGGCAATGGAAATGTGCCTAACTGGAAGAATGATGGATGCTGAGGAGGCTGAGCGTTCTGGCCTAGTGGCTCGAGTGGTCAAGGCTGATCAACTTTTAACCGAGGCAATGAAAACTGGAGCTGAAATTGCGGATAAATCACTTCCAGTTGCGATGATTTGTAAAGAATCGATTAACCGAGCTTATGAAGGAACCTTGGCTGAGGGAGTGCTTTTTGAGCGTCGGCTGTTCCACTCCTGCTTTGCTACTGAAGATCAGTCTGAGGGTATGGCAGCTTTTATTGAGAAGCGGCAGCCAACGTTTGCGAATAAATAGCCTCTGAAGAGCATCAATTGGGCTGTTTTCTGTGAGTTGATAACGACATCTCTTGACGTTGGTAGTGGCATGGCTTTATAGACCCTCGCTGACGTTTTTAAACGCCCGCCTAATTAATATTTGTAAATTTAAGTGGAACACAACACAGATGGCTAATAGTAAGCAGGCAGAGAAGCGGATTCGCCAGACTCGCCGCCGCACCAGTGTTAACCGGATGCGTGTAAGTCGCTACCGTACATTTGTGAAAAAAGTTGAGCTGGCAATTGCTGCTGGCGATAAAGATGGTGCATCCGCAGCATTACAAAGCGCCCAGCCAATTATGCATAGTGCTGTTAACAAGGGCATCATTCATCGTAATACCGTCAATCGGAAACTTTCCAGGTTGGCGCGCCGCGTAAATTCAATGGCCTAATACTCAATTTAGAGATTGTTGATTTAGATGCGCCGGGAAATCTCCCGGCGTTTTTTTTTGGCTCCTGATTTGATGATTCGTAATCGTTCCAAACGCTTGCAGGAGTCCCGACTCCTGGGCCGAGAGAGTCAAGGCGCTTTTATTGCAAATTTATTAAATCGTTGGATTGCGCGTGGAAGCCAGTCTAGTTAGATTTTATCTCACAACAGTAAAAAAGGAATCTGATTGTTAGAAGTTTAAGTAACAAAGAACGATGATGCGTGCTTTGTTAAAAAAAACAGACAATCAACCAGATTTCTAAATAAAAAATAAGTAAATCATTATAAAGATGTCTCTTGTCTGGAGCATTTATTGCAACTGTATTAATAGAGTGAGGCTGAGTGTAGTGTAATGTATGCTGGAGACTTGTCGCCAAATGATGCTTTAAAGCTTCTCCATGATGACACGTCAGCCCGGCTTGTAGATGTTAGGACTGATGCCGAATGGTCTTATGTCGGAGTCCCGGATCTTTCTACTGCTGTTAGTGACCTTGTTTTGCTTAGCTGGCAGCGTTTTCCATCGATGCAGATTGATCCAGACTTTCTTAGCCAGCTATCAAAAATTGCGCCGAATCTTTCTGCGCCACTGTTGTTTCTTTGCAGGTCTGGAGTTCGTTCTCAATCTGCAGCTGTAGCGGCTACCTCGGCAGGTTACACATCGGCCTTTAACGTTGCTGGTGGATTTGAGGGAGATAAAAATTCTGATGGGCATCGTGGAAAAATAAATGGCTGGAAGGCTCTAGGCTTGCCTTGGGTTCAGGGATAAAGGCGATGGTTAGTATGGAAGAGCAGCGTAATGCTGAATGGGCTCGTCTGAGGGGGCGTCTTCGCGCAGAATTTGGTGATGGAGTGTTTCGAAGCTGGCTTCAGCCACTGACTTTGATTTCAGTTGAGAATAACAAGGTTGTTCTTGGAGTGCCAACTCGATTCGTTCGTGATCGAGTTGTGGCGTTATATGGATCACGTCTCAGAGAACTATGGCGTGAGGAAGACAACGAAGTTGGCCAAATTAACTTTGTGATTGATGCTAATCTTGCTGGCCGCAAGCCTAGTGTGGTGGCTCCCCCCGAGCCTGATCCTCCGGAGTTTGATCTTGATGGATGGGCGGAAGGTGTATCGTCGCCTCTTGATCAGCGCTTGTCCTTTGAGAATTTTGTTGTTGGCAACCCCAATGAATTTGCGTTTGCAGCGTGTATGCGAGCCGTGGAAAACGAGACTCCAGCATACAACCCGCTTTTTCTCTATGGAGGAGTGGGTTTAGGCAAAACACATCTTATGCATTCCACGGCGGCCGCTCTTCAGGCGAAATATCCTAAGAAGCGAGTTCTTTATTTAACAGCTGAGAAATTTCTTTATCAATTTATTAGAGCTCTTCGGGCGCAAGAAACTGTTCCTTTCAAGGAGCTATTTAGGTCAGTCGATGTTCTGCTAGTAGATGACATTCAGTTTTTGTGTGGCCGAGACGCAACCCAAGAGGAATTTTTTCATACCTTTAATGCGTTAGTTGAACAGGGACGTCAGGTCATTGTATCTGCTGATGCTTCTCCAAGTGATATAGAGGGTATGGAGGACCGCCTTAAATCCCGTCTGGGATGGGGATTAGTAGTGGAGTTGAGTCCAACAAATTACGAATTACGTTTCGCAATTCTTGAGAAGAAGGCGAAAGAAAAAGGGCTAGAGTTAGATCCCCGTGTTCTGGAATTTGTAGCTCAGCGAATTGCCACTAATGTGCGCGAGCTAGAGGGAGCGTTGAATAGGCTTGTGGCTCATAGTCAGCTATCTGGTCGATCAATAACACTCGATTCTGCTCAAAGTGCTCTTCGTGATCTACTTAGGGCCAGCGAGCGCCGGGTATCTATTGAAGAGATCCAGAAACAAGTCGCAGAACACTTCAATATTCGCCTCGCAGATATGAGTTCTCCACGTCGGGCACGTGCCGTAGCTAGGCCACGCCAAGTAGCAATGTATCTAGCCAAGCATTTGACGTCTCGGTCACTGCCTGAGATTGGACGGAGGTTTGGGGGGCGTGATCACACGACAGTGATGCATGCGATCCGAAAAATTGAAGAATTGTCATCGGGTGACGCCGTCCTTTCGGAGGATATCAGGCTTATTCGTCGTTCTCTGGAAAATTGAGACTGCTTCTAACGGGTTTTGCGCCTATCGCGCCTGCGTCGATGGGACGGTTCCATGAATCAGTATTACGCGCTATTGAAGCGGCGAAGCCAATTTCATCCAAGTCGTAGCTTATGAGTGATCCCCTGCCACATTCTGGCCTCTTGCCGACTGGTCTTATTGATGCGCTGCCTCCAGACGCGGAGCGCGACAGTTTAGCTGCTGAACGCGCATTGAATTTATTAGCTGCGTATGGGTATCAGCAAGTTTCTCCACCTTTATTAGAATTCGAAGAGAGTTTTCTTTCAGGAGCTGGAGAGCCGCTAGCTCGTGAAACCTTTAGGATCATGGATCCTGCATCTCAGCGCATGCTCGTTCTTCGGTCAGATATGACCCCCCAAATCTCTCGCATTGCAGCAAGTCGATTGGGTAACGTGCCCCGTCCTCTTCGTCTATGTTATATTGGTCAAGTTCTGCGTGTTTCTGGTGGACGACCAGGAGCTGAACGGCAATTGCGGCAAGCAGGGGCAGAGCTGATAGGCTCTTCGCGTCCAGAAGCAGATGCTGAAATTATTTTACTTGCTGCTGCAGCACTTCGAGCCATCGGCGTTGAACGTGTGGCTGTTGACTTGAACGTTCCACACATGGCGAGTAGTGCAGCTGTGGCTGCTGGTTTGATTGATAGTGTTACTCAAGAATTTCTGGATGCACTGGACCGAAAGGATATCTCGGAAATTGGTAGAGTTGCTCCTAAGGCGGCAGATCTTCTTGGTAAGTTAATAGATGCTGGGGGTGACGCGGACTCTGCTTTATCATCAATTGATAAAGTTCAACTTGATGATGGCTCAGCAAAACGCGTTAACAAATTGAGGACCATCGTTGACTTAGTTCGGCGAGAGACTCCTGACTTGTCATTAACGATTGATTATGTCGAGCATCGTGGTTTTGATTACTATTCCGATGTAGCTTTCTCTCTGTTTGCTAAAGGGCGATTGGGCGAGCTTGGAAGAGGAGGGCGCTATAAGGCGCCTGTTCGGGAGGGTGGAGATCCCCATGGCGAACCGGCAGTAGGGTTTAGCTTATTTATGTCCGCAGTAGGCCAGGCAGCTGAACATCAAGTACCTCCAAGCCGTATTTTTCTTCCCTATGGTGTCAATATGATGAAGGCAAGACATGAAATTCGGCTGGCTGGCTGCGTTGCTGTTTCAGGCTTAGACCCCAACCTAGATCCATATCAGGAAGCAAAGCGACTTGAATGTCAGGGCCTCTGGCATGGTGGAAAAATCGAATTCTTTAAGGAAGGTTAGCCGATCATGACTAGTGTGGTGGTCGTTGGCTCCCAGTGGGGCGATGAAGGCAAAGGGAAAATTGTTGATTGGTTAGCCGATCGAGCGGAATTAGTTGTCCGCTTTCAGGGTGGGCATAATGCTGGTCATACCATACAAACGGGAGGGCAGACCTATAAACTCAGCTTGCTTCCCTCTGGTGTGACACGTGGAACTCTATCTGTTATTGGAAATGGAGTGGTCATTGACCCTTGGGCTCTTTTTGAGGAAATCGATCGAGTGTCCGCTCAGGGTCTAAGCATAACTCCAGAAGTTCTGCGAATTGCTGACAATGCAACCGTCATTTTGCCTTTTTATGCAGATTTAGATAAAGCGCGGGAATTAGCTCGAGGAAAATCTGCAATTGGTACTACTGGCCGGGGCATTGGTATCGCTTACGAAGATAAGGTAGCACGTCGTTCAATACGAGTGATTGATCTGATGGAACCAGAAACGCTCGAATTAAAGCTTCCTCCCCTATTAGATCACCACAACGCTCTAATGCGCGGCTTGGGGCAAGAAGAGATTTCGGGAACTAATCTGAAACGGCAGCTTCTGGAAGTGGGTGCTCGATTAGCTCCTTATGTGGAGGCAACATGGGATCGTGTAGAGCATTCAGCTCGGCAAGGTAAACGCATGTTGTTTGAAGGTGCCCAGGGTGCTCTTTTAGACGTTGATCATGGCACATATCCTTTTGTTACGTCCTCTAATACGGTGGCTGGAGCAGCTGCGGTTGGTTCTGGTCTTGGTCCAGGATCTGTTGGATATATTCTCGGTATTACAAAGGCCTACACGACCAGAGTTGGCTCTGGCCCGTTTCCGACTGAGCTGACCGATGATATTGGCCGGGGCTTAGGAGAGAGGGGTCGTGAGTTTGGAACGGTCACAAGCCGCGCGCGGCGATGTGGTTGGTTTGACGCCGTTCTGGTTCGACAAACTAGTAGGATAGGTGGAATCGACGGCATGGCTCTTACAAAATTAGATGTCCTTGACGGTCTTGATGAAGTAAAGATTTGCGTCGCGTATGAAGATGCTTCAGGCAAACGCCATGACAGATTGCCAGCGTCCATGAAATTACAAGCAGAGTGCCGCCCTATCTATGAGACACTCAAGGGATGGAGTGCTAGTACGCAAGGTGCTCGAAGTTGGTTAGATCTACCTGCTGAAGCAATAAAATATGTTCGTAGGATTGAAGAGCTAGTCGGAATTCCCGTTGCGTTGCTTTCGACGAGCCCTGACAGGGACGATACCATCATGGTCCGCGACCCCTACGAAAATTGAGACTTATTAAAACAGTCTCAATTTTTTCAGCATATAACTAGGAATACTCTCAACGGTCACGCAGAGAGTTCAAATCCCTCGTATCCAGCCTTAGCAACCTCATCACACTTCTTTTTATAAGTATGAACACCGCCTACATATGGCATAAATATTCTTGGTTTTCCCGGTATATTTGATCCCATGTACCAAGAATTGGCCATGGGGTAGAGAGTTTGGTCGGCAACCCAATTATTGTGAGCAACCCAATCTTTCTCGGCTTCCTGGGTGGGGGTAATGCGACGATAGTTACTGTTTCGGAGATGGACCAGACAGTTTGCAATCCAATCTACATGTTGTTCGCAAGATAAAATCATTTGGCTTTTAACACCTGGGCTCTGAGGTCCTGTCACCATGAACAGATTAGGGAAGTCAGCCATCATGATGCCTAAATAAGTGGCCGGTCCATCTTGCCACTTGGTGTGAATATCCGCTCCCAAGTCAGTACGAATATCAATCTCTTTCATCGCACCTGTCATGGCATCAAAGCCTGTGGCAAAGATGATTGCATCCAGAATGTACTCTTCAGAGCCCGTTTTAATGCCAGTCTTTGTAATTGCCTGGATAGGATCCTTACGAATATTCACAAGATCTACATTTGGGCGGTTGTAGGTCTCATAGTAATTGGTGTCTAGGATAAGCCGTTTTGTCCCAATTGGGTGGTCATTGGGGCATAAGGCTTCAGCTGTTTCTTGATCTTTAACGGTTGCACGTATTTTGTTTCGAACGAAGTCTGACGCTGTATCGTTAGCTTCTTCGTTTGTCAGGAGGTCTGTGAAGGAATACAGGAAGCTTATGCTGCCGCCCTCTTGCCATTTAGCTTCATAGATTGCGTTCCGCTCATCTTCTGAAACTTCCAATGCTGATTTTGTCGGTGGCGGATATCCGGCTATACCAAAAGGAGTATCATATGCTGCTTCTCGACGTTCCCGATACGTGGCCTTATGGGGTTGTTCGCGGGCATCGGTCATTGGTTCATTGCGAGCGGGAAGGCTGAAATTAGCTGTCCTCTGAAACACGTAAAGATGTTCCGCCTGGGAAGCAATTATTGGAATTGATTGAACGCCTGACGATCCCGTCCCAATAATTCCAACACGTTTATTTTTAAAATCCACTCCTTCATGCGGCCATAATCCAGTGTGGAACCATTCTCCGTCAAAATCATCGATGCCTTGAATGGACGGTTTTCTTGGCGTGGAAAGGTTACCTGTTGCCATGATGCAGTATGGTGCAGTTATGACCTCGCCCTTGTCTGTTTTAACCGTCCAGAGTCCTGTTTTGTCCTCAAACTGGGCCGATATCACTCGTGTTTTGAACTGAATATTACGACGTAGGTCAAAGCGGTCAGCTACATGATTTACGTATTCTAGGATTTCTCCCTGATTGCCGTAGCGCTCTGGCCAATGCCAATCTTGTTCTAGCTCTGGATCAAATGAAAACGAATATTCGAGACTTTCAACGTCACAACGGCAGCCTGGATATCGGTTCCAGTACCATGTTCCTCCAACACCATCACCTGCCTCAAACGCTTTCACCTCAAAACCAAGGCCACGAAGTTTATGAATTGCATAAAGGCCAGCGACGCCTGCTCCTACGATGATGACGTCTAGGTTTTTTGTCGTTTGCTTCATCATTTTCACTCCTATCCTGAGAGCGCATTAAGTTGATGCGTAAATGTACTTTCCAACCCATCGACAATTTCTGCCATTATTTCCGCTGCGGGTCGGATAGCTTTAATCATTCCAATACCTTGTCCAGCAAAACCTGGGTTTATATCTTGAGATCGAGAAGCGAGGTTTGCTGAAACGAGCGCTGGTCGCGAGATTTGTGTCTGAAAGGGCATTGGTAGAGGCTCTTTCCCACTTTCTTCCCACAGCTGTGTCCATTTGGACTTAATCATGCGAGCTGGCTTTCCGGTTACAGAGCGTGACACTGTAGTGCCCTCTTCTGAGGCTTCAACTATTGCTTGCTTTTGACCTTCGAATAAGCCTGCCTCCTCGGAAGCTAAGAATGCGGAACCTATCCAAGCGCCTTTTGCGCCTAGCATGATTGCGGCCGCCACTCCTCGGCCGTCTGTAATGCCACCAGCTCCTATCACTGAAACTTGATTTCCAACTGCATCCACCACCTGCGGAATCAACGCCATTGTACCAATTGGGGAATTATGACCTCCTCCATCATGTCCTTGCGCTATCACAGCATCAATTCCTGCTTCTACAACTTGCCGAGCATGCCTTACAGCTCCAACAACGGCCATCACCTTCCCACCATAGGAATGAATTCGTTCCACCCAAGGGCCGGGGTTTCCTAACCCAGATACGTAGATTGGAACTTTTTCATCAATAATTATATCCATTTGGCTTTCGAAAAACTCTTTTGAGAATAAAGGAGGACCATCTTCCTCTGGCCAAATTTCCTTATTATCGGCGATTGGTATGCCTTGTTGATCTAAAAATGAGGACACCATTGCTCGGTATTCTGGGATAAGATCCTGAGGTAAGGGGCCATTCGACATAGGTGCTAGGTTTGTACCCCTACGAACTGATGCGGGGAGTAATGTGTCAATACCAAATGGCTTATCCGTTAAATCACGACAACGGTGGATCCAATTGCGCAAGGCTCTTGGTCCAACACTTGATGCCCCCATCACGCCCAGTCCACCAGCATTGGAAACCGCAGCGGCTAATTCTGGTGTGGATGCGCCTCCCATACCCGCCAGCAAAATAGGATGTTCGATGCCAAACATGTCACAGATTTCTGTACGGATCATTCTTTGCCTCTTTTCGACATGATTTGGAATGAATCTTAAGAGATTGCTCCATCACGAAGTGCTTGCTGACGCTCTAGTTGTGGGCCTTTTCCTGGCATAACCATTTGCGTCTGGCTGACCACGGCTAACTTTTTACCCTCAGTATTGGTAATAACGGTTTGCCAAACTTGAGTGGTGCGGCCCACGTGAATGGGTAGCGACTCCCCGATTAGTTTTCCTAGAGTTGCCCCTCTTAGGAAGTTTGTTTTTGATTCTAGGGTGGATGTTACACAACCGTCCGGCAGATTCATAATAGCCCCGCGCGCTCCTAGTGTATCAGCAAAGGCCATGTATATGCCGCCATGAACGACCCCATTGCCATTGGAATGTTCATCGCTGGTAAGCATTTCGGCCAAAATACGAGATTTTGACGTTTCTATCCAATCGATTTTCAATGCCTCAATAAAACTTGTGTAGCTCAAAACAAAACATCCTTTAAATTAAATAGTGGTTGTCCAAGAGTAGGCCTTTAAAATCTATGGACGAGTTATTAAGCGCGCCCAATCAAGAGGCTCGGATCTGGTGCATTTGGAAGCTGTGCTGAAGGTATGTAATTCGGCCGTTTCCACTCTAGACTGTCAAAAGCCCCTGCTGGACTTATAGCAGACCAATTAACAGCCACTGTTCCTGTTTCACGGCAAACCCACGCAGGGTCTGGTGCCGATATGGAGGCTTGTGCCATCCAGCTGCTTGCAGCAGCACTATTCCCATCAGCTTTCAACTCGATATCAGCCATTAAACGGCAAACGCGAGCATCAGTATCACTTTCACTTAATTGGCGAATGTGGCTTCGTGCTTCTTCAAAGTGCCCAAACCTCACAGCCTCCCGAGCTAGCATTATCCTAGATTCAGGGTGATCAATGTTTGTTGAGGCAAGTGCTTTGAACTTAGCGAATTGTTTTTCAGATCGGTGTACCTCAATAGAGGCCTCAAAAACGGGAAGTAAATTAGGATGTGGTGATAAATGCCAAGCTGAAGAAATAGCCTTTTCCGCTTTGCCAACTCTCCCAAAACGGATCTCCATTTCTGCATATTGTATAACAGCCGGTATGAAATTTGGCTCAGCGTTGTATGCCTCTTTCCCAAACAAAAGAGCCCGTTTTTCATCATTTTGAGCGGCACATTCACGACTTGCTTCTATATCTACTACAGCGCGCCAATGCTTCGCTTGTTGGCTGTTTACTAATTTCTTACGTTCTAGCTGGCGCAGACTCTCTCGAGCTTTAATCCAATGCCCAGCAAGAGCTTGGACGCGAAAGAGTGACTCCAGAACCCAAGGTGTGCTGGGGTTGGTCTTATTTGCATTATCTAGCAAAGCTAAAGCCCGGCTGATATCCCCGTCACGACGAGCTTGGTTGTAAAGTCCTTGCAAGCCTAGAAGCCTAGCCTCGTCAATTTCTGTCATCTCTTCAAAGAGATTAACTGCGATGGCAAAATCACCATTTTTTTCAGCTATTTGAGCAGCAAGCATTTTATTGAGTGCCTGATTGGGAGGTAAGCGAGCCTCCGCACGAATTTGCTGTTTTGACGCTTCTTTCATATCGCCTGTGGACAGAGCTACCATGCCGCGGGTCAGAGCCTTAAAGCCTTCTTCGTGCCGCCGCTGTCTTAAATTGCCTATTATTGCACGGGGCTTTTGCCACAGTGCCCAAATGCCAAAATTCCATAGAATTAAAAAAATCAACAAAAGGCATGTTGCAGCGACAGCTACCTCATCAGGTGCATAGGGACCTACAATCCAGTTGCCCCAGGTCAATTCTATTTGAGTTGGTGCAGCGCTGAGAATTTGTACTGCCCAAATAAGTCCTGCCGTAACGGCAAAAAAAGCTAACGTTCCAACCATGACCTAAGTTTCTCCTACCGCTGTCATGATAGCTTTTTCCAGGCCTCTGATGTCTTGAATTGCACTATGATTTGCCTGTGCCTTAATCAGCCATTCACTAAAATATGAAGCGTCGATGCCGTTTAGAATAGAAACTTCTTGTACAGCTTTTACGACATTCCCTTTTTGCAGAGCTGCTTCCGCCCTTGAGGCAACGGCAGCAGGACCATTCCCCAGTGTGGTTGGGCTTACCTGCCGGATCTTAAGTCGGTACACAACCTTTGATACAAACCAAGAAATCCATGACTCGTTTGGGGTTTTGGCAGTTTTTTGCCTACTACGACGAATTTTTTGAGCCACTTCCGCCATACCATCCTTTAATTGTGACGCGTTTGGCAGACCTGAGGATGCAAATATTATCCATGAACCAGTACGCAGAACTTCAGCGTAGGGAAGGGCTTTCTGCGCGCGCTCAAGCGCTGAATTAAAAGGCTGCCCTGTCTCTGCTGTTCTTCTAAGATCATTTAGAGCTAACAAGGCACGAATAGTCGGTTGTAAGATGGAAGATCCAGATTGAGGACCTAAATCAGCAGTTTTAACGTTCCCTTTTTCAAGCGCTGAATTGGAAATTTCCACCTCACCAGTAATGGATGGGTTGCTTCGGTCTAGTATTTTTTGAGCAGTTTTCGTTGAGCCAGCTGTATCTTGCTGGTTCTCTATAATAACCATACGCTCTTCTATTGACTGAAGTGCTTTCCTGGCATCGTCCAGCGACTTGATAAAAGAAGAGGCAGTTTCATCTATTCGGGTTGCATTCAAGTTGGCTGTTTCTTGCGCCGATTTACTTGCCTTAAGTGCTTCATCCGCCTTTGGAGATGCTTGAACATGAATGGCAGTTTCCCGCTTCAGCTGTTCTACATCCACAACCAGACCATCTAACTGTGATGTCCGGTTAGCTTTTGCATCGTTCATGGCAGCTTTTAAAGCTGCAACAGAGGCTTCTGTTTCCTTAAGTTTTGATTTTGTGGATGCTTGGTTAAGTTCAATAGCTTTAACCGCTGAGAAATTTTCCGATGATAGCTTTTCTGCGGCCGCTGCTTTATCCAAGCCAGCTTTTATGGGAGGGGCATCGCTCAACGATAACTGGTTCCTAAGAACCGATGGGTCAATTATTGAAATGTAAACAAGGGAACCAAAACCCAAAGTTAAAAACAGTAGCCATAGAAATGTTACAGGACGCAATTTTTTGTGTTTTGGTTTTAATTTTGGGGTTGAAAGGTCTTTGGAAACTTCTTGAAAGTTAGATTTGTTTTCGCCTCGATTTGATGCCGTATTCTGGGAATCCTCCGTTCTTGGGATATCCTCAAATTCAGTCTCGACCGGTGCCAATAGTAGATTGCTTTTTGGATGGACAGTATCGTTGTTCATTGTACTTCCTCAGCTCCATCCAATTCTCCTAAATTAACCGAATTTTCGGTAATCAATTTCGTAATTTCTGACGCTATGGGCTGCTTTGCTATCAGTATTTTGTGCCATGGCAGTATAGCCAAAGGCTCGGCCGCTCTCGGGCTTATAGCAACAGCAATAGTATGGGTGATGGAATGCATAAGTGATGCTTTAGCAACCAGTTGAACAAATGTCTTGCTACTTTGTGACGAGAAGAAAGTTGCATAGGAAATGCTTCCAGATGCAAGACCTGCCGCGCAAGAAGTTGGAAGAGATTTAACAGGAGTAACTTTATAAAGACTTATGTGCTCGACATTAAAACCAGATTTTGCGAGTGGTTTTGTCAAATTGAAGCCTACTTGAACCCCGCTCACATGTAGCAGATTGCCCAAACTTGGACTCAGTTTAGTGATTATTAACTGGAGCAGATCTTCTCCGCTGCCATTCGCATTCTCAATGTTTTTGAACCCTAGTTTTTGGGCAGTATCAGCGGTCCTGGAACCGACTGCAAACAATGGAGTGGAGCGTATATCAGTTTGGTTTGCTAGCGCTCGCACCCCATTTGCGCTGGTCAATAAAAAAGCCTGAAAATTGCGGAAATTTGCATTTGGTTTTGGGGTAAATTCAATTGAAGAAAGCGACTCTACGAGAGGTTGGAAGCCAGCTCTGATAATTTTCCTTGCAAAATCGCTGGCGCCAGGCTCTGGCCGAGTTATCAAAATGACAGGAAGTTTACTCACGGAAGGAATAAGGAGGCTTCGCCATTTGCACGAAGTTCTGCGCCCGCGTCACGGCCAAGAGCAATGCTGTCGCTAGAAGACCCGAAGCGCTCAACTCTCCAGCTTTTCATTCCGTCTTCGCGAGCGAGCATGGCAGATAGCCGAAGTCCTCCGTTTTGATCAAGTTCTGCATGAGCTCCAATTGGAGTCCTGCAAGAACCATCAAGTTCAGCTAAAAGTGCTCGCTCTGCTTCTACAACAATAGTTGATTCTGGGCATCCTATTTCAGCTAACATTTGACCAACAGCCTCATCATCTTGTCTTGCTTCTATCCCAATGGCACCTTGTGCTGCCGCGGGTATCATTAAGGATGGTGATAAAATTTCCGTGATCACTTCCGGTTGCTTTAGCCGGTCAAGCCCAGCTTTAGCTAACAAAGTTGCTTCTGCTTCTCCTTTGGCCAACTTAGCCAAGCGCGTCCCAACATTGCCGCGAAATGGAATGACGTTGAGGTCAGGTCGCACTGCAAGGATCTGTGCTTTTCGGCGCAGTGAAGATGTTCCTACTCGCGCACCTTTTGGCAAGTCCATTAAGCCCTTTCCACTATTGGAAATGAGCACGTCCCTAGGGTCTGCTCGCTTTAGCACAGAAACGATTGCAAAGCCTTTAGGAAGTATAGTTTCCACATCCTTCATAGAGTGAACGGCAATATCTATTTTGTAAGCAGCTAAGGCTTCTTGAATTTCCTTAGCAAATAATCCCTTGCCACCAATATCTGCCAGCGGCCGATCTTGAATCTTATCACCAGTAGTCAATATTTTGACTATTTCGATGCTGTTAGGTTCTGAAAACTCCGAGAACTTAGAGCGCAGTTCTTGGGCCACATGATTCGCTTGCCAAAGTGCTAGTGGCGAACCTCGGGTGCCAATTCGAAGAGGGTTTTTAACGTCGAAAACTTTCATCTTGAGTGTTGGTATACCTGTCGTGCAGGACTTGCGGAAGTGATGAAGCTTGAGGAGAATTATAGTTTCTAAAAGAGCGTCGAGGAATTCTCATATGTCGGGCCGAATTTTTGAGGGATTAAAGGTTATTGATTGCGCTAGTTTTATAGCTGCTCCAGTCGCCGCAACGTTTATGGCCGACTTTGGTGCAGATGTTGTTAAGATAGAAGCTCCTGGGGGCGACCCTTACAGGTCGTTGTATCAAGGCCCGGGAATGCCGGTTGCTGATTTTGACTATGCATGGTTTGCTGACAATCGTTCAAAGCGCGGTATTTGTCTTGATCTCAAGCAAGTTAGCGCACGTGAGGTTCTTTTAAAGCTTGTTGCCGAAGCAGATGTCTTCATTACTAATTTTCCCTTTCCCGTTAGGGAAAAATTAAAACTTCGTTATGAAGACCTTATAGGCGCCAACCCAAAATTAATTTATGCGTCACTTACAGCATATGGGGAAGAAGGCGAGGAGGCTAATAAGACAGGCTTCGACTCTACCGCACTATGGGCGCGATCCGGTTTAATGGACATGATAAAATCTTCGCCTGACGAAGCCCCAGCTCGCTCTGCTCCCGGGATGGGTGATCACCCTACCGGCACAGCCCTTTTTGCAGGAATTGCTATGGCCCTATACCAAAGGGAGAAGACAGGCGAGGGCTCCTACGTATCGAGTTCGTTAGTTGCTAATGGGGCCTGGTGGAATTCATTTTATTTACAGGCGGCGCTCGGTGGTGCCGAAATTCCAGTGAGGCCACACCGGGATGAGTGGTTCAATGCATTATCAAATCACTACCGATGTAAGGATGGGCGCTGGTTCATTTTGGCATTGGTGAATGAAATGCGACAGATTGATTGGTTTATTAAAGCAATTGATAGACCTGATATCATTGAGGACACACGTTTTAAAACACTAGAACTTCGCAAAAAAAACGCAAAAGCTCTGACCGAAATTTTGGATGATGTTTTTATCAAGAAGGACTGGGAAGAGTGGCGTCAGATTCTGGGTGATCATGGAATAACCTTTGGGGTTGTTCGTAAAACGTCAGATATTCCAAAGGACCAAACATTTGAGGATGCTGGAGCGGTGATTGACGCCGGAGTTGGGAATCCCGCAACTAAAACCATTGGCACACCTGTTTTCATGCGAGGTCAGGAAAAATCACCTGTTCGACCAGCTCCTTCGGTGGGGCAACATAATAATGAGATTTTGGCAGAGCTAGGTTATTCTGCCAACGAAATAGCCAATCTCCGTGCGGGGGGCGCAATTCAAGATGGGTAGTATTTGAGCATGAAAAATGATTTGGACCTTCAGAATGCGCTGAAAACTGTTTTCGATGCTGATTCCGCTCTTTATCAAAACAGAGGTTTTCAGAGACGCATTGGTTACGGCACAAGACCTGCAGTTGTAAATATTGACCTTGCCAATGCTTGGACGCGGCCTGGCCATGCCTTCACTTGTGCTAATTGTGATGAAATCATTGAGGCAACCAATCGCGTTTTGAAGCCCGCACGTGACCTGAAAATTCCCATCATTTTCACAACAACAGCCTATGCTGTCACAGAGGGTCCAAATACGGACATGGGAATGTGGGGGCGGAAAATTCCTTGCGAGACTCTCAGGTTAGGAAGTGAGGCAGTAGAAATCGATAGTCGTCTCAATGTGCGGTCGGATGAGCATATCATAATTAAAAAGCGAGCAAGTGCATTCCATGGCACCATGCTAGCGGGTTTGCTAAGAGCCGCAGACGTAGACACCGTTATTATCACAGGAACTACTGCAAGCGCGTGCGTACGAAACACCGTCGAAGACGCTATCGCTGAGGGTTTTCGCCCCATCGTGCCGCGTGAGACGATAGGAGATCGTATTGCTGGCGCTATTGAATGGAACTTATTTGATATAGATGCAAAATTCGGAGATGTAGAGCCTGTGGAAAACGTGGTTCGTTATCTCGAGGGTTTGAATGGTGCTCCCAGGAAAGCCGTCGAATAAGGAATTATGAAAATTGACGCAATTTCCCAATTTATTCAGTGAGATAACATTAGCGAGTTCTCGACTTCGGAATCGTATAGCGTTGCCGGCGACAGTCACTAATCTGGCTAAAAGCAACCGTATAACGGAAGCTTACAAAAATTTCTTGATCGAGAGGGCGAAAGGCGGAGCTGCCATGTTAATCACGGAAGTGATTGCAGTAGACCCAAATGCCATTGCACAACCAGCTATCGTTACAGGTTTCGACGAGTCTAATGATGAGGATTTTGCTGATCTAGCTTCTCGCGTGAATGCTGAAGGCGCAATTTTGATTGGCCAACTATGGCACCCCGGCAAACAGCAATTATGGGGAGCCACTTCCTCCCCTATGGGCGTATCCGATCAGCCAGACGCTTATAGTTGGACTGTACCCAGAGTCATGACCCATGGGGAGATTGAAGGTGTCATTTCAGCCTATATAAATGTCGCCGTTAAGCTTTCTAAATTAGGTTACAACGGCGTCGAATTACATGGTGCTCATGGTTACCTAATTAATCAGTTTCTATCTCCATGGTCGAATTTTAGGGAAGACCAATGGGGAGGTTCTGTCGAGAATAGAATGCGTTTTGCTTGTCAAATTGCGACCGGTATCAAGGCTGAAGCGGGACATAATTTTATTGTTGGTTTAAAGATGCCTGGGACAGAAGAGGTCGAGGGTGGAATTGATCCGCATGAGGCTGAAAAACTGACTCGGGCACTTTCTGAGACGGGTGTTTTTGATTATTTCGCGTACGGTCAGGGCAATTTCTCATTGAGTCTCGAAAGCCACGTGCCTGATATTAATTATCGACCAGGCCATTTTCTTGAAATTCATAAAAGGATGAAGCAAGCAGCAGGCGATGTAGCTGTGATGGCACTTGGCCGAATAGGGCATCCAGAAGAGGCTGAAAATGCTTTGTTGTCTGGGCAAGGTGATTTAATCGGAATGACTAGAGCCCTTATAGCTGACCCGGATTGGGCTAAAAAAGCTGAAGCAGGAAAAACTCGATACATACGACCAACTACATTTGATAACGTTGCTTGGGGGCTGGTCCATCAAGGAAAACCTCTGCTGGATCACCTAAATCCACTTATTGGGATTTCAGGAGAGAGTGGTTGGGAACCTCCGCCTAGCCAACAGCCTAAGACTGTCGCAGTAGTGGGTGCAGGACCCGCGGGTTTACAAGCCGCTTGGGTTGCGGCAAGGCGAGGGCATGATGTTGTCCTATTTGGTCGTCGCTTAGGTGGCGCACTGGATATGGAAGCTAAGTTGCCGGGGCGCTCAGATATGGGGCGCATAATAACCTGGCAAAAATTGATGGCTGAAGATGCAGGCGTGAATTTTCGATTGGGTAAGCTCGCGTCAGTAGATGAAGTGCGCCAGGTAACGGATACAATAATTCTGGCTTCTGGTGCAGATCAGCGTTGGCCAGATTCTCTTGCACCCACAAAGGAGCCTGTTTTTGCCGCTCGTTCATTTGATTCTGCAAAATGGAACGGTGGTCGTCGGAGAGCAGTCCTCTTTGATCACGATCAAACAGCTGCGGTTTATGGGCTTGCTGATCTACTTGCAGAACATTTTGAAGAATTGATTTTGATGACGCCGCGCCCACAATTTGCAGAGGGAGTAAATTACTGCAGTTCCATCGGAGTTTTTCGAAGACTCTATAGTGCTGGAGTTAAGCTTTTGCCGGCGGCAGTCCCTGTTTCTTTCGAAAATAGAAAAGTGTCTTTGTCAAACCCTTACAGTAGGGAGATACAAAACATCGAAGATGTTGATATTCTTATCTACGCAACACCGAGGTCACCGAATTTGTCGCTAGCGGATAAATTGGAGGACCTGAATCCTATTCGAATAGGGGATTGTCAGAGCCCGCGCCCACTCATTGGAGCCATTCATTCGGGACAGGCTGCTGGGCTTCAAGTTTAATTTAGTGTTCCTGACATATTCAAATTAGCGCAGGCTACAGGGGGATAACGTCCTCGAAATCCACGTCAAGCGCCATTGCAAGCATCTGACAGATTTCCACTGAAGGAGTAATTGCTCCTGTTTCAAACGCTTCAATATCGTCTTCTTGAAAACCAATGAATCCTGCTAGAGCTTCTTGGGTGAGTTCTCTCTCTTCTCTCCATACAAGGATTGGATTTTCTCCAGCATCTATGCGGGTTTTTACAGCTTCTGGAATTGGCCCTCTTGGGGGACGTGGTGGTGGCGGTGGCATTTCAAACTCTGAACCAAAGCCTGGAGGCAACTCAGGAAGCTCTTGATCAATATGATTTGAAGACCCTGCGCGGCGCGCTTCTAAAAGGCCATAATACTCACTGATGGGTAATACAGCGTATGCAGGTCGGCCGTCAGGACCCGCAATAAATTGAACATTGATTGTTTGGGACATGGTATGACCTTCAAGTTTTCTCAGAGAATTTTGGTTGGATCCACTTGGCGAATATGGATCGTGGTTCTTCTGTCCAATCTATGCTTTCGTAAAACCCAATTACTTTTTGATTGTTGGGCCTGACCAAAAGCTGTGCCTTACGCAAACCCCTCCCTGAAAACCAGGCAGACGCCGCGTTCATCATTTCGCGACCGAGCCCTTGCCCTTTCCGTGAAGGGTCGACTCCAAAATAGTAGACCCATCCTCTATGCCCATCGTCCCCAACCATGCAGGCAGCAACAATTTTATTATCTTCTTCTCCAACAAGTACTGCGGACTGTGGTTGCGAGAGTGCGCGGTCGAAGTCCTCGTGTGGTGGGTTGTGGTCGACCACGAGGCCGGCGGATCGCCAGAGAGCGACGACTTGATCACGGTCAGACTGTGTGGCGTCACGAAGATACATCAGGGACAACCGAGTTTGTCAGCGAGATCAATGAAAGATATTGCAGAAATGTCGATAGACGGATCTGGAGTTAGATCTTTGATTTGCCCGGGACCATGTTCAGTTGGGCGAGGTACAAATGCAGTTCTGAGACCGCAACGTGCTGCTGCCTTGAGATCGTCATTGTGAGCTGCAGTCATTATCACTTCTGAGGGAGCTAAGCCAAGCAAATCGCAAGCACGCAAGTAGCTCTCGGGCATTGGCTTATACGCTTGGCAAACTTCAGCCCCCAAAATGGTGTCCCAGGGTAAGCCCGCGTGTTTGGCCATATTAACCATAAGGGCCACATTTCCATTTGATTGGGTAGCAATAATGAATTTCTTTTTGAGACGCGTTAACCCCAGAGGGGAATCGTCCCATGGGCTAAGGCGGTGCCAAGCGCGGTTTAAGTGATCTAGTTCTAAATCGGAAAGCCCAGAGATGCCAAACTCTGGCAGGATATTCTCTAGGTTCTCTCGGTGTAGGATATCTAGTTTAGTAAACGGACGCGTGCCTGAACGAACTTCTTCCATAGCTGGTTGATACCGGCGCCGCCAGGCATCTGCGAAGGCATGCCAATCAATGTCATAACCTTTAGGTTGCAGCATATCCGCCGCCTCTTTGGCTATGGAGGTACGCCAATCGACAACAGTGCCAAAGACATCAAATATTAAGGCTTTCGCGTTATTTAAGCTCATATCTGCACTTTTCATTTTTAATCGTCTGAGCGTTTATTAGCGCTTTAACTTTGGTTTATCCAAGCTCTTATTTTGCTCTAACAATGCTGCACTCATTTCAACTCCGTAAAAGATTTGAGATCTATTTTCGATGGCGTTATCGGCACAGTCGGTACTAGTGGTAATAGATCTCTCGCTTATTCTCCACACCAAAATATTGAGGAGCCAAGATAATGGCCACGGCACCAATCGATAGCAAACTTTTCCGTGACATGTTTGGAACGGAGGCGATGCGCGAGATTTTTGATGAAACTACAACTTTACAAAGGTACCTAGATGTAGAAGCAGCTCTTGCCAGAGTGCAAGCGAAGCTCGGTATTATACCAAACGAAGCCGCCTCAGAGATCTCTTCCAAATGTCTGGTGGAATTAATGGATCAGGAGGCAATCGCCAAAGAAACGATCATAGTCGGGTACCCTATATTAGCTCTCGTAAGAGGAATAGTGTCAGCGTGCGACAATAATCTGGGCGAGTATGCCCACTGGGGAGCAACCACCCAAGACATTATGGATTCGGGTTTGGTTCTCCAGATACGTGATGCGATCAATTTATTAGATTTTGAATTAGAGGAACTTTGTAAAACACTTGCTCGCCTCACTGATGAATATCGTCACGCAACTATGGCAGGTAGAACCCACCTCCAGCATGCTTTGCCTGTCACATTTGGTCTAAAATCAGCCGTGTGGTTGGCCTCATTGCTGAGGATGCGAGAGCGTTTAAATCAGCTTCAGCCCCGCGTTTTGGTTGGTCAATTTGCTGGTGCCTCTGGCACGCTTGCCTCCCTCGGTGAGAGAGGCATGGAAGTTTCAGATGGGTTGATGGATGAGCTTGGTCTTGGCAGGGCCCTTGCTCCTTGGCATGTCACCCGAGATACAGTTGCCGAAACTATTTGTTTTCTGGCTCTGTTAAACGGTGCTCTTTCTAAGATAGCCACTGACGTGATGCTTCTAATGACGACCGAGCTTCAAGAAGCCTTTGAGCCGTTCGTTAAAGGGCGTGGAGCTTCCTCAACGATGCCTCAGAAGCGAAACCCAATTTCCTGCGAGATTATAAGGGGTAGTGCTCGGCTTGTTCGCTCTCATGCATCGGCTTGCCTGGATGCAATGGAGGCCGATTTTGAGCGCGCAACCGGGCCCTGGCACGTTGAATGGATAGCTGTTCCAGAAGCTTTTGTGCTGACGTCAGGAGCCCTTAGTCAAGCAAATTTTATGCTCGCAGGACTTGAGGTGGATACAGACAGAATGCGCCGTAATCTGGAAGCTTCCAATGGATTAATAATGGCAGAAGCTGTGATGATGGGGCTTGCACCTGCGGTTGGCCGCACAACTGCTCATGATAAAGTATATGAAGCCTGCAGAAGGGCCATTGCAGAAGGGGTCCATCTACGCGATGCACTTTTGGCTGATAGCGAAATTTGCACTCAATTAGGGCCAAAGGAAATTGAACGCCTTATGGAGCCAGCAAATTACCTTGGAGCTACTCAACAAATGATAGACCGCGTTCTAGATGCTGTTTAGCCATCGCTTCAATGCTTTTTATTCGAAGCCCATCGCTTACTTAAGACAGAAGCTTTGTTATTCTATTCCTGAAAAATATTTAAGTGAGAATATAACCCATGCCCGTAGAGCTGACTCGCATTGATGAATTTGCCTTAATTACTCTGAACCGACCCGAAGCTCTAAATGCTCTTAGTTTTCAGATTGTGCGAGAAATTGGAGAGGCCATTGATGAAGTGGCTGTTTCTGATGCGCGTGCTCTTCTCTTCACCGGCACCGGCGACAAGGCTTTTTGTGCAGGCGCAGATATTTCTGAGCTTATGGGCCGCTCTGTTTCTGATATTCGCGAGGGAGCACGACGGGGACAATGTACCTTCAGCAAGCTTGATGAATTATCAATCCCTTCAATCGCTGTCATTAATGGTTTTGCGTTGGGAGGCGGCCTAGAATTGGCTCTTGCCTGTACGTTCCGTGTTGCATCGCCAAACGCACGGATGGGCTTACCAGAGGTAAAGCTTGGTTTAATCCCTGGGTATGGTGGCACCCAACGCCTCCCTCGTCATATTGGGGAGGCTAAGGCAATGGAATTGATACTGACCGGGCGCTTTATACAAGTCGCAGAAGCTGAGCGGATTGGTCTTATTCAGAAAACTATTGATGGCGATTTGATGGCTGGAGCATTGGAATTTGCCCGCACTTTCAGCGGATATAGCCTTGCGACTTTGAAATTGGCGCGAGAGGCAACACGAAGAGCCCTTGACGTTAACCTAGACGAAGGCCTCAAAATTGAGGCTGATTTGAATTCTCTCTCTTTTTTACTGGATGACGCTAAGATTGGAACAGAAGCGTTCCTGTCTAAGAGCCAACCAAAATTTGTGGACCGTTAATCTATGAATGAAAAATCGCGTGTTGCTATTGTTACGGGGGCAAGCAGAGGAATTGGATCTGTAACAGCCGCAGTGTTGGCAGCTAAGGGATTTCGCGTGGCTAACCTGTCAAGAAAGGGTATAGGCCCCGAGGACCGCGTTCGTGGAACAGAGGAAGCCCGGGTATCGGTTGATTTTGCTTGTGATATCACCGACGACCAAGCAATTCAGTCCACTTTTAAGGCGGTTAAGGCCCATTTTGGGCAGATTGATGTTCTAGTTAACAATGCCGGACAGCATGATGAAGGTAAAAGTTCTGAGTATAGTACTGATGCTTTCGACGCACTTATGCGAGTAAATTCAACTGCAGTTTTTGTTGCTTGTCGGGAGGCCTTTCCATATTTGGCTGAGACCCGGGGTTTGATCATCAATATGGGTAGCTATTACGATAAATTAGGGGTCCGTTTTCACGCAGCTTATTGTGCGTCAAAGGCAGCTGTTGCGGCTATGAGCCGTTGCCTGGCTGTAGAATGGGCCAAATCAGGAGTGCGAGTTCTCACAATAGCGCCCGGTTTTATTGGTACAGACCTAAATCAATCACACATGTCTAACGATCGTTTTCGAGATTTTATTACTCGCCGCATTCCCTCGGGAGTTATTGGAAAACCTGAAGAAGTAGGAGCGCTTATTGCTGCTGTCGCTTCTGAAAACCTGCACTTTTTAAATGGCGAGACTATTTATTTAGATGGTGGTCAAGGAATGAATCATTGAGATTTATCCAAATTGTTTTTGGATAAATCAGCAAGTGCCATATCAAATAAGGGCATGAAATATTCTGGTTCTTGAGCACCAGAGATAGCAAAACGTTTTTCAATGACAAAACAGGGTACGCCCTGAACGCCCATCTGCCTGGCCTTCGTGTCTTCTGAACGAATGGTATCTCTATCTTTGTCGCTCGAAAGATACTTATGGACTTCTTTGGGGTTGAGACCTTCAGTCCTAGCTATCTCAGTAAGTGTTGTGGCTTCACTAATATCCTCACCGTTTTGAAAATAAGCCTCAAAAATGGCTTGTACGACCGCATCCTGGCAGTTTGCGCCACCTACAAGCCTTGCCCACTTAATAAGTCGATGAGCATCAAGTGTATTTGGGGTCCGGGTAATCTTATCAAAGTTAAATTCAATCCCATCGGCATGGCTTGACTGACGTAAATTGTCATAGATTCGGCCGGCGTCTGCGGCACCAAATTTAGCCGTTATGTAGGCATCGCGGTTCATGCCCTCGGCTGGCATCCAGGGGTTTAGTTGGAATGGTTTCCAGATCAATTCAATGCTTGTGTCAGGCCTCATAGCCTTAGCTTTTTCAAGTCGGGTCTTCCCGATGTAACACCACGGACAAACCGTATCAGCATATACTTCAATAAGCATTTGCTCCTGAATTTCCTTTCCCAGGATAGCCATAGCTTGCTCACGTCACCCGTTAACACCTTGGCGTTTTTATAATCGCCAGATCCAGGACGCTTTTCCTAATGGGATACAATACTGCGTATCCTATGGCACGTAGCAATGTTTCTAAGGAATTTTATGTCTTAATATAATCTGGATTTATTAACTTTACGGTCCGAGACATAGAGCCTGGTTCCTCAAAACTACTTAAGCAATCAAACAGCTCTTTCGTATTTTGACCTAATTTTGGCCGGACAAGAGGTTCAAACTTGTTCCACATATCTTCGATTGACATCGGATTTTTGGGATTGCCGAGAGCAACAGGAACCTCCGCTACGAGAGAAGTCCCTTCCTCAAATTCCACCTCAATGCGAGAGGATGTATCCACGAGGGAGGCGTCCGATACTAATTTAACCTTATGTAATATTTTCCTTAATTCTGGGTCCGCCATACGAGTCTGGACAAAATCGGTTTCTGATGCGGCATAACCTTTCAAGCCAAGAGCAGCGCAGAAGGCGAGGCTAAATTTTCCTTGTAGGGGAGTTACTGGCTCATCAATTCCAGCGAGGCGAATAGCCGGCTCGCCTACATATAATTTGACTCTCTTGAAGTCGTTATTCACCAACTTTGGTGCGAGCTGGCGAGCACCGTCTATGACCGCATGGGTCAAAAGGCATGCAGCATAAGGTTTGAAGGTATTCTGAGTTATTTCCCAGCCACTCTCAAAACTAATTTCAGCTATGCTGGTGGACCCATCTGGAAATAGAGCTTGGCTTAGACCGCCCTCAGGCTCAATCAGATCTTTGCGTGCATCAAATCCGGCCAATGCCATTTCAGCTGATAGGACACCGTTAAAGGCAGCTTTGCCTGCATGAAATGGTTTCGCCATGGAGCCAAATGAAGCGGTCAAGCCGCTAACCTGAGTCGCTGTTAGGCCTATGGCATTGAGGATTTCTGTTTGATTTAATTTAGTCAGTACGCTCGCTGCTGCAGTGGCGCCAAAACTGCCAAAAATACCAGTAGCATGAAAGCCTCTCATGTTTGTTGGTTGGCCAAGTCGATTCCCAATTCGGGCAGCAACTTCATAGCCTGCTATGATTGCGGAAAATATCTCGGGCTCTTTTAAACCCCTATGGCTAGCAAGTGCCATGGTAGCTGCAATAGTAGGGCCCCCGATATGTGTAACCGCTCCTACATGTGTGTCATCAAAATCGAGAGCGTGTGCTGCAGTTCCATTTATTAATGCTGCAGCAGCAGCTGAAGTCGTATGCGCACCCGATAATAAAAATGCTCGACCAGGGCCAGCCCAGGTTTTAGTGGCTTTGGCTGTCGATTGTGTGACTGGTTCAGTAGAACCCCCGATGGCGACACAAAACCAGTCAATTAATGCTCGTTTTGCGGCGTCTATGACCTCCAGCGGGAAATTAGATGCCTCTGCGCCTTCTATGAATTCAGCAATCTTAGTGGCATTTTTCATTTTTTCTTAGGCCTGTTTTCAATATTACGATTAATTTTCCATCAACAGCTGACCTCAAGTGACACTAGTTATGTTCAATTTGAAGTCTTTTCTATCAAGGGATATCAATTGTCTATAATTGCTACTGCACGGGTCCAGCCAGCGGATGCCTGGTGAATTTTTACGGGGAAGCAAACCACTTCGAACCCAGTTGCTGGTAGGACTTCTAAATTATGTAATTTCTCTATGTGACTGTAGCCAATAGCCCTGCCAGCCCGGTGTCCTTCCCAAATCAGGTCTGCAGACCCGCCTGCTTCAATACGCTTTTTGGTGAAGCTGAAAGGAGGATCCCAAGACCAGCCGTCAGTGCCAACAACTCTGATTCCTTGTTCTAACATCCATAGTGTTGCGGCTTTTGACATTCCGCATCCAGAGTCGACATAATCATCGTAGCCATACCTAGAGCCAGCTCTGGTATTTATTAACACGATTTCCATTGGCGAAAGGATGTGGCCTATGCGTTTTAATTCGGCTTCAACGTCCTCTGGCTGGACAATATAGCCATCCTCAAAATGTCTGAAATCAAGTTTTACGCCTTGATTGTGAAACCACTCAAGGGGCAGTTCATCTATTTTTTGTGAAGGTCTTCCCCCAGGGGTAAGCTGTTCGTCCTGCCGTGAAAAATAGTGGTATGGCGCGTCAACATGAGTGCCGTTGTGGGTGGAAATTTTTACCCTTTCAATGGCGGCGTACTCTTGGTTGGGGAGATCGTCTACAGAGACTCCCATATAGTCTGCCATGCCTAGAGCAGTTTGTTTATGGTCAAGGTACTCAATTTCTGGCAGCGCATGCGGTGGATCTGATTTGATTCCCGCAGTTAGGGCTACGGACAAGTCAATATAACTTCTCGGCATGGTTGTCTTTCTTTCGGACTTAAAGAGGATTGTCGAGGTCAAAATTTGGTGGGCGTTTTTCTCTGTGAGATGCTAAGCCTTCTTTCGCTTCCTCGCCGGCAAACCCAAGAAATTCGTAAGCTGTTGATGCGTCAAATGTTGGTCCCGCCATCCGAAGCCAATTATTTAGAGAATATTTTGTAAGTCGGATGGCGGCAGGTGCCCCCTTGGCTAGGCGCTCTGCAACTTCCATCGCTTTATCTTGGAGTTCCTCAGCTTCAACGGACAAAGATACGAGGCCCATTCTTTCTGCTTCTTCACCTGTCATAGGTTCGCATAGAAGTAGGTGATACTTAGCTTTTGCCATGCCACAAAGTAGGG
>Ga0255774_10000765_pt1 | contig 28004 bp, 25 predicted proteins | sample 101ome_17_FD_179972 | JGI IMG/M metagenome (GOLD analysis project Ga0255774, IMG submission 179972) | Coastal salt marsh microbial communities from the Groves Creek Marsh, Skidaway Island, Georgia - 101407AT metaG (version 2) | ecosystem: Environmental > Aquatic > Marine > Intertidal zone >... | reverse complement strand
CAAATCGTTGCGAACGGAGTGACGCCCAGTGATATGCAGCCTGGCCGATCCCGATGACGGGCCGCCTGACCTGATCAATTAGATCCCGGACACCCGTATCATCAAAACAACCCACCACGAAAGCATCGTATGCGTCTGGCAATTGAGACACCAGAGACAACATGGCCTTGGTTGCGAGCTCGCCGTCCTCGGCGCCCTGGATCGCCTCCGGCGCTCCATGGTTTGTGATGAACTCAAACCTTGTCTCACCCGTCACAGCGATTCGGTCAAGAGTCTCCCTACAGGTGTTCGTCATTGACTCGGTACTGTTTGGGTTAATGAAGCAAACTACTGGGTAGTTCATCATTGACCAGTTCCAATCTTGCGTTGCAGTGCCCAGAACAGGGCCAGAGAGATCCCAATGACCAAAAAGCTAACCCCAGTGGTCACGGCACCAAGCGCATAAATCGATGGGTTAGTAACGGTTGTCGTTAGACCCCTCAGCTCTAACGGAAGCGTATTCACCGCTCCGAGAGCCTGAGACGAGCGCGCTAGTTCGTCATAGCTGAGTGTGAATCCGAACAACGCCACACCCACGAGAGCCGGGGCTATGAGAGGGAAAACAACACCCCAAAACGTTTGCCACGGGGTCGCACCGAGGTCCCTCGCGGCCTCTTCGTAGCTCGGATTAAAACGGTTGAACACCGCAAACATAATCAATAATCCGAAGGGCAGCGTCCACGTGAGATGCGTCCCTAAGCCCGACGCGACTAGGCCCATCGAGGTCTGGAAATCATTGACGATCCACTGGATCTCAAAGGTCTGACCGAGCCACTTGATGGTCTCATCCAGTAACCGGAACTGCAGCGCGATACCTAGACTTATCGCGATCGATGGGATGATCAGGCTGGCTATCGTAAGGTAGAACAACAAACCGGAACCGCGAAATTTTTTCCGGAACGCTAGACCGGCACACAGACTTAGCACCACGGTGAAAATCATCACCAATACGCCAAGAAACAGAGACCGTCGGAGTGCGCGGGAGATATCAACCACACCGAGGCCACGCCATAGCTCCTCGAACCAATGAAGCGAAACACCCCTCATCGGGAACGTCAGGCCACCCTCAGGTCCCTGAAATGCCAGCAGGATAATGGACAAAACAGGTCCGTAGAGGAATACAACAAAACAGCCAAAGAACACTGTCAGCCACGCCGTCTGAGTCTTAGAAAACATAACTAAAGCTCCTTACGCACGTTAACAATACGCATCATGGCCGCCACCATGAGAAGCGTGATCGTGACCAAGACCACCGCATTGGCCGCCGCCGCGGGGAACTGTAAGTAGCTCATCTCGACATAAATAATTTTCCCTACGGACGCAATCTGTTGGCCCCCGAGAACGCCGATCGTTATGAAATCACCGACAACGATCGTAATAACGAAGATAGATCCGATCATGATCCCTGAGCGGCTCAACGGGATGATGATGTTTGTGATGACCTGCCAGGCAGATGCGCCTGAGTCTTTGGCGGCCTCGATTAGCGACTTATCAATCTTGGCCATTGAGTTGAAGATTGGGACGACCATAAACAGGGTATAGAGATGGACAAATCCCAAGGTAACTGAGAAGCCAGAATACAGGAGCCACTCTATCGGTTGGTCGATGATCCCCATGCTCATCAGGCTCGTGTTGACAATGCCATTTCTTCCAAGCAATGGGATCCAGGAGATCATTCTGATCACGTTGGATGTCCAGAAAGGAATCGTGCAAATCAGAAACAGAACGATCTGCATTTTTAGGCTACGGACGCAAAATACCAAGAACAGCGCGACCCCAAAGCCTATGACGAGAGTGAAGAACCAGGTTAATAGAACGTACTTAAAGGTCGACAGATAGGTCGCGAACGTTGTGCACAGCCCGTTGCCCCAGTCAAAGCAACCGTGAAATAACTCCTGATAATTCATGAGGATGAAGTCCGGGATGAGGGAGTACTCGGTGTAGTCCCAAAAGCTCACGACCACGACCAGTATCAGTGGCAATACGAAAAATGTTGCTAGCACTGCCGCGAACGGTAATGCGAGGACGCTGCTGCTGTTAGGTCTAGCCATACCCTTATCCAAAACTAGGGGGATGGCTACGCCACCCCCCTGCATCGAGCTAGCCTATGAGGCTATAAACTCATTCCACTTTCTCACCATGTACCGGTTTTCGTCCATGACCGCGTTCCAGCACGCGACACCGCCCATCCGAGTCTCGTAAGAGCCGCCGTCACGAACCTCACCGGCCGACGCGAGCTTCTGCCCACCCGGAGACATGATGTCCTTCGCGGCAGGCTTACCGAGCATCCAGTAGTCCCATTCATAGCCTTCCATGTTCGCTTGGGCTGTCGACAATACCGCTGAGTAGTAACCCTGGCGGTTCAGGTAAGCACCCGCCCAGCCTGATAAGAACCAGTTAATGAACTCGTAGGCCAAGTCTGCTTGATATCCCTTGATCGTGGTAGGCAGACCGAAACCGGCGGCCCAGGCCCTGTAGCCCTCTTTAAGCGGCTGGTAAACACAAGGGATTCCCTTGGTCCTGACCGCCGTAATCGCTGGAGACCACATCGACTGAATCACGACCTCACCCGACGCCATCAGGTTAACGCTCTCGTTGAAGTCAGACCAGAACGCCCGGAACTGACCCTGCTTCTTCGCCTCAGTCAGTACCTTCATGGTCAGGTCGATCTCTTGCTTGGTCATGTTTCCTTTGTCGGGGTATTTGTACTCACCCATCGCCTCGACGACCATCGCCGCGTCCATGATCCCGATCGATGGGATGTTCAAGATCGAGGCCTTGCCCTTAAACTCAGGATTCAGCAGCTCCGCCCAGCTGTTAATCGGACGACCAATCAGGTCGGGCCTGATACCTAACGTGTCAGCGTTGTACACGGTTGGTATTAGCGTCACCCACTCAGTCGGCGTGCTGGAAAAGTTCTTTGACTTCTCGCCGTCCTTGTAAAATACCTTCTTGGGTGCCGTACCCTGGTCACCGATTTTCTTACCCGCGACCTCACCCTTCGTGAATGCAGTGACGATGTTGTCGAACTCTTTGATCTTGTTAGCGTTCATACCGATCAGGTTCCCTGACGGCACCAGCTTTTTCAGACTGAAATATTCAGTGTCAACCAGGTCGAAACTGTTGGGTTGAGTCAGTATGCGCTTCGTTACCTCGTCGGTAGTGACAGGGATGTACTCGATCGTTATACCCAGATCTTCCTTTGCCTTCGCAGCTATAGCTTGATCCTGGTTTACCGCGGTACCCAAGTAGCGCAGTACCTTTTTCTCGTTCGACATGACGTATGGAGCGACGCCGCCAAACATTGACGCAGCCGCTAGTGTGCCCGCGCCTTTGATAAAGGATCGTCTCGACAATCCGATCGTGTTTTCTTGAGTTTTCTTAGACATGATGCCTCCGTAGCTCAGTTTTTAAGTAAAGTTTCCGTTCCCGGAACCCACTGGGTATTGCACTCGTCTCCTATCGTTAAGCCTAAACTCAAAAAAGTCTTATCATCCGTGTAGGCGTGCAATGTCCCAAAATCAGTGGCCACTGAAACCTTGAGATGCTGACCAAGGTATTCGATTCTCTCAATCTTTGAGTTGGGTCGTCCTTCGGTTCCTATCTGCAACTCACTGTACTTCACGGAGACCAGTCCATGATCAGACTCGATCACGTTGTGGCCTCCGATGAATTCTGCGACGAATCTGTTTGCAGGGGTCTCGTAAATGTCTCTGGGTGATCCCACCTGCTGGATCTGTCCTCCATCCATCACGATCACCACATCAGACAGTGCCATCGCCTCCTCCTGGCTGTGGGTGACGTGAACGAATGGTATGCCGAGAGACTTCTGCATCGCCTTCAGCTCTGCCCTCATGTCAATACGCAGGAAGGGATCCAGCGCAGAAAGGGGTTCATCGAGCAGTAACGCCTTCGGCGACGTAACCAGTGCCCGAGCCAACGCGACGCGCTGTTGTTGCCCGCCCGAGAGCTCAGACGGCAACCGCCCAGCAAATTCTTCGAGTTGGACTTTTCTTAGATAATCAAGCGCGACCGCTTGCCGCGAGTTCTTGTCCATCCCAGCGATTTTCAGAGCAAACGCGACATTATCCAGCACTGAAAGATGAGGGAAGAGCGCATAGTCCTGGAACATCATTGAGGTCGGTCGCTTTGCGGGGGCTAGGTCGGTCACGTTTTGACCGCCCACTATCACGTCCCCGGCGGAAACGAGCTCATGCCCAGCGATCGCCCTAAGGGTAGATGTCTTGCCACAACCGGAAGGACCCAACAGGCAACAATATTGATCTGAGGTCAGTTTGAAAGATACGTTTGATACAGCCGTGACGTTGTCATATCGGATGTAAAGATCAATAACTTCGAGCGCGTTCATACTTCTCCGTTTTTATTCTTATCAATCAAGACTTATGCCAAGTCGGAGTTTCCTTTTATAACCAGATACTTAAGGTTTTGTCCAAGAATAAAACATAAATCACACCTAGCGCCGACTGAATCTCTATGGTGCAAGCCCGGATCCATTTTTCGGCAAACGCACCAAAATGGTATGCTTCTTCGAACCTATTAATACTGCACAAATATAAAGAGGTCCGAATCTATGGCGACGGTCAGTGAATCACACAATCCGCTGGTGTTGGACAGAATCACTCGACTCCGGGATAAAGCTACGTCCAGTCGAGAATTCAGACAATTTGTGAAAGAGATCACGATTCTTCTGGCCGCTGACGCGACAAATGAACTGCCCATGGTCGATATCGACGTCGAGACACCGTTGCAGGTTACGACTGGTCAACTGGTATCACAGCCTGGGCCCTGTATCGTCTCGATAATGCGCGCAGGCAATGTCATGGCGGAGACTCTTCGGGACCTGATAAGCGACGCTTCGATAGGTTTCATTGGGCTCGCTCGCCAGCCGGTGACTCTCGAGATCGACGACTACTACACCAACCTGCCGAGCGACATACAGGACAGGTATTGCATCGTGGTCGACCCAATGTTGGCGACCGGGAACAGCCTCAGCGTGGCTATCAAAAAACTGATTGATACGGGGGTAAGTCAGATAACGGTGGTCAATATTCTCGCCTGCCCTGAGGGGATACAGCGTATCACTTCTGAGTACCCGGACGTTAGGATCGTGGTCGCCAAAGTAGATGACAAGCTTAACGAGAAGGGCTACATCTTGCCCGGACTAGGGGACGCGGGGGATCGCATTTACGGGACTGATGACCATTAAATGACCTAAGACTCGAGTTGCTGGATCAGCACGCTCGTGACGAGCTCAACCTCGTCGCAGTTATGACCATCCCCGCCCCGATCGATGATGACAAACTGCTGAGGCTCTATTACCAGTAACGGGTGATGCCAGACATTGCTGTGATAATTAACGCCCTGCTTGCCGGTCGCCCAAAACGCGCAAACCGATTCCGGTTCTGGCGCCGAGGCGACGACAACTAACCAACGCTTATCCTCTATCGGGTAAAAGGCCTGACTACCCAGAGGATGTTTTTCGAGCATCTTTATTTCTAGAGGGCGTGGCCTACCCAAGAAAAAACTAAACTGAGCCCGCGCATTCTCGCCACCTAGCTGGATATCAATCAGGTCGTGGACACGTGTCGTGTAGCCCGAATTAATCTCAAACTGATCTGATCCTTCAATCTGGATGACGTCTCCAAACGGCGCGAAAGCTTCGCGCGTCAGAGGCTGTGGTTTAACAGTAAACATCAGATTGATGTCCCAAAAACTCGAAGTCGTGAGATCCCACCATCTGGGTAGGTATTGAGTTTCACATGGGTTACCGGTTCTTTCGAATTGACCTCGTAGGCGTGAATCGAGTCAGCGGTCAGCGCCTGATACCCCAAGACCTCATTCCAGAACATCGCTTGGGTCACGATGGCGTCCCTCCCGAGATTTGGCATCTGAGCGGCTTGCAGAGAGCAACCGCCAGGGAAATTTCCCTTAAAGTGCGCGGTGTCAATCTCGACACGCTCGATGATGCCCGGGACGCCAAGTTTCACAATAATCCACTCGTTGCCGGGGATCCGGCGACGTGCTGTTTCCCAGCCATCTCCCATATTCACACCACGACCGGGGGTCAGAATCACTTCTGGGTTTCCATAGTGCGCATCCGAGTAGGCGACAACTTGTCCACCAAGCTTGAGCGAAGACAGCTCGAGCCGGGCTCCTGGTTTCATCTCGTCCGCAACCGGCTGTCCGTATACTTTCAGACGGGCGACGCCACCATCCGGATAGATGTTTAAACGAACCCAACGAATTGGTTGATCGTGAGACTTTGCGTCAAAGAAATGATGGGAATTCCCTTGAAGACTGACTTCATCTAACAAATCGACCCATTGATCGTCAGATGGCCGATCGACACTAGCTGATCCCTGAATCGAAGCGCCTGGCGGATAGTTACCCGTGAAATGCGCCGTATTGATATCGAAGCCAGCTATCATTCCAGGAACTGCTAATTGAATCAGGCACCAGTCAAACCCGCCACTCCGACGGCGACGAGACTCCCAACCATCCATGTATTGACCGTGGGCATCGAAACGACCTTTATGGAAATCCGGCTCTGCGTCAGAGAGCAAGCGCTGCTTATCGGCAAAGAAATCATCGCTACAATCAACGGCAATAGCGCCCAGCTTCTCACTTGCGAGATTCACGGCGCCCAACGCAAAGCTTGGTAGATTTGATTCAACACTCATCTGCTATGGTCTCCAAACGCAATCGAGCGATCCGATGGACCTGTTCAATTGCTGTCTTAAATTCTTCCTCACGCGAATGATTCACCCTGACGCGGAACGCTTCTAGAATATCCGTTCGGTGATAACCCTTCACCGCAAATATAAACGGGAATCCAAATTTTTCGATGTATGCGGCATTTAATTCCTGAAACTCGCCCAGCTCTTCGAGCGTACACCGGTCAAGCCCTGCGCCCGTCTGCTCTGAGCGGGACGACTCGGTGAGCTCAGCCAAACTCAGCCGGCCAGCCAAATCCGGGTGTGCACAAAGAAGGTCTAGCTTCAGCTTGTCAGACGCTGTGTCAACCACGGACCGCATCTGTTCCGCCATCGAAACCACGTCTACACCCGGCCTCAACGATGGATAAACCGCCTCAGCAACCCACGGCGAGTGCTCATAGACAGTGCCAAACATTGCGACGAAATCCCTGAACTCCAACCGCTCAGGGTAAGGAGATCGGCTCATGAGCTCACCACGTAAGGATGCTCCCTCGCCCAGTGCCTCGCAATATCAACTCGACGCGCAATCCAGACCCGGTCGTGTGTCAACACGTAATCCAGAAATCGCTGAAGCGCCATGAAACGGGCTGGCCTACCGATCAGCCGGCAGTGTAACCCTACTGACATCATTTTAGGGGCAGTCTCACCCTCTGTATACAGCACATCAAACGCATCTTTTAGGTACTGATAAAACTGCTCGGCCGAGTGGAATCCCTGGGCCGTCGCGAACCGCATGTCGTTAGTGTCGAGGGTGTAGGGGACAACGAGATGTGGGCGTCTGGTCTCGACCCTACTCCAGAACGGGAGGTCATCCGAGTAATCGTCGGCGTCATATTCGAAATGGTCGTACTGAGCCACCAGACCACGGGTGTGCTCGCTGGTCCGTCCTGTGTACCACCCGGCCGGTTTCTCACCAGTCAAGCGAGCATGGATCTCGATCGCTTTTTCCATGTGCTCGCGCTCATCTGATTCAGAAAACCCGTCGTAGTTAATCCAGCGGTAGCCATGGCTCGCGATTTCGTGACCGTCTCGAAGAAATGCCTCGACCACCTCGGGATGCCTCTCCATCGCCATAGCTACGCCGAAAACTGTCAGGGGAACCTGTCGTGACCGGAACAGTTGCAGGATACGCCAGACGCCAGCGCGCGACCCGTACTCATAGATCGACTCCATCGACATGTGGCGGCGGCCTTCGAACGGTTGGGCGCCGATGATCTCAGAGAGAAAGATCTCGCTGGCTGGATCTCCGTGAAGGATCGAATTTTCGGCGCCCTCTTCGTAGTTCAAGACAAACTGAACCGCCACACGTGCGTTACCTGGCCAATTCGGATGGGGCGGACTTCCCTCGTAGCCTTTTAAATCACGCGGATATCGCTGACCCAATTTCTATCTCCACTTATTTGTTAACATACGCAACAACCGAAAGTAATAATCCAGGATAACGGTCTCTGGACTCCCCGAAAATAACTTCACCGCCTAGAGGACAAACTATGGCTGACTACTGGATGGAATGGGTAAGCCTCCTCCTACGCTGGCTTCACGTGATCACGGCGATCGCGTGGATAGGTAGTTCGTTTTATTTTGTTTGGCTTGACCTCTCACTTCGCAAAGCCGAACGCTTGCCCGAGGGCGTGCACGGCGAGTCCTGGAGCGTCCACGGGGGAGGATTCTATCATGTTCAAAAATATCTCGTGGCTCCAGAAACGATGCCGAAAGAGCTCCATTGGTTCAAGTACGAGAGCTATTTCACGTGGGTCAGTGGTTTCTCACTGTTGGTCGTCACCTACTACTGGGGGGCACAGGCGTTCCTGATCGACTCATCGGTGGCTGATCTGTCAGTTTTACAGGCAGTCGGCCTGTCGCTAGGATCGCTGGCCCTCGGTTGGATCATATACGACGGACTATGCAAAACCCCGGCCGGGAAAGATTTGCGACTACTCGGCATACTGGTGTACGCGGTCGTCGTATTAGCCGCCTATGGCTACAGCGAGGTCTTCAGCTCACGCGCCGCGTTGCTTCACGTTGGGGCCATGGTCGCTACCTGGATGACTGGCAACGTGTTCTTCATCATCATCCCCAACCAAAAAAAAGTGGTCGCCTCGCTTCAGCAAGGTGAGGCCCCAGACCCAGCACTAGGTCAGCAGGCTAAGCAGCGCTCTACACACAACAACTACCTGACGCTACCCGTGCTCTTTATGATGCTTTCAAATCATTACCCCATGACCTTTGTGGGGGACGATTTGTGGATCTTAGTCGCCCTGGTGGTCCTGATTGGCGCAATCATCCGCGACTATTTCAATGCCGGGCACGCCGGCGCAAATGGGTTCCGCGTGAGATGGCAATGGCCGGTCGCTTCGGCACTGATCGTGACACTAGCGGTCTGGGCCAAGCCAGCGACTGTCGCTTTAGATGCCAGTCAAATGATCAAGGACAGCGACGTTCAGATTATCGTATCCACACACTGCACGGTTTGCCATGCCGCCCGACCAACGATGCCAGGTTTCTCAGTACCTCCAAAAGGTGTTGTCCTCGAAAGCCTTGCTGATATCCAAAAGTATAAGCAACAGGTGTACGCACAGTCGGTTACATCTCAGGCAATGCCGCTTGGCAATATGACACAAATGACGTCTGGGGAGCGTGCGATTCTAGGCCGCTGGCTGGAGACGCGTTAACATATTCAAGGGCAAGCGTAGAAGCCGATTCCGAGAGTGATTGCCCTGGCAACCTGCTTCCCTAGGGTAGCTTTATTAATTCGGAGATAACGATGACGACTCTCTCGACACATGTGCTCAACACCGCCAACGGGACCCCAGCCCAAGGCTTAAAACTCACGCTCAAACGTCTGGAGCCACGGCCTAAAGATCTTGGTATCTTTATAACCAACTCCGACGGCCGCGTGTCCGAAACATTACTTCCAGAAAAAGAAGCTCTGTTGGGGTTTTACGAAATCACTTTCCACGCCGGGGACTACCTAAGAGACCTCGGGTTGACACTCCCGGAGTACCCTTTCCTAGATATTGTTCCGATTCGATTTGGTATCTCCGAGGACGCGCACTACCACGTTCCTCTGTTGTTGAGCCCCTACGGATTTTCGACGTATCGGGGTAGTTAAATAACCCTGACTTCATGATCAAATTCACCAGGCAACCGAACCGGTGCTTTTTGATACACTCAGGATTCATTTCTCTACCCCGTGGTAGCTATGTGCTCAATTAAGCGCGCCGTCGCGCTCCTAGTTTTAGTAACGTTCTCGATCTGTGTGAGATCAGATCAAACAAAGCCCGAGCTTGACGGACTGTTCCTGGCCCTAAAGCAATCTGCTGACTTAATCAAAATATCGACGATCCAGAACGAGATCTGGGCTCATTGGTACGAGCTACCTGAAGAGTCTCGAGCCCTTCAAACAGTATTTGACCAGGGGATGCGAGCCCTGCACTTCGGCCAGCCTAAGATTGCGATCGATCATTTCAGCCGAGTGATTGGGGCAGCACCACAGTTCGCCGAGGGCTGGAATCGTCGGGCCACGGCCTATTTTATGGTCGGAGATTTCGAGGCATCGCTCCGAGACATCCAGCAAACGCTGATCTTAGAACCAAGACACTTTGGCGCCCTCGGTGGGCTCTCGATGATTCTTGAGAATACAAGACAGTACGACAAGGCTATTCAGGCTGAAAAACTTTTACTCGAACTGATGCCAGAAAACGGCTTAATCAGGGAAAAAATCCAGTACTTGCAGACACAAGCGCTCGAGTCTCGCATCTAAATCAGTACCTACCGCTGATAAATTCAAGCACTATCAGGGGTGACGCTAAACTGACGATGACTATGATCGCTAACAGCAACCAATCTAGATAACGGTGCATCGATACCTTCTCAGACACTTACACCTTTTTAGCGCATCGAATCGCAGGAGCAGAAAATTACAAAAGTTCATTTTAAAAGCCTGGCTCAGTTTCATCTTGCCAGCGCAAAACCCCAGCGGTAAATGTCGCCACGACTCTGTTCTTGGAATCGGGCATCAAAAACATCAGGCTGAATAACTTCTCCTGAACGGTACCTGCCCGCTCCCACATTTCAAAACCCACCTCGTCGCTCGTTATATCAATCAAACAAAAATCCGCGTACTTACCCGACTCCAGTGAACCAATAGAGTCGTCTTGATGGATAGCCTTCGCGCCACCAAGTGTATGCCAATAGACAAGGAGTAACGGGTCTAATACCTGGCCTCTGAGCTTGGCGACTTTGTAGGCCTCGGCCATCGTCACAAAGGGGTTTAATGAAAATCCTCCGCCGACGTCGCTCCCTAGCCCGACATTGATCCCCCTCGAGACGTATCCATCGGCATCAAAGAGCCCAGAACCCAGAAACGTGTTGCTTGTGGGGCAGTGGACCACTGACGCGCCCGACAAAGCCCATCTCTCATACTCAGTTGCTGTGTTGTGGATCCCGTGAGCGAACAATGACCGATCACCCAGCAACCCGAAAGAGTCATAAACCTCGAGGTAATCAGCGGCGTTGGGGAATAGTTCAGAGGTCGCCAGGATTTCATCTTCTGTCTCATTGATATGAGTTTGCATCAGTAAGCTTTGGTCTGATTCCAGAAGTTGACCGCAGTAATCCAGCATCTGGTCGGAGCAAGAGATAGCAAACCGAGGCGTTATCGCGTAACCGAATCTTTCTAGGCCCCGACTGGTCTCGATTGCCTTCTCGTTGATGTCTTTGAATACATCGATATCGACCGACAACGCGTCGGGTGCGCCTCGGTCCATGCCCGTGACACCTGACACGAGATTCAAACCTAGGTCACGATTTGAGGCTTGCAGGGCCTCAAACGCCACCTGATGAATAGTTGAAAAAACAGCGGCAGACGTCACTCCCCTCGCCAGAATCAGCGTCAGAAACTGAGCGGCACGCCTCCCCGCATATGAGCTGTCACCGTATTTAATCTCCTCGGGAAACGTGTACTTGTCTAACCACTCGAGGAGGGAAGTTCCGTAGGAGGCGACGACCGGTACCTGGGGGTAGTGTACGTGAGCGTCGACAAATCCTGGAAAGATCAGGTGCTGGGTGCGGTGTACTCGATAATGAGCGTACTCTTCAGGAAGCTCAGAGCCAACAAACAAAATCCGACCACCATCACCGACCACTAAGAATCCATCATCGTAGTAAAGGTACTCGTCAGATCCCCCACCGTCGAGGGGGGTGAAGAGTCTACTTCTAATAACGAAAGGCTCTTTTTTATCTGAAACCACGGGTCCTCACTGCACGGTCGTTATCTTTAAAACACCTTCGGTTGAAACCGGATAACTTATTCACCTTTTAATGCTCTCCGCCGCCTGCCACAAAAGAAACTCTGCTACAGCTGACACCGCTATCACTGAAGGCTCCTTTCCGCGGATGCCGACGACTCCGATCGGACAATTTATTCTACCCGGGTCGAGTCCGAGATTATTCAGTCGGCTTTTGAATCTGGCTTTCTTGGACTTGGAGCCGATCAGTCCAATACAACCACCCGCCTCTCGCTCGATGAGTATCCTGCAAATCTCGAAGTCCATCTCGTGACTGTAGGTCATTACGAGGTGATATGCCTTCTGGGGAATCGAATCCATTAAACTCGGGAGGTCTGAGTAGGCTGCCCCTAATTCTTCCCGATCGTCAAAGGTCAACAACGGATGCGGGATTGTTGCCATGATAGCGGCAATTGATGATCCGACGTGTCCCAGCCCGTACAGGACCATTGGAAAACCAGTTTCTGGGCTTGTTTCTGGTTCCTCAACCGCGGTGAAGACCAGATCCACAATGCCCCCGCAACACTGCGCCAAAGCCGGCCCCAGGGGCAGACTAGCCCGAGACTCGCGCAGTCCCTCGGCGATCATGGTACGGGCCCGCTCGGTCGCCGAAAACTCCAACTGGCCACCGCCAATCGAACCAACCTGAGAATCGGAACTGACCCACATCTTCGTGCCTTCGGCTCGTGGCGCGCTACCCAACACCCGAACGATCTCGACTAGGATCCAGTCGTCGCGCACTGGACACACCTGAGAATTTCCTGAGGGGTAGCCGGCGCGTTCAGCTCCGGCCAAAACTGACTGTCGGAACTCAAGCCACTGATGGCATGGCAGATCGCCGAGTGTACACTGATCGCGAGCATCAGCGGCGGCTCGCCGACCGCCTTAGACTGGTAAAGCATCTCCCGAGGATTCGCGCCATCCCACAACTGAATGTTCATCTCCGGTCTGTCGGTCGCGGTCGGGATCTTGTACGTGCTGAGACCGTGTGTCAGCAACTCACCGTGCGTCGAGTAGACCAACTCCTCAGAAGTCAACCAGCCCATACCTTGAATATACCCTCCCTCGATCTGACCCAAATCGATGAGCGGATTAAGGCTCTTACCGACGTCGTGAAGTATGTCGGCTCTCAAAACCTTAGAGACCCCTGTCAGGGTATCGATCTCTACCTCCGTGACGGCCGCTCCGTTTGCAAAATAGTAAAAAGGACGCCCCTTGCCTGTTTTAGGGTCCCAACCAATGTCCGGCGTCGCGTAGTGTCCGGTCGCGCTGAGCGGGACACGCGCGAACCAGGCCCGTCTCGACAGTTCTGCAAACGTGAGCGTATGACCATCAATCTCGACCACGCCATTCGAGAAATGAGCCTCTGCCGATGTTTGGTAGGTCTCCCGGAGGAACGCCTCTAACCTGTTCCTGATCTTTATTGCGGCGATTAATGCCGCCATTCCGTTAAGATCTGAGCCGCTGGACGCCGCCGTCGGAGAAGTGTTGGGGACCTTGTCTGTCCTGGTAGCGGTGACCTGTATCGCGTCTAGCTCTATGCCCAGATGGCCTGCCACGACCTGCCGAATCTTCGTATGCAGACCCTGACCCATCTCCGTGCCTCCGTGATTGATGGAGACCGAGCCATCCTTGTAGACGTTCAGGAGGGCACCGGCTTGGTTCAGGAAGCTCGCGGTGAACGAGATACCGAATTTGACAGGCGTGAGCGCGATTCCTTTTCTGAAACGAGTCGACCGCGCGTTTCTGTCGTCGATTTCTTTTCTTCGGCCTCGATAGTCAGACGTGTCTGCCAGCTTTTGAATCAACCTTGGCAAAACATCTTCCTCGACCATCATGCCGTAGGGAGTCTCTCCACCAGAAACCCCATACAGGTTGAGCAGACGAATATCGAGAGGGTCTTTACCCGTGACCCTTGCGACTACGTCTATGCAGCGCTCTATCCCCATCATCCCCTGTGGCCCGCCAAAACCTCGAAACGCGGTGTTTGAGACAGTGTGTGTCTTAAACCTATTCGAAGTAATTCTGATCGAGGGGATAAAGTACGCGTTCTCGGCATGAAACAGGGCCCGATCATTCACCGACCGGCTCAGGTCAGAGCTCCAGCCGCAGCGGGAGCTCAGCTCAATATCTGCCACCGTGATCAGACCCTCAGCATCGTGTCCGACCTTATAATTAACCAGGAAATCATGCCGTTTACCTGTGACGCGCATGTCATCGTCCCGGTCGAGGCGAACCTTGACGGGCATACCTGTCAAATGGGCCCCAAGAGCTGCCAACATCGCGAAGTGAGCCGCCTGACTCTCCTTTCCACCAAACGCACCACCCATTCGGCGAATCTCGACGGTCACGGTCGCCGCGTTGACGTTGAGTAGGTTGGCGATCAGGTCCTGTACCTCTGTCGGGTGCTGGGTCGAGCTAACCACATGCATTCCATCTGATGAGGGGACCGCGAGCGCTACCTGGCCCTCCAGATAGACATGATCTTGGCCACCGATCGACATTCCACACTGGGTGACGTGGGTACACTGGCTGAAAGAAGATTCAGAGAATCGGTTCTCTAGAACGAGTGGCTCATGGAGAACCTGGCCCGCTTCGGTCGCCGCTGTGATTGTTGTCACTATAGGGTCGATGGGCTCTCCGGTGACGCGATAAATTTTTGCGATTCGACGCGCATCGTCTCGATCTTTGCACAAAACCACACCCACCGGCTGGTGGGAGTAGCTCGTCTCATTGGTCGGCAACAGTGGCTCATCATGAACTACGGGGCCAGCGTTATTCTCACCAGGAATGTCCGCAGCGGTAAAAAATATGTGGTCACTGACAGATAAGCTCTGGAGCTGCTCCAATTCAGGAGCCTGAATACAGAGATCCCGGCTCGGAATCTGTGGGCCCAACACCAACGCCGCGTGGAGGCAGCCCCTCGGTTCTGGGATGTCGTCGCAATAAAGAGCCTGACCCGTGAGGTGCTCCAAGTTACTGTCGTGGTGCTCTGGGGCCCCAACCAGCTTGGTTTCATCCGCCTTCTTTTGACTACTCATGGGAAGCACCACCACTCAGAAAATCACGAACCAGGTTCTCTGATACGGCGAGACGATACCAGGCATCCGCCCGGTGGTCGGACAGCGGGCTGAAGTCATTAGCTAAATCATCAGGCTCCAACGAATCCATGGTCTTCTTGGCGAGCATCGGAATACCCGCCATACCTCCAAAAGCAAACCGGTACCGGGGCGCATCGTCAGAAAATTCAACCATCGCGGCCAGAACAATACTTATGTCCTGATCATGTCTCTTGCTGATTTTCTCCACCGATATTCGCTTTACGTTTTTCCGTCTGGGAACCAAAACGGAGACCAGTAGTTCGTTTTGACTCAGATCTTGCTTCCCGTACTCGATAAAGAAATCTTCGATAGGAATGATCCTCTCGGCTTGATAGGAACGTATTTTAAGTGACGCGCCTAGTGCGATTAAAACCGGGCTCGAGTCACCGATTGGCGAACCGTTAGCTATATTTCCACCAAGCGTGCCGCTGCAACGAACTTGCGGTCCGCCGAACCTTTGAAACCACTCGCGAAGCTCTGGATATTCTGGGATCAAACTTTCTCCAAAATCTTCTATGGACACTGCGGCACCGACCTCGATTACATCTGGACCGGTGCTCACAGACGCTAGCTCGACACAAAACTTGGTGAGAATGATGTGCGCTGGCCTGTCCAGTCTCTTGGTTACCCACAATCCAAAATCAGTAGCGCCAGCCACCAACGTTGCAGACGGAAAATCGTTCCTAAGAACCAAAAGCTGTTGGAGTGTTTCTGGGGCATCGATTCTGGACTCCCCTGAAACGATCGAGAATCCACCCGTCGACAGTTCTCTGAGGGCCTTCTCAGCTCTCTGCATTTCTATAGCAAAGGCTTCATCGATGGGGAGACTCTGGGCCCGTCGGGCGGCCTCAATCAAACCACCGTAACCGGTACACCTGCAAAGGTTCCCAGCCAGAGCCTCTTCCGGCGTCTGATCTTGCTGACTAATCTGGGCATAGAAGATAGCCATCACAAAACCAGGCGTACAAAATCCACACTGCGATACATTCAAGGAAACCAACTGGCTTTGAACCGAGGCCAATGACCCGTAACTACTGAGTGTCTCGACCGAAATTAACCAAGCGCCGTCAAGATAAGCCAGCGGGTAAATACACGTATTAATCAACCGAAACTGTAAAATGCCAGACTCATTGAGATATCCGACGATGCAAGTACAGGCCCCGCAGTCACCCTCGTTACAACCTTCCTTCGTGCCAGTCGACATCGCCTCTGAACGCAACCATCGCATGACCATATCAGTCGTGCGCACATTCGCCAGTGTTCTCATCTGACCATCGAAATAGAATCTAATATGACCGCGTGGATCTTGTTGCTTCTCCATAAACCAAACCCGCTCGACCCATGACATAAATAATCTAGCGCGACAAACATCACCGAGGTCGTTTAATCTAAACTCGTTACTTTAGGTTAACCGTTTTAGATCACCCGAGCATCTGCAATAAGAACGTGGCAAGAACATTTAAGGAACTCCCGCTAAGCGAACCATTGCTATCCATAGACAATTTAAATCTTGGGTATCAGGGGCAGCAACCACTCGCCACCATTTCATGGATAATTCAACGAGGCCAGAAAATTGTGCTTCTCGGAAAATCTGGGTCCGGGAAGTCGACATTATTAGATACGCTTGTCAGAGGTTCACCAGTTATCCTTTGCCGAACTCAACGCGTCGCATACCTATCCCAGCAGCCCGCCCTTCTTCCCTGGCTGAGCGTTCTCGATAATGTTTTGCTTGGCTTTAAGTTACGAGGAGAAAAAATACTCACCGAACACCGGGAGCGCGCGCGTCAACTGCTACACGATGTCGAGCTCCCCTATTTTGAGGATCAGAAAGTCCACCAGCTCAGTGGCGGCGAAAGATCGCGCGTCTCAATCGCGCGTGCGCTAATCGAAGACGCAGACCTTGTGTTACTGGATGAGCCATTTGCTGCGCTCGACCGATCAACAAAAATTCAGATGTCAATGCTGTGTAAGCAGTTACTTGCTGACAAAACAGTGATCCTAGTGACACACGACCCCCGAGACGCTCAGGACTGGTTTAACGAAGCAATGGTTCTGACCCCGAGTGGACTCAAAGGGCCTTTCGATTTAGATCATTTCAAGAATGATCAAACTTTAATTCAGGCTCTGGATGGTGACTTATGAGCCGAACCCTAGCCATCCTGGCCCCAGTGACTCTCTTAATTGCTGTTTGGTGGTCAGTGGTGATCATTTTCGATATTCCGCACTTTATACTTCCTGCACCTGATCGAGTCGCGGGTGTATTATTCGACAGGCTCGGTCTGATCAGCGCTCATGCCACCACAACGGCCCTCGAGATTATTTGTGGCCTGTTGTTGGGATCTCTTCTCGGATTCGTTGTCGCCTGCCTGATCGGAGATTCTAAACGCCTCCAATCAATCACCATGCCCGCTTTAGTCATCAGCCAAGCTCTCCCGGTGTTCGCGATCGCTCCGATTTTAATGCTGTGGCTGGGCTACGGGTTCGCCTCTAAACTTGCCATGACAACCTTGATCGTGTTCTTCCCCGTAACGGCCAGCACGTTGTCTGGATTCAGGGCTCTGCCGTCGTCCTGGGAGACCACGTTCCAAACACTTCGGCCTAGACGATCGAGATTGTTTTTCCTTGTCCGTCTTCCACTGGCTGTCCCCTATGCCCTCACAGGTATCCGTGTCGCAGCATCGGTTGCACCCATAGGCGCCATCGTCGGGGAATGGGTCGGATCGTCGAGTGGGCTAGGCTATTTGATGTTGCACGCTAATGGACGCGGGCAAACCGACCTAATGTTTGCCGCCCTTGTCGTGCTTTGCGCAATGGCGCTAATAATCTGGAGTATCACGAACCGGATATCTCACCGGTTCGATCAAAAATATAGAGGCACCGGGTAGAGTGCCTCGCGTGTATTAGGGCAAAGAACCCTCGATACCCTCGACGTAGAAGTTCATCCCGAGCAAAGTACCGTCATCAGCAGTTTCACCCGCCTTCAACCAGGGCGTACCATCCTGCTTATTCACTGGCCCCGTGAACGCGTGAAGCCGACCCTCGGTGATCGCCTTCCGAGCCTCATCAGCCATTTTCTTCACCTCTGCTGGTACAGCTTTTCCGTATGGCGCCAGCGCAACCATCCCTGTATCAAAGCCGCCCCAGGTGTCGGTTGATGCCCACGAGCCGTTGATCACATCACCGACACGACGCACATAGTAAGGGGCCCAATCATCAATGATTGCGGTTAGTTGCGCGTTTGGACCATAAGCAGCTTGGTCAGATGCCTGACCGAAAGCATAGATCCCTCGTTCCTCTGCGATCTTCATCGGAGCGGCGGAGTCAGTGTGCTGCATCAGTATATCGGCGCCTTGATCGATAAGCGCCTTGGCAGCGTCCGCCTCTTTACCTGGATCAAACCATGTTGACACCCAGATCACCTTAAACTTCACTGCCGGGTTTACGCTCTTGGCCGCGAGATATGCAGCGTTAATGCCTCTCACAACCTCAGGAATTGGGAACGACGCGATGTAGCCGATGGTATTGGTCTTGGTCATTTTACCAGCAATTAAACCGAGGACGTGACGGCCCTCGTAGAAACGAGACGAGTAGGTCGCCACGTTGTCCGCGCGCTTGTAACCGGTCGCATGCTCAAACTTAACATTCGGGAACTGTTTTGCGACCTTCAGGGTCGGATTCATGTATCCAAACGAGGTGGTAAAAACCACATTTGCGCCATCGGCCGCCATTTGCGCAATGACACGCTCGGCGTCTGGACCTTCAGAGACACTCTCCACGAAGACTGTCTCGACCTTATCACCATACTTCTTTTCAACTGCCAAGCGCCCTTGGTCATGCTCGTAAGTCCATCCCGCGTCTGCAACAGGACCGACGTAGACAAAACCAACCTTGGTTTTATCTGCCACGGCTGGAAGCGCTATTAATGCCGTCAAACATAATCCAACAAATCGGCAAATAATTTTATTTATATTCATCTCGAAACCCTCATTTCGACTCTTTAAATGTGATACCCAACGAACCGGGGGCCGAATTCTCCCCTTTGACGCGGCTGGCAATAATCACCAAAGCGCATATCGTTACCAGGTAAGGTAGCATCGAAAGCCACTGAGCGGCTATAGATATCCCTAAAGCCTGGCCATGCAATTGAACGATGGAAACACCCCCAAACAGGTACGCGCCCGCGATCACTCGGAAGGGTCGCCAGGAAGCAAAAACGACCAGTGCGAGAGCTATCCAGCCTCTCCCCGCTGTCATCCCCTCTACAAATAGGGGGGTCTGGACCAGCGTCAGATATGCCCCACCAATACCCGCCAGAGCCCCACCGGTCAGTATCGCCAAGAACCGAATACCGATAACCGAGAAGCCCAGGGAGTGAGCCGAAGAATGGTTCTCACCGACAGCCCGAAGAATTAAACCGGCACGAGACTTGGTCAAAAACCACCACATCGTCCCTGCCATAACGATTGATAAATAAACAAGGGGATCGTGAGAAAAGAAGGCACGGCCAATGACTGGTATGTGATTTAAGCCCGGGATTATCCATTCAGCTACCTGCGGAGCCGCCTGCCCAACATATTGTGAGCCAGCAAGGGCGCTCAGGCCTAACCCAAACAACGTTAATGCCAACCCTGTTGCTACGGGGTTGGCGTAAAGTCTGAGGACAAGCAACGCAAAAATTGATGCCAACGCTGACCCAGCAAACGCCGCCACAAAAACAGATACGATCAACGGGTAACCGGCCAGCGCAGACGCAAACCCCGCCAGTGCCCCGACAATCATGAGTCCCTCGATACCCAGATTCAGAACACCCGCCCGTTCTTGAATCAAGGCACCTAAGCCCGCGAATACCAGCGGCGTAGAGGCAATAACAATGGCGTGTATGATCGATGTAAATAACCCGTATTCCATCTCAGACAACCCGCCCTAACCGAATCCGGTAATTCACGAGAAGCGAGGTTCCCAATAAGAAAAATAACAGTAACCCCTGAAACACTTGAGTAGTTGCCGCAGGAACACCTAAAGACAACTGGGCAGCCTCACCAGCCAGGTAGGATAAGGCGACCAAAAGACCCGCTGGAATCACAGCCAAGGGGTGTAGGCGGGCGAGGAACGCAACAATAATTGCGGTAAACCCGTACGAAGGGGAAATATTTGGAACCAACTGACCGATGTTTCCAGTAACTTCCACGACGCCAGCAAAACCACTCACAGCACCACCTATCAGAAGAGCCATCCAAACCGTTCGATCGCGACTATATCCCGCGAACCTTGCGGCACTGGTCGACAACCCAGTAACTCGCATTTCAAATCCGAGATGCCAATACTTGACGACCCAGGTCCCGAGTACCGCAAATAAAATCGCAAATATGAACCCGATATGCCCGCGACCAGCCGAGAATAACTTAGGAAGAGTCGCTGCATCATGGAACAGGCGACTCTCTGGAAAATTGAATCCCTCTGGATCACGCAGTGGCCCATGCACCATAACGCTCAATAATAAGATCGCGACGTAGGTCAACATCAGTGATACCAAGATTTCATTGGCGTTAAATCGAACCTTCAAAAACGCAGGGATCGCACCCCAGACGAGCCCACCTAACGTGCCACCCAACAGGACCAAGGGCATGACCCAGAATCCATCAATACCCCAAAACGCAAGTGCAACAGCACCTCCGCAGAGGCCACCCATGACCAGTTGCCCCTCTGCGCCGATGTTCCAAACCCCTGCCCGGAAACCTAACGCAAGCGCCACGCCAATCGTGATCAATGGAGTGGCTTTCGCAAGTAACTCACTGACGCCATATACCGAGGTCAACGGACGAATAAAAATGCGATGCAAGCTGGAAACTGGATCCAATCCAAGCGAAGCAAGAAGAGCAGATGCGGTTGCAACAGTCAGTAACAAAGCAATCAAGACAGCGATCCACTCATGATACCAACGCGTCACTGCGCGCGCTTCGACGAAGATCATGAATCAATCTCCTGACCCAGCATAAGTGCACCCAAATGCTCTGGTGTCATTTCATCAGTCGGGAAGGTTCGACTTAACTTGCCATGACAAATTGCGCAAATACGATCTGTCACAGACAAAAGCTCATCGATATCTTGGCTAATCAGAATGACAGATGCACCTTCGTCAGCCATTTTCATGATCATTTGATGGATAAACAGCTGCGCTTTAGCGTCGACCCCCCAAGTCGGATTAGAGACGATAAACACCTTCGGTTGGCCCAACAATTCGCGTCCGATCAGAAATTTTTGAAGATTACCGCCCGAAAGACTCGATGCTTTTGCATTCACTGACTGCGTTCGTACATCAAACGTCGAGATCACTTCATCAGCAAATGCTTTCGCTGACGTACCGCTGATCAAATGTTCATTTTTCAAAATGCCGCGGGTATGACGGGCTGTCAAAATGACGTTTTCCCACAAGGTAAGCTCCGGAATAGCCGCATGACCCAACCGATTTTCTGGCGCACCCAAAAGGCCTCGCAAACGACGCTGTTCGACACCTAAGTGGGCAATTGGTTCGCCATCAAGCACCATACTGTCAGGATTTGGCAGGGTTAGCTCACCGGATAACACGTCAAATAACGTGTCTTGTCCGTTACCAGAGACTCCAGAGATTCCAAGGATTGATCCAGGCGCAACGGAAAGATATACATCGTTGAGAACGACATTACGCGTCGATTCTGGATACACATCCCCCACTCGAACAGTCAGTCGCGCTTTTTGCTTTTCGGCATTCGATGCTTTCGAACGCTTTGTCTCATTCAATCGCTCACCGATCATTTTCTCGCCTAGCGAACGCGTACTTTCCTGACGTGGGTCCACGACATCGACAACCTGACCTGCTCGCATCAAAGTCGCACGATCACAGAGTGCACGAACTTCATCGAGTTTATGGGAGATATAAATAATTGAACGCCCTTCGTCGGAGAGACGATCCAAGGTTGTGAAGAGTTGTTCTGTTTCCTGCGGTGTGAGCACTGAAGTCGGTTCATCGAGAATCAGTAATCGAGGGTCTTGCATCAATACACGGATAATCTCAACGCGTTGCCGCTCACCCGCACCTAAGTCGTGCACGCGACGGTTCAGCTCAACATGCAATCGATACCGCTCGCAGACCTCTGCGATCTCAGCAGCAAGTGTTTCGTCAGGAAAACGGCCCTCAAGCCCTAGCGCAATATTCTCCAATACAGTTAAAGCATCGAACACAGCAAAATGCTGAAATACCATACCGACACCGGAATGCTTCGCATCGCTCGGACTGTCAGGAGAATACGGATTTGTGAGAAGTTCCATCGACCCAGAATCAGGCTTCAGGATCCCATAGATCATTTTGACAAGAGTCGACTTACCCGCACCATTTTCACCGAGAAGTGCGTGGATTTCGCCCGCGTCGACAGACAATGTAACATCACGGTTCGCAGCAAAATCGCCGAAATACTTGCTGAGCCCGCGCACGCCAAGACATTGCTTCGAAGAAGCTGACAAACGTTCCGCGATCGCTACCGACTCAGTCAAATTCAAGACTCACTTTGAGGTAAACGCGAAGAATACATCATTCTTCGGGGTAAACCCACGGATTAACGAGCGTTTGACTGGAAGAAGAAGTATTCGGAGCTAATGTGTCCATGCAAGGTGACAAGCCCTTGCTGAATCCAATCCATGTTTTGGGTCAATAGGTCAGGAGTTAATCGCTCAGGATCCAGATTATTCAAGCCGTCAACGATGCCATCGATTAAATCAGATGAGACCCGCTGATGCGGAAGGTCACGTAACAAGCGACTGACTCTTTCGAGAGCTGAGGCCATCGATTGAGGAAAGTGCTGATCACGCAACACAAAGTCCAGGACGTCACTACCACGCATCCGGTTCCGGGCACTGTGCCGATACAACTCGACGCCACCCAAGGCCGACAATAGGTTCTGCCAGCCGATCGCCTCGTAACTACTCCAACGCGTCGATGCACCTGGCACCATTTGAGTAACCCGCGGATCAACCAAACGAGACACCATATCTGCATGCTCTAAGCGATCACCGAGACGTAAAAATAGCCAGCTCAAATCACGCGCCTGGCTCGCCATCAAACAGCCATGCCACAAGCGACAACTCGAAATCACCTGCTTCAGAAGACGAATCCGTGACGAGCGGTCAAAACTGGCAAACGATTGACGCTCGATCAAACCATGCAATTCATTCAGTGCAACCCAAGCATCCTTGGGGATCAAATCACGCGTGACCCGCGCATTTTCTCGAGCGGCGGCGATCGACGCTCTGATGGATCCGGAATGATCAAGGCCAAGAACTAACTGCTCCATCACCTCAACTTCAGTGATACCTGGGTCTGAGTCACCGGATCCAAACACCTGCATCAGGGATTCCCAGTCGTATGGCACACCATCAGGCAAGTCCAAAATCGTATCTGAGGCAGCAATCGCGAGACGCGCTGTCGCCTCCGCTCGCTCGACATAGCGAGAGAGCCAGTAGAGATGTTCAGCGACGCGAGCGAGCATTAAACATGACCCTCATCCGCAACAACCCAAAAATCCTTCGAACCACCGCCTTGCGATGAATTGACAACTAACGATCCTTCGCGAAGCGCAACACGGCAAAGACCGCCAGTTGAGCACCACTGATCAGAGCTCTGAAGTACGAAGGGGCGTAAATCGACATGGCGTGGCGCCAAATCCCCATCATCAGTCACTGTTAATGTCGTTGAGATAGCGAGCGTCGGTTGCGCAATCCAAACCCGAGGATTTTCCAGAATTTCTGCTCGCCGAGCGACAATCTCTTCATCAGTGGCATGGGGTCCAACCAAGATCCCATAACCGCCTGATGCATCCGCTGGCTTGACGACAAGTTCATCTAAATGATCTAGCACATACGCTTGCTGCTCAGGATCCGAACACACATAGGTCGGGACATTATCGAGCAGTGGTTCCTCATTCAAATAATACTTAATAATTTCAGGGACATATGCATAGAGCACCTTATCATCTGCGACACCACTGCCTGGCGCATTCGCAATCGAGACCTTTCCAGCTCGCCATGCCCGCATCAAACCTGGGACACCAAGAACAGAATCTGGATTCAACGCCTCAGGATCTAAAAACGTGTCATCAATGCGGCGGTAAATCACATCGACTCGACTCACGCCTTCAACTGCCTTCATATAAACGCAGTCATCTGAGTCAACAAATAAGTCCGAGCCCTGCACGAGCTCTGCACCGATCTGTTGCGCCAAATAGCTGTGTTCAAAATAAGCCGAGTTATAAATACCCGGAGTCAATACAACGATCACAGGATGATCCACCGGTCTCGGTGACAATGCGTTGAGCATGTCGAGAAGATCTGATGCATATTGACTGACAGGAAGGATTTGATGATGTCTAAATAGCTCAGGATAGACTTGCTTCATCACTGAGCGGTTTTCTAGCATGTAGGACACACCGCTTGGAACGCGCAAATTATCTTCAAGAACGAACAACTGCCCTGTGTGATCTCGAACCAGATCTGAACCACAAATGTGTGCCCACGTATCGAAGAGCGGACGAATGCCCTTCGCTAATTCGATGTAGTGCGGACTTTCTGTGACAAGCGCTGAAGGAACAATCCCATCTTTGATGATCGCTTGCTCGTTATAGACATCATTTAAAAACAGATTCAAGGCTTTTAATCGCTGCTTCAACCCTTTTTCCGTGTGGTGCCATTCTGAAGCACGCATCACCCGTGGCACGAGATCTAATGGCCAAGAACGGTCAATGTTCATTGAGTCTGAATACACTAGAAATGAAATGCCCTGACTCTTAATGGCAGCTTCAAGTGCGGTTCGTTTTTCGGATAAAATTTCGGGCGAGAGGTCTTTTAAAAAGTTCAGTAAACTATCGGCACCGGGGCGCGCTTGCCCATCTGCTTTGATAAGCTCGTCGAAAAATTGTCCGGCCGCAATTTCTGGGGTGACTTGGATCACAGTCCATTTGTCCAAATATTGAATCTAGGTGTAGTGTCCGGCTTCATTTGGATCGACGCAAGAGAAAGAGGAATCAATGTTAGCAATTTTATCACCAGCCAAATCCCTAAATACGGACTTGAGTGTGGATCGCTCCAACATCTCTACCCCGCAATTCCTTGAGCAAGCTGCCGAACTTGCTGAAATGATGCGTGGGTTCAGTCCCTCTGATTTAGCGAGCCTGATGAAACTATCTGACAAGCTCTCAGCACTCAACGCAGCCCGGTTCGAGGAATGGTCCATCGATCATCAAGCCGACGATTTACTACCTGCTATCTATGCCTTTAATGGTGACGTCTATCAGGGACTTGATGTGCAAACGTTAAGCTCAGACGCATTGAATCGCCTCTCAAATCACGTGCGCATTTTATCTGGGCTTTACGGATTACTCAGACCTTTTGATGCCATGCGACCCTATCGCCTTGAAATGGGAACAAAACTCAAAGGGCAAGCCATCGCGTCACTACCAGACTTCTGGAAATCTCGAGTGACAGACGCGCTCAACGTGGAATTGAAAGGCCGGCCACTCGTTAATTTGGCCAGCAATGAATACTCAGCAGCCGTGGATCTGAAATCAATCGAAGGTCCTGTCATTTCACCGGTCTTTAAAGACCTAAAAAATGGCGAATATAAAATCATCAGTTTCTATGCAAAACGTGCTCGAGGCCTCATGGCTCGATATATGGTTGAGTCAGATACACAAACAGCCAACGACTTATTGGGTTTTGACTACGATGGTTATGCGTTCTCGGAGGCGCACTCAAAACCGAATACACCATGCTTTATTCGTGATCCGGAATCACGTTGAGCACACATTCTCCGGACTCGGTGATCGCACCATGGCTCGAGTCCGTCCAACCGCAAACGCTGTGGGTGATCGGCGAGACAACGCCACCTGTTGTCACGGATTATCAAATCCACAGCCATAACTCAGTGGTAACACTTAAGCCTCAGGAGATCGGCGCAAATGGTCAAATGCCAAGCGCTGCACTCATCGCCCACCCTCTGAAGACGCTCGATGACCTGCTGCTCGCCGGGCAACTGAGAAATCTTTTGATTTCAGACATCCTTTGTTTCGTCAACCGATCGATTCCGGCCGATTCTCTCTATGCATTGGCATTTAAACGAGGCGACGAATGTCAGGAAAAACAAAATGCTCTCTTGAGTTTTCACTATTCACTCGCCACCTATAACCACACACGTGCGTGGAACAATCCGAAGTTCTGGGCCAACCCTGAAAACTGGAATAAATATTGGTGGTGACATGCGACTGATTGCAGCCGTTTTAATTTGTATCTCTACGTCTCTACAAGCATCCATTGAAGCACCTGGATTGAGTGATCGCGAGTACCGCTATCTCACACTGCCAAATGCCCTGAAAGTCTTGCTGATTTCAGATCCTACAACAGACAAAGCAGCAGCCTCGATGGACGTGTTTGTCGGCACCAATAATGACCCCAAGGAATTTCCGGGGCTTGCCCACTTTTTAGAACACATGCTGTTCCTCGGTACGGATCAATATCCAGAAGCAGGCGAGTACCAACAGTTCATTTCAGATCAAGCTGGATCGCACAATGCATTCACGGCACCTGAGCATACCAATTACTTTTTCTCACTGAATCCGAAAGCTCTCGAACCTGCCCTTGATCGTTTTAGTCGATTCTTCGTTGCACCAACGCTTGATCCTGCATATGTCGATCGAGAGGTGAATGCGGTCCACTCAGAATACCAATCCAAACTGAGAGATCCCGCTCGTCTAAGTTTCGAAGCCACGAAGCAGGGCTTAAATCCAAACCACCCCTTTTCACAATTCGGAGCCGGGAATCTCAGTACGCTACAAAAGCCCGGTCTACTCGATGCCTTAAAACGTTTTTATGAAAACGAATATTCGGCGAACCGGATGGCACTGGTGGTTTTGGGCGAGGAACCACTCGATAGGCTTGAACAAATAGTCACTGAACGGTTCACCGAAATACCCAACAGAAATCTGCCTTCCAGCATCATCGACATACCACTTTTTGACACTAAACGTCTGCCATTTGTCGTGCAATCAAAGCCCGCAACAGAATCGCGACGCCTCACACTGTTATTTCCTGTTCCTGATACTGATGCCTTCATCGATCGAGCACCTCTGCGATATATCGGGCATCTGCTTGGTCATGAAGGTGAAGGAAGCCTCCTCGCAAATCTCAAAGCTCGCGGTTATGCCAATGGTCTATCAGCTGGCGAAAGCCTTGGTATGACTGAAAGTCGCTCGTTTTCGATCAGTGTGAGTCTGACACCAGAAGGTTTGACACATCGCGACACCATCATCGAAGAAATATTCAGAACAATTCGCCTGATTGAAACAACGGGCATTGATGCGTGGCGGTTTGAAGAGCTAAAAGTCATTTCAGACGCCAACTTCAAATTCGAGGAAGAATCAGACCCGCAAAATGTGGTGACGTATTTGTCGGAAAAACTGCATTCAGTGCCCCCACAAAACTTATTTACTCATGGACGCCTATTAGAGCAATTCAATGATGACCTGATTCAAGATATGCTGAGTTGGCTAACGCCCGAGCAGATGCTAGTTCGCGTTACTGCACCTGAAATCGAGCCGTCAGAAACGACGACCTACTATCCAACACAAATTCATCGTTTCCCACTAGAAAAGAAACGTCTCGATACCTTCAAAAACGCACGGAAAGCAGTGAGTCAAATCGTTCGTTTACCGGATCCTAACCCGTTTATCAAAGCGCCTGGTGAGCCACTACCAAAAACGCGCAAAGCGACAATCGAAACACAGCCTCGCGTTTTGTTCTTCTCGGAGGGTACTATTGGC
>Ga0255774_10000747_pt1 | contig 28530 bp, 19 predicted proteins | sample 101ome_17_FD_179972 | JGI IMG/M metagenome (GOLD analysis project Ga0255774, IMG submission 179972) | Coastal salt marsh microbial communities from the Groves Creek Marsh, Skidaway Island, Georgia - 101407AT metaG (version 2) | ecosystem: Environmental > Aquatic > Marine > Intertidal zone >... | reverse complement strand
CGCTTCATGCGGGTTTTAAAGCGGCAAGTGGTGATATCGTAATCACGATGGACGCTGATTTACAAGATAGTCCTGAAGAAATTCCCGATCTAATAGATCTACTCCAAAAACAAGAATTAGACTTGGTATCGGGATGGAAGAAAAAACGCTACGATAGTCTCATCGGTAAAAATATCCCCTCAAAATTGTTCAACTGGGCGGCTCGAAAAAGCTCTGGAATCAAACTCAATGACTTTAATTGTGGACTAAAAGCTTATCGCAGCGAAGTAATTAAAAACATAGATGTTCATGGTGAAATGCATCGATACATACCGGTTCTTGCTGCGAACGCTGGTTTTAATAGAATTGCCGAGAAAGAAGTGAAACATCAAGCTAGAAAATACGGAGAGACCAAATTTGGGGCCGAACGTTTTATCAATGGTTTTTTAGACCTCATCACCATTGGCTTTGTATCAAAGTTTGGGAAACGACCGATGCACTTTTTTGGTGCAATTGGCCTAATCATGTTTATCATAGGAACGGGACTAGCCGTCTACCTGGGAATTGACAAGCTATTCATTGAACCTAAAGGACGTTTAATTACAGAGCGTCCCGAATTTTTCATTGCACTTACCACAATGATTTTGGGAACTCAACTTTTTCTTGCCGGTTTTATCGGCGAACTGATCGTACGTTCAAAAAACCAAACTTCACGATATCAAATAAAACAATCCATCAATCACACAACTCAATGAATTCTTTAGAAAAAGCACAACAGTGGCTTAAGAGCCCTTTTGACAAAGAAACCATAAAAGAGGTTAGACGCCTTATCGATACCGATCCCACTACCTTAGACGATAGTTTTTACACCGATTTAGCTTTTGGAACAGGCGGAATGAGAGGTGTCTTAGGTGCCGGAACCAATCGAATAAACAAATACACCCTTGGTAGAGCAACGCAAGGTTTAGCCAACTTCTTAAAGGAACAATACAGCGATATCAGGGTAGTGATTGCTTACGACTGTCGTCACGGTAGTGACACCCTTTCTAGAATTGTTGCAGAAATTTTATCGGCCAATAACATTAAAGTATCCCTTTTCTCATCGCTTCGAACTACGCCAGAACTTTCGTTTGCGGTTAGACATTTGAATGCTCAAGCAGGTATTGTACTTACGGCTTCTCACAACCCACCAGAGTATAACGGATACAAAGTCTATAGCAGTGATGGAGGACAAATTGTTCCGCCCGAGGACAAGCAAATCATTGGAGCGATTGAAGCGATTTCTTTCGACCAGATTAATTTCAATGCAAATACCGAATTAATTGAACTAATTGATGAGGAAGTAGACAAAGCCTTCTTTGCAGAAAGTGTAAAAGCCGGGAGTTTTAAGGCAGCAGGAAAAGAGGATTTTAGATTAGTTTTCACCTCGATTCATGGCACCTCGATCACGGCAATACCACCGGTTCTTGAACTGGCAGGATTCAAAAATATTGACATCGTAAAGGAACAAGCAGAGCCCAATGGTGATTTTCCTACGGTAAAGTCTCCCAACCCAGAAGAAACCGAGGCACTTGCAATGGCTATGGATCTTGCTGAAACAAAGAAAGCCGATATGGTAATCGGGACTGACCCAGATAGTGATCGACTTGGGATAGCTGTGCGTAATCCCTCTGGAGCTCTTGAACTTCTTAATGGAAATCAAACCATGATTGTCATGACCGAATACCTACTTCGACTAGCGAAGAAGAAAGGCTTGAAAGGAAATGAATTCATTGCCTCCACTATCGTATCTACTCCAATGCTTAAAGAATTAGCTAAAGCGTATGAGGTAGACTTCAAAATATCGCTGACGGGATTCAAATGGATTGGTAAGATGATCAAAGATTTTCCGCAGCAGAGCTTTATCGGAGGTGGAGAAGAAAGCTACGGCTTCATGGTCGGAGATTTCGTTAGAGATAAGGATGCAGTTACAGCTAGTCTTTTAGCTTCAGAAATAGGCTCGCAATTAAAAAGCGAAGGCTCTTCATTCTACAACTTACTCATCGACTGTTACCTCAGCTATGGGTTTTATAAGGAGCGTCTGATTTCGATTACCAAAAAAGGTCAAGAAGGAGCCAGCGAAATACGCAAGATGATGAGTGATTTTGAAGCGCGTCCACCTAAAACGATCGTAGGCGAAACGTTGAAGTATATTGAAAACTACAACACCAGTACTCGAACGAATCTCGAGACCGGTGAAAAGGAAATGATTGACCTTCCTACTTCGAATGTAATTATCTACGAGACCACTGAGGGTACTAGAGTTGCTGCACGTCCGAGCGGAACAGAGCCCAAAATTAAATTTTACATCAGCACCAAAACACCATTAGAAAGTGCTGAGGTTTTCGAAAAGACCAATAAAGACATTGAAGCAAAAATTGATCAAATCATCAGTGAACTGCAATTGAATTAATGAAATCTGCCTTTCGTCATATCCTTAAATATGCAGGTCCTTACAAGCAGTCGGCCTATGCCAACGTGCTATTCAACATGGGTTACGCATTATTTAATGTGTTGTCTATTCTGATTTTCATTCCTACCCTAGGGATTCTATTTGGTACACAGCCAGAAGTTACCGAAGCGCCCGTATACGAAGGAATCAGTTCGTTAAAAGGATACGTAGAGGGAAGCTTAAATTATCAGCTAACCAAAGAATCCAATGCGAATGGACCAATAAGAGCCCTACTGATCATTGTCGTTCTGAGTGCAATCATCTTTTTTCTCAAAAATCTCTTTAGATACCTCGCACTTTATTCCCTCGCTTCACTGAGAACAGGAATGGTCAAGGACCTTCAGAATGATCTTTACGATAAACTGATCGACCTACCCATTGCTTATAGCTCTGAAAAACGAAAAGGAGACCTTTTATCTCGGATGACTTCTGACATCAAAGAAATCGAAAGCGCTATTATCAATTCTCTGGAAACCTTGGCAAGAGAACCTCTCACCATTCTCTTTGTGGTTTTCTCTATGCTCGCAATTAGCTGGCAGCTCACACTCTTTGTATTTATCTTTCTTCCCATCACAGGTTTTATCATCGCAAGAGTAGGTAAAACACTGAAGGCTAAATCTTTAGAGGCGCAAAAGGAGTCAGGACTTTTTCTCTCCTTTTTAGAAGAATCATTGGGCGGCTTGAAGATTATCAAAGCTTTTACTGCAGAATCGAGCGTTAAAGAAAAATTCAACACTTCTACCCAGAGGTATCGTAGCACCATGAATGCCGTTTTACGCAGAAATGGTATGGCCTCTCCTCTCAGCGAATTTTTAGGAGTCTGCGTGGTCTTATCTGTCTTATGGTACGGAGGTAGATTAGTACTAGGCACCTCCTACTCTTTGAATCCTCAACAATTTCTAGGATACATAGGGCTGTTTTACACGATAATCAATCCGGTAAAGTCAATTACTACCGTTAACTATAACATTAAGAAAGGAAAGGCTTCGGCAGAACGGGTTTTGGAGGTCATTAAAACTGATCAAACCATCAAAGACCCAATAAGCCCTAAACCTTTTCATTTTGAAGAGTCGATCACCTTTGACAACCTTAATTTTGCCTACCAGGAGCAAAACGTATTAAATCACCTAAACCTTACCATTACAAAAGGTCAGATGCTTGCCTTAGTGGGGAGTTCGGGTAGTGGTAAATCAACGATCGCACAGCTCCTATTAAGATTTTACGACTCCCCGTATGGTCAATTAAAAATTGATGGTGTAGCGATTCAAGATTTCACCAAAAATGATTTAAGAAACCATATTGCCTTGGTGAGTCAAGACCCACTTCTATTCAATGACACGGTGGCCAATAATATTGCTCTCTCGAATCCAGATGCGACAGAGGATCAAATTATATGGGCTGCGAAACAAGCTTATGCCCATGAATTTATTGAGGCTATGCCAGAAGGATATCAAACATCGATCGGAGATTCAGGAAACAAGTTAAGTGGCGGACAAAAACAACGCATTGCTATCGCTAGAGCGTTTTTAAAAAATGCTCCTATCCTAATACTAGACGAAGCTACCTCAGCGCTAGATACTGAAAGTGAAAAGCAAGTTCAAATGGCGCTAGAAGCCATCAGTAAAGATCGCACCACCATTGCTATAGCTCACCGCCTATCCACTATTAGTAATGCCGATCAAATCGTTGTTCTAGATCATGGTCAAATCGCTGAAAAAGGCACTCATCAGGACCTTTTAGCAAATAAAGGACTCTATGCGAAATTGGTCGCGCTACAATCCTTGAGCTAAGAACCGAAAAGCTTCAGAAAGCTTTCTTATCTTCGCGAGCTCAATAACCTTCTATGCGACTACACCGCAATCTTGTTTTTACTGTTTTAGATTCCCTTCATCTGATTTTCAATGAAGGTCAATACGCCGACAAGGTGATTGAAAAGGCACTAAAAAAAGACAAACGATGGGGTGCCCGCGATAGAGCGTTCATAGCCTCAACTACTTACGAAATCATAAGATATAAGCGGCTTTATGCTGAGATCGCTGAGGTTAACGGTCATTTTTCTGCCCAAAATATAAAGCGCATGTTCGCGGTTTGGACCACACTGAAAGGAATACAAATTCCTGCAGATTGGCCTGAATTCGAGCCTACTCCTACACGTAAAATCAAAGGCCGTTTCGACGCGCTAATAAAAACTAGGGCAATTAGAGAATCTATTCCCGACTGGTTAGATACACTAGGCGAACAATCCTTGGGTGATCAATTGTGGGAGGCAGAGATTAAAGCGCTTAATGAAGAGGCCGATGTGGTTCTTCGAATCAATACCTTGAAAACAACCATTGATCTTGCTGAAAAACGTTTACAAGAAGAAGGTATTGACACGGTGAGAATTCCTGATTTACCTGAAGCCCTTCGTTTAGTAGAAAGACAGAACGTTTTTCTCACCCAAAGTTTCAAAGATGGATGGTTCGAAATTCAGGATGGAAGCTCTCAGAAAGTTGCTCCACTACTCGATATTCGTCCGGGACAACGCGTTATTGATGCCTGTGCAGGGGCCGGAGGTAAAACCCTTCATTTAAGTTCTTTATTGGAGAATAAAGGACAGCTTATTGCTATGGATATCCATCAGTACAAACTGAATAATCTGAAGCTCAGAGCCAGAAGAGCAGGAGCACATAATATTGAAACTCGTCTTATCGATTCGAATAAGGTGATTAAAAAATTGTACGGCTCTGCTGATCGCGTTCTTATTGATGCGCCTTGTACAGGACTAGGTGTATTAAGACGAAATCCAGATGCCAAATGGAAAATTGATAGCGATTTTCTAGATCGCGTGGTAGCTACTCAACAAGAGATCTTACAATCCTACTCTAAATTGGTTAAGGTAGGCGGTAAAATTATTTATGCCACTTGCTCCATTTTGCCACAAGAAAACGATCAACAAATAGAAAAATTCATGACTTCAGAAGCGGGAAAAAACTTCAGCCTCATCGAAAGTCATAATTTATACGCCTCAAAAGATCATTTCGACGGATTTTTTATCGCGTTACTTGAGCGAAAAACCTAATTAAAATACCTTTGGAACTTAACCAAATTCCTCTATGATTCTATTTTTCGGAACTCCATCACAATTGATTTACGCAGTACAAAGTACTGCCAACCTCGACGAGAAGACTATTGAGAAATTAGAATGGCTATTTGGCGGATTGACACTGAATCGCGAAGAGTCTGTTGAGGGAATATTTGTCGGCCCTAGAGCCAGTATGATTACCCCTTGGAGCACCAATGCGACAGAGATCATCGCTAATATGGGCATTGAAAGTATTCAAAGAGTAGAGCAATTTACTGCGGCAGATGAGCACAGTAGTTTTGACCCTATGCTAGTGGTGAAACACCAAGGATTGTCTCAAACCTTATTTGATGTAGCTACCGCCCCAGCACCTATTGAGTCCATAACTGACATCGCAGCTTATAATCAATCAGAGGGACTAGCATTAAGCGATGACGAAGTTGCTTATCTAGAGGGCTTAAGTAAGCGTCTAGAACGCCCCCTTACCGATTCAGAAGTTTTTGGATTCTCTCAAGTAAATTCGGAGCACTGTCGTCACAAGATTTTCAATGGAATCTTCGAAATTGATGGAAAAGCCATGCCGAATTCACTTTTCGGAATGATCAAAAGGACCTCAAAAGAAAATCCTGGAGATATTGTTTCGGCCTATAAAGACAATGTTGCGTTCATTAAAGGACCTGAGATTACCCAATTTGCTCCTCAAAGAGCTGATCAGCCTTCAAAGTATGAGGAGATAAAACGTCAAAGTGTTCTTTCATTAAAGGCAGAAACACACAACTTCCCGACTACGGTAGAGCCCTTTAATGGCGCTGCAACCGGTTCTGGTGGAGAAATTAGAGACCGTCTTGCCGGAGGTACTGGTTCTATTCCACTTGCAGGAACCGCAGTTTACATGACAAGCTATGCACGTCATCGTAAAGAAGAACTAAGTTGGGAAACACAACCCGCAGCAAGAAAATGGCTATACCAAACTCCTTTAGATATTCTAATTAAAGCGTCAAACGGTGCTTCTGATTTTGGAAATAAATTCGGTCAACCACTAATCGTTGGTTCACTGCTTACGTTCGAACATCAGGAGACTGAAGAAGGTAAAGATCCTAGAACACTTGCTTTCGATAAAGTAATTATGTTGGCAGGAGGTATCGGTTACACCAATGCAGAATACGCTCAGAAGAACAAGCCTTCAAAAGATGATACGGTCGTTATCCTAGGTGGAGACAATTATCGAATTGGAATGGGCGGTGCAGCGGTATCAAGTGCTGACACGGGAGCCTTCGGTAGCGCCATTGAACTTAACGCAGTTCAGCGCTCCAATCCAGAAATGCAGAAAAGAGCAGCAAACGCCATTAGGGGATTGGTAGAAAGTAGTGAAAATCCAATTGTATCGATTCATGATCATGGCGCAGGAGGGCATTTAAATTGTTTATCTGAACTCGTAGAAGAAACTGGTGGTAAAATCGAAATCGATGCTTTACCCGTTGGTGACCCTACCCTTTCCTTTAAAGAACTTATCGGTAACGAATCTCAGGAAAGAATGGGGTTAGTAATCCAACCTAAAGACACCGAGCTGGTTCGAAAAATTGCTGAAAGAGAACGAGCTCCGTATTTCGAAGTGGGTGAGATTACAGGAGATATGAGATTCGTCGTATCCTCTTCAAGTAAAGGAGAAAAAGCCCTTGACCTTGACCTTATTGACCTTTTTGGAAACGCTCCAAAAATGGTTCTTAGTGATACAGATACCCAGAGAGACTATGCTTCAATCGGTTTTGAATTAGAGCATTTTCACGATTATCTAGAGGCGGTTCTTCGTCTTGAAGCTGTAGCGTGTAAAGATTGGCTTACCAATAAAGTAGATCGTTGTGTTGGAGGTAAAGTGGCTAAACAACAATGCGTGGGTAGTCTCCAAATACCCCTTCAGAACTATGGAATCTCTGCCCTTGACTTTACCAGCAAAAATGGAATTGCTACCTCGATTGGACACAGTCCTATCAGCGGTCTCATTGATCCAGTAGCAGGAAGTAAAAACAGTATTGCAGAGGCGCTTACGAATATCGTTTTCGCTCCTCTTGAGAATGGACTTCAATCGGTTTCCCTGTCTGCAAACTGGATGTGGCCCTGCAATAACGAAGGTGAAAACGCAAGACTCTACAAAGCTGTAGAAGCGGCATCAGACTTTGCAGTGGCTCTAGGGATTAATATCCCTACGGGTAAAGATTCGCTATCCATGAAGCAGAAGTATGCCGAACAGGAAGTTTTATCTCCAGGTACTGTAATTATTTCGGCTGCAGGTCATTGTAATGACTTTACAAAAGCTGTAGAACCGGTTTTTAAACCAGGAAAAGGAAAGCTATTCTATATCAATCTTTCTGCAGACTCCTTTAAACTCGGCGGATCCTCATTTGCACAAACACAAAATAAAATTGGGAACACCGCACCTAGCATATTAAACGATCAGGCTTTTAAAGAAACTTTTGATTGGATACAAGATCAAATTAAAGCCGGAAATATCGCAGCAGGTCACGACGTTGCCTCCGGTGGTTTAATCACTACTTTACTCGAAGGATGTTTTGCTGAAACAGCCTTAGGAGCTGAAATCAATCTATCCGCTTTAAGTGATCAGTCTCTTATTGAAGTGTTATTTTCAGAAAATGTAGGAGTTATTTTACAAGCTACCAATGAAGGATTTGATCGTATCGCTAAAGATTGCCCACTACCCTGTATAGAAATAGGATCAGTAACCACTGAGCCTCGTTTGAAGATTAACTATCACCACGTAGAAATCGGTTTAGAAATTGAACGACTACGATCGGTTTGGTTCGAGACTTCGTATTTATTTGATAAGCATCAAACAGCTAATAGCCTAGCTGAGGTTCGTTATCACAACTTGGGTAAGCAACCTCTGGATTATGTTTTCCCTAAAAACTACCAGCGTGAGACCTTTACCGTCGAAGGAAAACGTCCTGTCGCGGCTATTTTAAGAGAGAAAGGAAGTAATTCTGAGCGCGAAATGGCAAATGCCCTTTACCTGGCTGGTTTCGAAGTGCGCGATGTTCATATGACCGATCTGATGAGTGGACGAGAAACACTCGAAGATGTTCAATTCTTAGGTGCCGTCGGAGGATTTTCAAACTCAGATGTACTTGGATCGGCAAAAGGTTGGGCAGGTGCTATCAAATACAATGAAAAGGCAAAAAAGGCGATCGACAACTTCTTTGCCAGAAAAGACACACTCTCTGTAGGAATTTGTAATGGATGTCAATTATTCATGGAGCTTGAACTCCTATATCCCGAACACCATACACACGGTAAGATGGTGCACAATGACTCTCACAAACACGAAAGTAATTTCACTTCAGTTACTGTGGAACCCAACCACTCGGTAATGCTTTCTTCACTTGCAGGTAGCACTCTTGGAGTATGGATTTCTCATGGCGAAGGAAAGTTCTCTCTCTCTGAAGCGAAAGAAAATTATCACATTGTAGGTACTTATGGGTACGATAGTTATCCGGCCAACCCGAATGGAAGCGATTATAACGTAGCTATGCTATGTGACCCATCCGGACGTCATCTAGCAACCATGCCACATATCGAGCGTTCGCTATTCGCGTGGAACTGGGCACAGTATCCAGAAAACGACGATCACTTCAGCCCATGGATCGAGGCATTTATCAATGCTCGTAAATGGATTTTAAATTGTTAGGAATATCCCGTATTTTGGATGTCCTAACAATTTGCTAACATGAAGAAGGTAACACGTCTCTTTGATTTTGCCTATTATCAATTAGAGAACCACCCACTAGAAAAACTATTCTCTACCAAAAAGAATGGAGACTGGAAGAGTATCAGCTCTCAAGAATTCATAGACACAGCTAATGCTATCAGTCGCGCACTCATCGAGATGGGTGTCAAACCCAATGATAAAATTGGGCTGATCTCAATGACTAATCGCACTGAATGGTGTTTAATGGACCTTGCAGTACTTCAGATCGGAGCACAAACGGTACCCATCTACCCTACTATTTCTGAAGAAGACTACGCCTATATATTGAATCATAGCGAAGCTGGCTACTGTTTCGTTTCTTGCGAAGAGGTGTATCAAAAATTAGCATCTGTAAAGGATCAGGTTAAAGGACTTAAGGAGATTTTTAGTTTCGACCAAATTAACGGTTGTAGAAACTTCGAGGAGCTTCCAAAGCTAGGAGCGTCACTCGACCATCAAGAAGAAGTTGAAAAACGAAAAGAAGCAGTACAGCCCGAGCAGTTAGCCACGCTTATTTATACCTCTGGTACTACCGGAAAACCAAAAGGAGTAATGCTTTCTCACCACAATATTGTAAGTAATGTTCTATCTGCACGATCTAGAGTACCCTTCGATAAGGGAGCTGTAGCACTTAGCTTTTTGCCTTTGTGTCACATTTTTGAGAGGGTAATCATTTATATCTACCAATACTGTGGGGTTACCGTTTACTTCGGAGAAGGACTAGACAAAATTAGTGACAACATTAAAGAAGTTAAACCTTCGGTGATGACCGTGGTGCCTAGACTACTCGAAAAGGTTTACGACAAAATCGTCGGAAAAGGGAAGGAGCTAACCGGAATTAAAAAATCACTATTCTTTTGGGCATTAGAGTTAGGATTAAAATTTGAACCCTACCATCGATCTGCCTTTTACAATTTCAAATTAAAAATTGCCCGAAAGTTGATCTTTTCAAAGTGGCAAGAAGCCCTTGGAGGCAACCTAGAACTTATGGTCTCAGGCAGTGCTGCCCTACAGCCTCGATTGACCAGAGTTTTTGGTGCTGCAGGCATTCCTGTTATGGAGGGTTATGGCCTTACTGAAACCTCACCTGTAATTACCGTAAACGATCAGCGCGATGGGAATTGGCGCATAGGAACTGTCGGTAGAAAAATCGATGGTATCGAAGTGAAAATTGCAGAAGATGGTGAAATCCTTTGTAAAGGACCTAATGTAATGATGGGTTATTACAAAGACGAGGAAAAAACGAATGAGGTCATTAAAAACGACTTCTTCCACACCGGAGATATTGGAGAATTTGATAGCGATGGGTTTTTACGCATTACTGATCGTAAAAAGGAAATGTTCAAGACCTCTGGGGGTAAATACGTTGCTCCACAACTTTTAGAAAACAGATGTAAGCAATCACTATTTATCGAACAGATCATGGTAGTCGGTGAAGGCGAAAAAATGCCAGCAGCGCTTATTCAAATGAATTTTGATTTTATCAAAGATTGGGCAGACAAGAAAGGAGTCAAATTAGAAGCAGATCGCACAGCATGGGGAACTAATCCTAAAGTGATCGAACGTATTAGCAAAGAAATTGATGAAGCCAATGAAGGTTTCGCAAAGTGGGAAAAGATCAAGCAATTCAGACTGACTCCAGACGAGTGGAGTATCGACGCAGGACACCTCACCCCTACAATGAAACTTCGAAGAAAAGAAGTCAAAGCCAAATATCTAGACCTTTACGAATCGATTTACAGGGAATCGTAAAGCACTGAATACAATAGATTTATAAGACCTGCTAACACTAGCAGGTCTTTTTTATTTCTCGTCAATTTATTATGCATGCATAATAAATTGACGTATCTTAGAGCCAATGAGCACGAAAAAACCTCTTATCGATCATTCCCTTCGAGCCACTTGGCAGGCCGTATCAAAAATGTATAGCGAAGTTGCTAGGCAATACGGTATCACTATGGCTCTAGGTCTTACCTTATTGAATATAGACCCAAAAAATGGGACTGCTTCTACAGCACTAGGACCAATCATGGGAATGGAACCCACCTCTTTATCTCGATTGATTAACTCCTTAGAGGACTTGCACCTAGTTGAGCGCAAACCTAATCCACAGGATGGTCGTGGTGTTATCGTACACCTAACGCCCGATGGATTAATCAAAAGAGATTTTATTAAAAAACACGTTTATACCTTCAATGAAGCCGTGGCTAACAAGGTCTCTCAAAAAGATCTGATAGGATTCTACAACACTATTGAAGCTATAAATTCGACCAGTTCAGAACAACTTTTTGACTTTCAACAAACCTCTAATACGATCCTATGAAAAGGAATATAGAAAAAGTAGCCGTCCTAGGTTCAGGAATAATGGGTAGTGGAATCGCTGCTCATCTTGCTGGTGTCGGCCTTCAAGTCCTCTTGTTAGACATTAGCCCTAAAGAACTTAATGAAGACGAGAGGTCTAGAGGATTGAGCCTTGACCATCCGAGTGTACAAAAGAGAATTGTTAATGACTCTTTAAGTAAATCATTAAAGTCTAAGCCTTCTCCGATTTACAGCACTTCATTTGCTAGCCGAATTAAAACGGGAACCTTCGAACATGATCTGCATCAAATTGCCGAAGTCGATTGGATCATTGAAGTGGTTGTAGAAAGACTTGATATCAAGAAACAGGTTTTTGAATCCGTTGAAAAACATCGAAAACCAGGGACACTAATTAGTTCAAATACATCGGGAATCCCAATACACCTTATGGCTGAAGGAAGGAGTGAAGATTTTCAGCAACACTTTTTAGGCACTCACTTCTTTAACCCTGCTAGATATCTTCGCTTATTAGAGCTTATTCCAGGACCAAAAACCAAACAGGAAACGATTCGTTTTTTCGAACAATTCGGAAGAAAATTTCTAGGAAAGTCTGTTGTAGTTGCTAAGGATACTCCCGCGTTTATTGGAAACCGGATCGGGATATTTAGTATTCAAAGTCTTTTTCACCGCGTAAAAGACCTTGACATGACCATTGAAGAGGTAGATAAACTTACAGGTCCGGTTATTGGAAGGCCAAAATCTGCCACATTTAGAACCGTTGATGTAGTTGGTCTAGACACCTTAGTACATGTTGCTAATGGAATTAAAGAACACTGTACCTCTGACGAAAGACACGAACTTTTCAGCTTACCCGATTTCATTGTATCGATGATGGAAGCGAACCGACTCGGATCAAAAACAGGGGAAGGTTTTTACAAAAAAGTCAAGAAAGACGGTAAATCTGAAATATTAAGTTTAGAACTAACCACCGGTGAATACCGCGCAGCAAAAAAGGCAAAATTCACCACACTTGAGAAAACCAAAAGCGTAAGTAATGTTGCTGACAGGTTCCCTATACTCGTTGATGGATCGGATAAAGCCGGAGATTTTTATCGTTTAGTATTTGCCGACCTCTTCGCTTATGTATCTCATCGTATAGGAGAAATTACCGATGCAATCTACAAGATTGACGACGCCATGAAAGCAGGTTTCGGATGGGAACATGGCCCATTTGAAATATGGGACGCTGTAGGATTACAGAAAGGAATTGAGTTGGTTAAGAAACAAAATCTTCAAATTCCCAATTGGATTGAAGAGCTAGCAGCCAATCAGTCCTCTTTTTATAAAGTAGTAGAAGGGAAAACCCATTATTACGATACTGAATCAAAAAGTTACCAACATATACCGGGCAGAGAAGGCTTTATCTTACTAGACAATCTTAGAGAAAAGCAAACCGTATACCAAAACAAAGACTTCAGCCTTATCGATCTTGGAGAGGGTATTGTATGTGCTGAATTTCACTCTAAAATGAATACGATTGGGGCCGATGTATTAACCGGGCTCAATAAAGCCATAGATATTGCCGAGGAACGTTTTGATGGTCTTGTTGTAGGTAATCAAGGGGCTAATTTTTCGGTGGGGGCCAATCTGGGGATGATTTTCATGCTCGCCGTAGAACAAGAATACGAAGAACTTAATGCCGCCATAGCCTACTTCCAAAATACCATGATGCGCATGAGATATAGTAGTATACCGGTTATCTCTGCCCCACACGGTATGTGCTTGGGTGGTGGCTGCGAGCTCAGTCTTCACGCAGATAAAGTAGTTGCTTCAGCCGAAACGTATATTGGTCTTGTAGAATTCGGCGTAGGAGTCATCCCCGGCGGTGGAGGAACTAAAGAAATGACCTTAAGAGCCTCTGATGCTTTTAAGAAAAACGATGTTGAATTAAATATTCTTCGCGAACACTTCTTGACCATCGCAATGGCTAAAGTTTCTACATCGGGGTACGAAGCGTATGATCTTGGGCTCTTTGAAAAGTCAAAGGACGTGATTATCACCAATCGAGATGAACAATTGTCCATTGCAAAATCCTATGCAAGAGTCTTAGCCGATCAAGGATATGTAAAACCGATTGAACGAACAGATATTAAGGTTCTCGGAAAACAAGCTTTAGGAATGTTTATGGTAGGTACAGATTCTATGAAAGCAGGTAATTACATCTCAGAATACGACCTTCTCATGGCCGATAAATTGGCTTACGTCATGTCTGGAGGTGACCTTTCCGCTGCCACAACGGTAAGTGAACGCTATTTGTTAGACATTGAAAGAGAAGCTTTTCTTTCGCTCTGTGGCCAAAGAAAAACGCTAGAGAGAATTCAACATATGCTAACTACGGGTAAACCCTTAAGAAATTAAATATCATGCAAAGAGCTTATATCGTAAAGGCCTACCGCACTGCTGTAGGTAAAGCACCAAAAGGAGTTTTTAGATTTAAACGACCCGATGAATTAGCCGGAGAAACGATTGATTATTTATTAAATCAAGTACCTCAATTAGATCGAACAAGAATTGATGATGTAATTGTCGGTAATGCAATGCCCGAGGCTGAGCAAGGATTAAATGTAGCAAGACTCGTCTCACTTATGGGGATTAAAAATGAGGACGTGCCCGGGGTAACGGTTAATCGTTATTGTGCCTCTGGCCTCGAAACAATCGCAATGGCTTCAGCAAAAATTCAAACCGGTGCTGCAGATTGTATCATCGCTGGTGGAACCGAAAGCATGAGTTTTATTCCGATGGGTGGATACAAGCCCGTGCCTGACTACCAACTAGCTAAAGAAGGTAAGGCCGATTATTATTGGAATATGGGGCTAACTGCAGAGGAAGTTGCTAAAGAATTCAATGTAAGCCGTGAAGATCAAGACGCCTTTGCCTATGAATCACATCAAAAAGCCCTAAAGGCCCTTGAAGAAAATCGGTTTAAGGATCAAATCGTACCTATAACGGTTGAAGAAATCTATCTCGATAAAAACGAAAAACGCGCCAGTCGATCTTATGTGGTCGATACTGATGAAGGTCCACGCGCCGACACCAGTAAGGAAAAACTGGCAAAACTCCGACCAGTTTTTGCCGATGGAGGTTCTGTAACCGCAGGGAACGCCTCTCAAATGAGTGATGGAGCTGCTTTCGTTCTGATTATGAGCGAATCTATGGTAAAAGAATTAGGCTTAGAGCCGATCGCTAGATTGGCGGGTTATGCAGCAACAGGAGTTCCGCCAAGAATTATGGGAATAGGTCCCGTTAAAGCGGTTCCAAAAGCTCTAAAGATTGCAGGAATCAACCAGAAGCAATTAGAACTTATCGAATTAAACGAGGCCTTTGCTTCTCAATCTCTCGCAGTTATAAGAGAATTAGATTTTGATCCCAATCGGGTAAATGTTAACGGAGGAGCCATTGCACTAGGCCACCCTCTAGGTTGTACCGGCGCCAAACTTTCGGTGCAACTATTTGATGAAATGAGAAAACGAAACTTAAAAAACAAGTACGGTATAGTCACCATGTGTGTGGGAACAGGACAAGGTGCCGCCGGAATATTTGAATTTATCGCTTAAATCGATTAGCTATGGAAACAACTACGGACACGATTATTAGAGGAGGACAATTCATAGTCAAAACTCCTACTCCCTCTTCAATCTTCACTATCGAAGATTTATCAGAAGAACAACGCATGATGCGCGAAAGTACCAAGGAATTTACCGAACGAGAACTTTGGGCGAACTGGGAAAGATTTGAAAAGAAAGACTATGAATTTACCAAAGTCTGTATGCAAAAGGCTGGTGAGTTGGGTCTTTTAAGTATTGCTGTACCTGAATCGTACGGAGGTATGGGGATGGGTTTTGTATCTACTATGCTAGTTTGCGATTATATCTCTGGAGTCTCAGGATCTTTTAGTACAGCCTTCGGAGCACATACCGGTATTGGTACCATGCCGATAACCTTGTATGGTAATGAAGAGCAAAAACAGAAATACGTTCCTAAACTAGCTTCTGGTGAATGGTTTGGAGCCTACTGCCTTACAGAACCTGGTGCCGGGTCTGATGCTAATTCAGGAAAAACCAAGGCGGTTCTCTCCGAAGATGGTTCCCACTATCTAATTACGGGTCAGAAAATGTGGATTTCAAATGCAGGATTTGCTAATCTCTTTATCGTGTTCGCCCGAATAGAGGACGATAAGAATATCACAGGTTTTATTGTCGAAAACGATCCTACAAACGGAATTAGTTTTGGAGAAGAAGAACACAAACTCGGTATTCATTCTTCCTCTACCCGACAAGTGTTTTTTAACGAAACGAAAGTACCTATTGAAAATATGCTATCAGAACGTGGTAATGGATTTAAAATTGCCATGAACGCGCTTAATGTAGGCCGTATCAAATTAGCAGCCGCTTGTTTAGACGCTCAGCGAAGAGTGATTCGAGAGGCGGTTAAATACGCAAAGGAACGCGTTCAATTCGGTACACCGATCGCAGACTTTGGAGCCATTAAAGAAAAACTAGCGGTGATGGCTACCAATTGCTACGCCGATGAATCAGCCGCATACCGGGCAGCAAAAGATATAGAAAATAGTATCGATAGTCGTCTCACCAAAGGCTCTTCACATCAAGAAGCAGAGCTGAAAGGAGTTGAAGAATTCGCTATTGAATGTTCTATTTTAAAAGTAATCGTATCAGAGCATATCCAAAGTTGTTCTGACGAGGGTATTCAGATTTTTGGAGGTATGGGCTTTAGTGCAGACGCTCCAATGGAATCAGCATGGAGAGACGCTCGAATTTCAAGAATTTATGAAGGTACCAATGAGATCAACCGTATGCTTTCTGTAGGGATGCTGATTAAAAAAGCAATGAAAGGACATGTAGACTTGCTAGGGCCCGCATACGCTGTAAAAGAAGAACTGATGGGAATACCGAGCTTTGAAGTTCCCGATTTCAGCGAACCTCTAAGCCAAGAAGTTGATCTCATTCAACGACTGAAAAAAGTATTTTTAATGGTGGCAGGCGCCGCGGTTGAGAAATATGGAACCGAACTAGAGTCTAATCAGATGCTTCTACTTTGTGCTGCAGATATCCTCATTGAAATTTATCAAAGTGAATCAGTAGTGTATCGTACGCTCAAAAACATCGAACGTTATGGTGCAGAAAGCCAAAAGGTTCAGATTGCTATGTCACAGCTATATGTCTTTAATGCCACCGAACACATCGAACGTAGAGCAAAAGAAGGAATTGCTTCGATTTCTGAAGGAGACGAACAACGTGGTATGCTGATGGGATTAAAACGTTTTACCAAGTATCAAAACTTACCTAATATTGTAGGTATAAAAGAACTTATCGCAGAGTCGGTTAAACATTCTGACGGATACGTATTTGATACACAAAACCATGAGCACTGATTCTTTCGATTTCGAAAAATTATATTCAGCAGAAGGGTTTCATGAGAATGGAGCCCTTTTACTTTCTGAACTAACATCATACTTGCAACAAGCAAAAGAATCGACAACACCTGCCTTATCCTATGTAGAGCCTGATGAAATGCTCCGTTATTGGCAATCTTGGAGTGTAGAATCTAGACATTTAAATGAATCAGAAAAAATCAGGAAATTCTGTATTGACCTGCTCACCTACACCAACCATCTTCAAAACCCAAAGTATGTTGGTCATCAGGTAAGTGCACCACTCCCCATCGCTAGTTTAATGATGCTCATCGGTGGAACCTCAAATAACGGTAGCGCAGTTTATGAAATGGGGATGGCTCCTACTGCTATGGAACGAATCGTAACCGACCTACTTTGTTCAAAATTCGGATGGGATAATCATTCTCGCGGATTTTTAACCTCAGGGGGTACCCTTGCTAACCTAACTGCCCTACTTGCTGCGAGAAAGTTTAAAGCCTCCGAAGATATTTGGAATCAGGGAATGCAGAAACCACTGGCTATTCTAGTTTCATCACAGGCCCACTACTGCGTAGATCGAGCAGCGAGAATTATGGGATTAGGTTCTGATGGGATTATTTTGATTGAAGTAGATGAAAACTTCTGCACGAAAAAAGAGGCTATCGAAGCAGCCTACCAATCTGCTGTGGCCAAAGGCCGAGAAGTTATTGCGGTAGTGGGAAGTGCACCCTCAACCTCTACTGGTAATTATGACGACCTGGAAGCGCTTGGAAAATTTGCTAACAATAAGGGACTATGGTTTCATATCGACGCTGCACATGGAGGACCTGCGATTTTCTCTAAGAAATACAAACACCTTCTAAAAGGGTCTGAAAGGTCAGATAGTATCATTGTAGACGGTCATAAAATGATGCTCATGCCCGCACTCTCGACGGCTGTTTTGTTTAAAAACAAAAATCACGCCTATGAGAATTTCAACCAAAGGGCAGCTTATTTACTCGAAGACTCTGTAGAAGAAGATTGGTATAACGGGGCAAAAAAAACTTTTGAATGTACTAAGACCATGATGGTATTACCCTGGTTTCTATTACTAAACCTATACGGTGAGTCTCTTTTTGAAACCTATATCGATAGACAGTATGATCTCGCTAGAGCCTTTGCTGAAACCATTAACCACTCAGAAGACTTTGAAACAGCGGCACGAGTTGACTCTAATATCGTTTGTTTTAGATATCTATTTAATGAAGAGGTAGATAAGCAAAATCAACAACTGAGAAATTACCTATTAACAAATAGCGATTACTATTTAGTACAAACACGTTTAAATGGTTCTCATTATCTTAGAGTGAGTTTAATGAATCCATTAACTGAATTAGATCATCTCAGCCAATTACTAGATGAGATAAGACAGGTAGTTAAAAGCCAAAAACACGTATCGAATTTATCCTTATGAAAAAGATCCTTTTTACTCTTTTAAGCCTAGTGACTCTCATCCTTAGTGCGCAAACCGATGGACGCTTATACACTATCAGTGAAGCAATTTCTGCAGAACGTATAAAGTCAGATATCAAAACCTTAACTGAATTTGGAACGAGGCATACACTTAGTGATACGCTTTCAAAAAAACGAGGTATCGGAGCAGCCCGAAGATGGATTAAGGCAGAATTCGAAAAGATATCTAAAGACTGTGGAGATTGCCTAGAGGTCTTTTATCAAAAGAATTTTGTAGAGAAAGGTACCAACGAGCGAATCGTACATGATGTGGAAGTGGTTAATGTTGTCGCTATTAAGCGAGGAACAAAATTTCCTAATCGATACATTTTGATGAGCGGTGATATTGATTCTAGGGTAAGCGACCCAACCGATTTCACCTCAGACAGTCCTGGTGCTAATGACAACGCAAGTGGAATGGCTGGTACGATTGAGGCTGCACGAGTATTGTCAAAATACGATTTCGAACAAAGTGTCGTTTTTGTAGGGCTTTCGGGCGAAGAGCAAGGTCTTTTCGGAGGTAAGGGATTAGCAGAGTATGCAAAGGCCGAGGGATGGGATATCATCGGTATACTCAATAATGACATGATTGGAAACATTAAAGGGGTTGACGGCTACATCAGTAATAAAGATTTTAGAATTTTCTCAGAGCCGGTGCCTGTAACCGAAAGTGAGCGTAACCGAAGAGCAAGAAGATTCTATGGTGGTGAAGTCGATGGCCACTCAAGACAGCTTGCGCGCTACGTACACCGACTTACTAGCACTTATATCACCGATTTAAATCCTATGATGATCTATCGCTTAGATCGGTTTGGTCGAGGAGGTCACCACCGACCTTTCAACGATGCCGGGTTTGCGGGAATTCGCATCATGGAGGCTCATGAAAATTACACTCAACAACACCAAGATCTTCGAACTGAATATGGAATCAAATACGGTGACACTTTCGAGCACGTCGATTTCGATTATGCAGCAAAACTAACAGCTGTGAATTCGATCACATTGGCTAGCCTTGGTTGGGCAGTACCAGAGCCAGAAAAGGTGGCTATTGGAGGTATTGTAGAAGCCAGTGCCAAGTTACAATGGTCTGAAGTGGAAGGTGCAGACTATTACAAAGTGTACTGGAGAGATACCACCTCACCACAATGGCAACACAGTCGTGTTGTAAAAGATGCAACTGAGCTCACGCTATCTGGTGTGGTTATCGACAACTTCTTTTTTGGAGTATCAGCCGTGAGTAAATCTGGACATGAAAGCCTCGTCGTGTTTCCAAATGCGATCGCTAGATGAAAAGGTGGCTCCTTGTAAGCTTGCTTATCTCTTATGCAGTCAACGCACAGGTGTCTCAAAGAGACCTTTTATTGGGAAAGCGTTCTGATGAAAGACTGTGGTGGAATTTACAGCGATATGAGCTAGAAGTAAATATTGATACCGAGTCAAAAGCAATTGAAGGGTCAAATAGAATATTCTATGAAGTACTAAAACCCAATCAAACCACACTTCAAATCGATCTTCAATCTCCGATGGTCCTTGATTCAGTGATTGATGCTAAAGGGGTCAAACGAAGTTTTACAAAAAACGAATTGGCCCACTACGTTACTCTTGATTCAGGATTGAAAGTGGGTGAACAAACGGCTATAACTGCTTACTTCAGTGGTATTCCCAAAGAAGCCGAAAATGCACCCTGGGACGGAGGTGTTGTTTGGGCCAAAGATTCGAACGGCGATCCATTCATAGCAACAGCTAATCAAGGAATTGGTTCGAGTATATGGTGGCCAAACAAAGATCATTCCTACGATGAACCCGAAAATGGAGCACAAATTACCCTAATCGTACCTCAAGGACTAACCGCAGTTAGTAATGGCAGGCTAACCGCTCAAAAGGTTGAAAATGCCAAAACCCATTGGACCTGGGAAGTTAAAAGCCCTATTAATAACTATGCGATTAGTTTTAATGTGGCGAATTATGTTTCTTTTGGTGAAACCTATGAAGGCGAAAATGGCGCCTTAGATCTTACCTACTACGTCTTACCCGAAAATCTAGAAGCTGCTAAAAAACAGTTTCAACAGGCAACGAAAATGCTCGAGGCCTTTGAGTATTGGATGGGCCCCTACCCATTTTACCAAGACGGCTTTAAGCTCGTGGAGGTCCCGTACCTTGGAATGGAACATCAATCGGCAGTAACCTATGGTAATGGCTATAAAAATGGCTACAGAGGAACTGATCTATCTGGCACGGGTCACGGCTTAACCTTCGATTTTATAATTATTCATGAGGCTGGCCACGAATGGTTTGCCAATAGTATTACTGCAGATGACAAGGCAGATTTATGGATACAAGAAGGGTTTACCGCATACAGCGAATCTCTTTATTTAGATTACCATCAATCAAAGCAATCAGGTATAGAGTACGTGATTGGTACTAGAAAGCGTATTCAAAACAAACAGTCTATGGTAGGCCCCAGAGGGGTCAACTATGATACCCCAGGAGATATTTATTACAAAGGCGCAAACATTCTAAACATGCTGCGAACCATAGTAGATAACGATAACCAATGGAGGAACCTTCTGAGATCAATATCTTCTAATTTCTATCATCAGGTAATTAGTAGTAAAACACTCGAAAAATATATCGCTAAAGAACTCGATCTGACTTTGGAACCTTTCTTTGACCAATACTTGAGAACAGCGCAATTACCTAGGTTAGTATTTCAGCGAGCTGGCAACCGACTTCGATTCAGATTTGAAGAAAGCATAGAGAATTTCCAAATGCCAGTAAAAATTTATTTGAATGGTCATTCAAAATGGATTACCCCAACCACCGAGTGGCATTCAATTCGATATACTGCTGCCGAAAATCCGATCGTAGATGAAAACTTCCTGCTTCGATTGTAACAGAAATCTTTAAATTAGAAACTAAATTCAACTTCTATGAAAACCTTTTTAAGCTTCGTTTTCTCTTTGTTTGTGAGTGTATTAGCCGCTCAAGAGTTTACCATGGAACTCGCAAAGGATCTTAAACCAAGAAATATCGGTCCCGGGGGTATGAGCGGTAGAGTTACTGCTATTGATGCCATCCATGACAATCCAGACGTAATCTATGCAGGTACCGCTTCAGGAGGATTGTGGAAATCAACCTCAGGGGGTATCAAATGGGAACCTATTTTTGATAATGAAAAAACCGCTTCTATCGGTGCTGTCGCGATTGTTCAAAGCAATCCTGATGTGATATGGGTAGGTACTGGAGAAGGAAACCCTCGAAATAGTTTAAATGGCGGATACGGAGTTTACAAATCTATTGATGGTGGTAAAAGCTGGAAGTCTATGGGGCTTGAAGCGACTAGACACATTCATCGAATCATTATAGACCCTACAAACCCTGAAGTCGTTTATGTAGGTGCCATCGGATCTCCTTGGGGAGAACACAAAGAACGAGGCGTTTATAAAACCACTGACGGAGGAAAAACCTGGAATCATATTTTAAGTGGAAATCTTAAAACAGGAATCGGTGATTTAGTGATGGATCCAAAAAACCCTAACAAACTTATCGCTGCAATGTGGGAGCACAAGAGAGACCCATGGTTCTTTAAGTCTGGGGGGCCTGGAAGTGGACTATTCATTACTTATGATGGCGGTGAAAACTGGAAAAAACTGGGCGTTGAAAATGGTTTACCAGACTCAGAATTAGGAAGAATTGGATTAGCCATAGCACCATCAAATACCAATCGTGTGTACGCACTCATTGAAGCAAAGAAGAACGCCTTGTATGTTTCTGATGATGGTGGAGAACATTTTAAGATGGTCAATGACAAAGAAGAGATTGGTAATCGTCCTTTCTATTACTCAGACATCAGAGTAGATTCCGCAAACGAGAATCGACTATACTCTGTATTTACTTACGTAAATGTTTCTGATGATGGAGGGAAAAGCTTTAAAGAGTTGATGCCGGCTTATGGGGTTTCTAATGGGGTGCATCCTGACCATCATGCGCTTTATGTGCATCCGACTAATCCGAACTTCTTGATCAACGGGAATGACGGAGGTTTAAACATCAGTCGTAATCGCGGAAAAACCTGGCAGTTTGCAGAGAACATCCCAGTAGCCCAGTTCTATCATATTGCAGTCGATAATGAATTCCCTTACAATGTTTACGGGGGTATGCAAGATAACGGTTCATGGAGAGGCCCCGCTTATGTTTGGAAGGCCCAAGGCATTCGTAACAGCTATTGGCAAGAAATTTCTTTCGGGGATGGATTTGATGTCGTTCCTGATCCCGACGATTCACGTTATGGTTATTCTATGAGTCAGCAAGGTAACGTTGTACGTTACGACTACCTCACTGGAGATAATTATGGGGTACGCCCTACTCCTCCCGATGAGGATACCGAACTCAGATTCAACTGGAATGCGGCTATAGGACAAGATCCATTCGACAACAGCACGGTTTATTTCGGAAGTCAGTTCGTTCACAAAAGCAGTGACAAGGGACTCACTTGGGAAGTAATATCACCAGATTTAACTACGAATGATCCTGAAAAGCAAAAGCAAAGCGAGAGCGGAGGATTAACTATGGATGCGACCGGAGCAGAAAACCATTGTACTATCCTAGTGATCGAACCTTCTAAAGTTCAAAAGGATCTTTTATGGGTCGGTACCGATGACGGTAGAGTTCATTACACCACCGACGGTGGACAAAACTGGACTGAGGTTACTAAAAATCTGAAAGGTCTTCCTAAAGGCAGTTGGGTAGCGCAAATAAAAGCTTCTGAAACGAATCCTGGAGAAGCACTTCTAGTGGCTAATGATTACAGAAGGTTCAACTATACTCCTTACGCTTATCGAACTACCAATTACGGTAAAAGCTGGGAGCGCATCGTAGATGAGAATGATGTAGAGAGCTACGCTCTATCCATTATCCAGGATCCTGAATCCTCGAACCTTTATTTCTTAGGAACCGATGACGGGCTTTACATCTCATTGGATCACGCAGAAAGTTGGAAAAAATTTACCAATGGGTTCCCTACAGTTTCGACCAAGGATTTAGTAATTCATCCGAGAGAAAAAGACCTAGTTATCGGTACTTTCGGCAGAGCAGCTTGGGTGCTTGACGATATTCGTCCGTTACAAGCATTAGCAAAGGATTCAGGGATCTTAGCTAAAGAAATTCAAGTTTTCGATGCACCAGCAGCTTACCACGCTGCTTACCAGCAACCAACTGGTTCTCGTTTTGGAGCAGATGCCATGTATCACGGTGAAAATCGCAAATCAGGGGCACTGATCACCGTTTATGTGAAAGAAGGATCGAGAGAAATGGATAAAAAAGACAGCATCACTCTTAGCATTAAACGCGACAGTGAAATAGTAAGAACACTTAAATATCCTAGACCAGAGAAACCAGGGTTTACAAAATTACGATGGGGACTAGACGAAAAAGGGGTTGATAGACCCTCTAGAACTTTAAGAAAATCTCGTAGAGAGCCTTCGGGCAAACCTGCTTTACCAGGCACTTACGAAATCGAGGTTAGTCTGGGAGAAACCACCTCTAATGCTAAGATTGAAGTGGGACTCGACCCTAGACTTTCGCATACTTTAGAAGACTTTATGTCAAGCTACGCAGCACAAGGAACCTTAGAGCAAATAACTTCGAATCTTGCGGAGTCTACCGAAAAATTGGCCAAGGCTAAAAAAGAACTCGATGCAATGAAGGCTACTTTAAAAGATTTAGAACTAGAAAATAAAAAAGAGCTAAGCGATAAGGTTAAAGACAACTTAAAGATGATTGAAGACCTTCAAAACGCTATTTTCGGTACTATTGATAAGCGCCAAGGAATTACTCGTAATCCCGAGATGACGGTGATGAATCGAATTAGCAACGCCTCACGTTATGTTAGAACGAGAGTAAACGGGGTTACAGATACCGAAAAGCAATTGATGCAATTCGCTGAGAAAGCAGTCAACGAAGCGACAGATTCGATTGATCGTTATTTGGCTACTAAATATGCAGAATTACTCCAATTGACAAGCGATATCAGTAGTCCGCTGCTCAAAGCTGTTGAATAATTAATAATGCCCCATAATGGGGCATTAACTTTATAAATAAATGTACGTTCCAAAACATTTTGAACCAAACAAACCGGCAGATAAACTGATTGAAGAAGTCTGCTTTGGTACACTGGTTGAATATGTAGATGGTGCGCTGTATGCCGCCCATATCCCCTTGCATTTTGATAAAAATCGAAAATGGGCCTATGGTCATTTGGCTAAAGCCAATGAGCTCGCAGTCAAATGGATTTTGGGGAATTCTAAGAATGATGCTCTCTTTATTATCAATGGTCCATCGGCTTATATCTCATCGTCTTGGTATGCTACCGAGGAGGTACCGACTTATAATTATACCGCAATTCAAGTAAAAGGTACACGTAGGCTAAGAGATCATACCGAAACCGATGACGATCTTAAAAGATTAGTTAACTATTACGAACAAAAAGAACCAAAGGGGCTTACCTATGACAATTATAGTCCTAAGACCTTATTACAATCAAAAGGAGTCGTTGGTTTCTCATTAGAAATAAAGAGTATAAGAGCCATCGAAAAGCTATCACAGAATCGAAAAGAAGACCAGAAGTCGATCATTAAACAACTCGAAAACCGATGTCCAGAAGCACAAAGAGTGGCCGAGCTAATGAATAAGAACCTATAATGACCATTACACAACTTCAATATTTAATTGCAGTAGCTGAACATCAAAACTTCACTATAGCAGCTGAAAAATCCTTTGTCACTCAACCTACCTTGAGTATGCAGATTTCAAAGCTAGAAGAAGAATTAAATGTCAAGATATTCGATAGAGGAACCAAACCCATAAAACTAACTGAGGTCGGAACCAAAATCGTAGAGCAAGCGCGTAAAGTGATCATTGAGGCTGAGAGAATGCAGGACATTGTATCTATCGAAAAGGGCTTTATCGGAGGGCCTTATCGATTAGGAATTATCTCGACAGTGATGCCTACCCTATTACCGATGTTCTTATCGACATTTGTAAAACGCTATCCTAAGGTCAACCTTATTATTCGGGAACTCACTACCGATGAAATTCTGACTGGACTTCGAGAAGGAAAACTTGATGCAGCAATTGCTGCTACTCCACTGGAAACTTCAGACCTTATTGAACGACCATTGTATTACGAACCATTTGTAGGCTATTTACCAGAAGGTCATCGATTAAACGATAAAACCGAATTAAAGGCAGAAGATTTAAACCTTGAGGAGGTTTTATTACTACAGGACGGACACTGCTTCAGAGATAATATCCTGAATCTATGTGACATGAATCTCAACAACAGAGATAAGAAGTTTACCATTGAAAGTGGAAGCTTTGAAACCTTAGTGCAACTATCTGACGAACGAATGGGAATGACCCTTCTACCCTATCTTCACACTCTTGGTTTAAAAGAAAATCAAAAGAAAGGACTGAAACATTTTGAAAAGCCAGAACCGGCGAGAGAAATCAGTTTGATTTACTCAAAAAGCGAACTGAAAATTCAAATCACCGAGGCGCTTCGAGAAGTAATCAGTGGAATTATAAGAGGAGCCATCAGCTTTCAGGATGTTCAAATAATATCTCCTAAGCAAAAAGAGCGCTTCCGTTAATATAGGAGATAGCAGGTTGAAGTTCAGGCTTGTCGCTAGTGTAGATTTGTAACCAATTTTGAAGTTTAACCAGGTCTTTAGGAAGTAAGTAGTGTATTGCCTTACGAACTTCCTTAAAAAATAACTCTTTGTTAAAACTCACTTTTTGAAGGACTGATTGGGCGTATTTAAAACCAAGTTTTGCCATTTTTTTGTTTTTGTTAGGTACTCTAAAATAGAAAACACTAACCGAACAAAATCTCAAAAAATCGTTAAAAATTGAATCTTAATTTTTGGTCTTAATTGACCATTCAAACCGAAAACGAGAGACGACCTCACCCTGCTCATCGACTCCTTCACTTTGCATCCAAAATCGTGTACCCGTTTTACTTTGTAAATGAGACGCAAACTGATTTTTCACAAATGCCACATCAGTGCAAGTAAAGGTAATTTTACCCTTCGCCTTTTTCAGAAACTCAGCTTCATTACGAGTAACTAACATGCTAATAGGCACGGTGCTATTTCTTACCTCAGACAATATAATAGCACCAGTGGCTAATTCTGCAGCCATCCCCTGAACTGCCCAAAACATACTTTTGAAGGGGTTTTTATTTAGAAAATTAAGAGTAACCGTAACTACAGCACATTTATCATTTAAAGACCTCAAGCGAACTCCACTAAAAAATGCGCTGGGTAACTTTAAGAGTAAAAAACGATTGAAGTTACGGATAGTCATTATTCTAATTCTGCTAAATAGCGCTCAGCATCCAAAGCTGCCATACATCCTGTACCAGCTGCTGTAATTGCCTGACGATATTCTTTATCTTGTGCATCACCACAAGCAAAAACTCCAGGAATATTTGTTTTTGTTGATTTGCCAACGGTTTTAATATAACCGACCTCATCCATTTCGAGTTGACCTTTGAAGATGTCAGTATTAGGCTTGTGCCCGATGGCGATAAATAAACCAGTGATCGCTATCTCAGAAGTCGCTCCCGTCTTATTGTTTTTCATTCGCAGTCCTTCAACCACTGAATCTCCTAAAACTTCATCCACTTCTGTATTGTAGAGTACTTCGATATTGGGAATACTCTCAACTCGGTGCTGCATGGCCTTTGAAGCACGCATCTCTTCTTTTCTAACCAGCATAGTCACTTTAGAGCAAATTTTAGAGAGATATGAAGCTTCTTCTGCTGCAGTATCTCCACCCCCAACGATGGCTACTTCTTGGCCCTTGTAAAAGAACCCATCACAAACGGCACATGCCGAAACCCCTCCTCCGCGTAGTTTCTGCTCGCTAGGTATACCTAAATATTTTGCAGACGCGCCGGTCGCAATAATCACGGCTTGTGTTTCAACTACTTTTGATCCATCTATAGTGGCCTTATGCCAACCACCAACTTCTTTACTTAGGACTATTTCAGTTACCATACCGATTCGAACATCAGTACCGAACCGCTCAGCCTGCTGTTGAAGCTGTACCATCATGGTTGGACCATCAATACCCTCCGGATATCCAGGAAAATTGTCCACCTCAGTGGTGGTGGTTAATTGCCCACCAGGCTCCATTCCAGTGTAAATAACCGGTTTCATATCTGCTCTTGCGGCGTAAATCGCAGCCGTGTAACCTGCTGGTCCTGATCCTACTATAAGGGTATGTATACGTTCTATTTCTGTACTCATAATCTCGTTATTTTGAGCTAAAATAGCCATTAACATCGCCTTACTCACCTCAACTTATCAAAAGTTACTCACCATTGATATAAGTAACCTGAATCACATACATTTATAGTAAATTGAGATTACTTTGTCAAAAATCATCGACTAATGAAATTATTCTTCACCATTACTTGTACGCTGCTCGGTATCTTTTGCGCTAAAGCACAAACTAATGATTCCATTATCAAACGTTTGACTCCTGAAAAATTTATCGAGGCCATCAAAGATTCAACGGCTCAGGTAATCGATGTTCGAACCATTACAGAGTATAATCAAGGCCATTTAAAAGGTGCTAAGAAGTTAGATTTTCTCAGACCGACAGAATTTCAGTCTTATTTCGAAAATAGAGACACCTTACAACCCGTTTATCTTTATTGCCGATCTGGCAATCGAAGCATGAATGCTGCTAAGTATTTAAAAAAGAGAGGGTTTCAAGAGATTTACGATCTTCGAGGCGGTTACGCTGGACTTCCTGATTCACTTCGAGTTGCTTTAAAAGTTAAAATAGACGAGAATAGTTACTAGTTAGATTGTATCTTCATCATCTAAAACTATGATTATGAGATATCTTCTTCTTGCCTTAGTCCTCAGTTTTTCAACGGTTAATGCCCAAAGAAGCGGCTTTGCAAACCTTGATAAAAGCCCATT
>Ga0255774_10000743_pt1 | contig 28602 bp, 30 predicted proteins | sample 101ome_17_FD_179972 | JGI IMG/M metagenome (GOLD analysis project Ga0255774, IMG submission 179972) | Coastal salt marsh microbial communities from the Groves Creek Marsh, Skidaway Island, Georgia - 101407AT metaG (version 2) | ecosystem: Environmental > Aquatic > Marine > Intertidal zone >... | reverse complement strand
ATTTGAGCCGCATCAGATTTGATAATCAGTAGATTGTCTTTCTCATGTGCTCTGGATAACTCGCATCATAAGCATCAGCATCAAAATCACTCTCTAAACCTTTTAAAATTTGTCCCGCCGTTGGGGTCGGCCTCTCCTTCGGCCATTCTTCAAATTTCCATAACTTTGAGCGAACCAATGCTTTCGTGCACTGGAAATAAACGCGGTCAACAGTAACAGCTATGACACTTCTCGGAAGTTTACCCTCGATGGAAAATTCGTTCAGAAGTTCAGGTTGAATAAGAATTTCCGCGGTCCCATTAATTCTTAAAGTCTCCCCCACGGTCGGTATCAAAAAGAGCAGCGAACATCTTGAATCTCGCACAATATTTTTAAGACTATCTATGCGGTTGTTTCCTCTTCGATCGGGTATCAAAACCGTTTTTTGATCAACAACACGGCAAAAGCCAGCAGGGTCTCCTCGCGGGCTGCTGTCCAGTCCTTCCGGCCCCACTGTCGAAAGGATCATAAAAGGCGATGCCTCAATGAAAGATCGATAGTGATCTGATATGTAGGTAATTTCTTTAACTAGAGACTTGGGTGAGGGCTCGCCATAAATCTTTTCGAGGTCGGGCAAGTTATTAATACTAAGGGCATCTTTATCACGGTTAAACATGGCCTTTCCTTATCTCAATAATGTTCTAAAACTTAGGCATCTCCGAGTATTACTATTATCCATCCAAGGCTCTTTGGCATCAAAAATCAAAAATGAATATTGCAAAGGCATCATACAAGCCAACTGCTAAAACCATGTTTCTGAATATCAAAGCATCTCTATTGGAGCACCAAGTGATGGCGGTGGAAAAGCCATTTCCAAAGCTGCAAACAAATCACTGTGCAAAGGTTTCATAACGGCCTGAACAAATGCATCAATTCGCTGAGGAGAAACACTTTTTGGAATCGCAAACACATCTTTTTGAGAAACGACCCAGGCCAATGCTAAATCTAACGGCTGCATTCCAGCCTCGTCGGCAATTTCTTGCAATCGGCTATCAGCAGCTAATCTACCTTGCTCGAGCGGAGAATAGGCCATGACAGGCACTCTTCTTTGAGCCATTTCGGGGATTAATCTATCCTCGGGCCAGCGGCGCGACAGATTGTAGAGTACTTGGTTGGTCTGACAAGCAACACCGCCGGGAGTAGACCAAATTTCTGCCATATCACTCGCATCCATATTAGAAACACCCCAGGCACCAATTTTGCCGTTCTCCACAAGGCGTTCAAAGCCCTCAATTGTTTCCTGCAACTCAATAGCGCCTCGCCAGTGCAAAAGGTAAAGATCAATTCTCTCAACCCCCAAGCGGTTGAGAGATCTATCACATGCTGCCAATACACCATTTGAGGAAGCATTATGTGGATAGACCTTTGAGACAATATAAGGTTTCTGAGCAATCCCTTTCAGAGCCAGTCCTATAATCTCCTCTGCACCGCCATCACCATACATCTCCGCCGTATCTAAAAGACAAATGCCTACATCAAGTGCATGCCTTATAGCCTTGACTTCAACAGAGAGGTCCCCTCGACGTTCTCCCATTCCCCATGTACCAAGACCAAGCTTTGGAACTTTGTCACCATTGGGTAATATTAAAGTTTCCATATCCCGTTTCACACGTCCCAGGAATTTTTGTTTAGAATTGAAAATAGCAATAACAAAAAACTAACAAACAGAATTTAAAGATAAAAAAGCATGGCTCAACCAACGATTTCAGTCTTAATGCCCGCCTATAAGGCCGAAGCAACTATTAAACGGGCAGCCAAGAGTGTTTTAGAACAGGACTGGCCAGATCTCGAGCTAGTAATATCCTCTGATGATGGTCAGGACTACATTGGCGTTCTGTCGAAACAAGGTCTTACAGACGATCGCATTAGGCAAGTAATGACAGGGGGGGTTGGAACTGGAGATTGGAATGCGCGAAATGCTGCACTTAAGGCTGCGGAAGGAGAACTTGTCACCTTAATAGACTCTGACGACGAGTATGCTTCTGGGCGATTATCTGCTTTGGCGCCTCTTGCCATGAAAAATGGTGCAGCAATTGATGACACGCAACTTTATCTAAACGAACTGGTAGTAGCCACTCTGTTACACGATCACGAACGTATTGATGGTAAATCTGTTCAAGCGACAGCTCCCTTAATCCTTCGAGATCGCACCCCCGTTTTCCCAATGTGGAATAAAAAGAATGTAAACATCAATTGGCATGAATTACCGCATGCTTCGGATGTTATATTTTCGCTTGAGTTATTGTCGGCTGCTCCAGAAATGAAAATCACACCTCATGGAGGATATTTATACTATAAGCGTCCGGGTTCTATGACGCTGTCGGACTCGATGACACAACGCTCACGGCAAGCGTATTACGCAATTATTAATTCAATCACTTCAGGAAAATATTCCTTTTCTCCTGAGATTGCAGATTTTGCTTTGTACGAAATATCTAAGAATCTCAATCAAGCCAATGCATTCGGTCAAATTTTATCAGGCAACCCAAAACTAACACACGAAATGTTGGCAATTCGTTTTAATCAGCGCTCAATGATAGAAAAAGAACGAATTGCATTCTTCCGAGGAGAGTTAGAATTATAAGTTCAGAGCTTGCGATTAATCACCAACGCATTGCGATTGAAGGTCTTACAATTAAGGCCAGAATTGGGATCGCGGATTGGGAAAAAACACGACCACAACGTTTAACTTTTGATGTGGCGGTGTACAGAAAAAAATTTGGAACAGAACAGACAATATCTGACTGCTACGACTATTCCGCCCTCCAAACCTTCTTGATGGGATACAGCCGACGAGAACATATCGACTTATTAGAAACCATATCAACTGAAGTTTTAAATTTCTGTTTCAGAGACGACAGTGTAGCTGCAGCTGAAGTCAGAGTGACTAAACCGGACGTTTTCAGTGGTTTCGGGACCCCCGCAGTTTCAGCGATCGTAACACGAGAAACTTGGATAAAGAACCAATAGTAAATCTGATAAAGTTTTACAGGAAATCCTGTAACTCAAGAAACTTTAGCCCACTTACGTTGGTTCTGCGCTGCTTTTAAGTACCGAATGAATTTTTACTTATTTACAGGTCCAGCCTGATTAATTGAGCGATCTAACTCATCGCGCGTCATTTGAATTCCATAAAAAATACGGTACCCACGGAGTACTTCCGGTGTCGCATTTGGAATAGAAAAAGACACATAATCAACCGCTCGGGCTTTGCGAGAATCTTTTCCAAACTCAAGCTTCACAGCAAATGTTTCTCGAGAGACAATCTTTTCATCAGGATCAGTAACCGCAACAAAGTATTCTAGCTGCGCACTATCCTCCTTTAATGCCGGCCCACCATCTGCAAGAACTTCTAGACCAGAGTTTATGTTTGCGGTGAGTTTGCTCTGCGTTACGCTGCACTTACCTACAACTCGAGATATCCTAGCATCAAAGACAACCCCAGAAGGTTCTTTGCTGCCGCCAAGGCGAAACTTTTTTAGTTTCTCCGCCTCTTTTAGAATACCAATAGTAGGACAGCCAACATCTATTGTATCTTTTGAAAATGGATTAACGTCAGCTACAGTGTTGCAGGCAGTTAACAGCATCACTGCAATGAAGGCTAAAGGACAAAATGAAGGTTTCATGTTAGCTCACATGGACTCGGTTAATATGACCCTATATTCAGTGCATAAATCACGCAATCGAACGTTTGAGCAATGACAACATCACAACCAAATCTAACAATCCGCCTAGCCTCACCTCGAGGTTTTTGTGCGGGTGTCGACAGGGCAATAGAGATTGTCGAAAAAGCATTAGAGCGATATGGCGCCCCGGTCTATGTCCGTCATGAGATTGTTCATAACCGTTTCGTCGTCGATCGATTAGCTGAACTTGGAGCCGTTTTTGTCGAGGAATTAGAGGAATGTCCTGAGGATAGGCCAGTCATCTTTTCTGCTCACGGCGTGCCAAAATCAGTTCCAGAGGAAGCCAAACGCCGTCAAATGTTTTTTCTAGATGCTACCTGTCCTCTAGTTAGCAAAGTACATCGTGAAGCTGAACGACATCACTCCCAAGGCCGACATGTTCTCCTAATTGGACATGAAGGGCATCCAGAGGTAGTTGGCACCCTTGGCCAGTTACCTTCTGGTTCCATGACGCTGGTTGAAACTGTGTCCGATGCCGAAACCATAGAGCCCCCCAAGGGTGCCGAATTAGCCTTCGCTTCACAGACCACTCTTTCAGTAAACGATACGGCTGAAATCATCTCGATATTGCAACGTCGTTTTCCAGACATTGCAGCGCCAAAACAAGAGGATATCTGCTACGCTACTACTAACAGGCAAGCCGCTGTTAAGGCAGCAGCTGAAGACACAGATCTTTTTTTAATTGTAGGAGCCTCTAACTCCTCAAATTCGAACAGGCTTGTAGAGGTGGCTCTTTTGTCTGGAGCAAGAAATTCTCACCTCATTGCCACCGCAAATGATATCGATTGGCAATGGTTAGAGGGCGTTCAAACCGTTGGGTTAAGTGCAGGCGCTTCTGCACCAGAGCAACTGGTTGACGAAGTCGTGGATGCTTTAAAATCCCGGTTCAACATATCAATCGAAGAGATAAATGTTGCCGAAGAGACAACGAGATTTAAACTACCGCGTGAACTCGTTCTCTAGCAAACAATGTCTGTCTACACAGAAGTATCAAGAGATGTTCTAGCTACATTTCTTGACAATTATAGCCTAGGTGATGTGTTGGCGTTCCAGGGCATTCTAGAAGGCATTGAGAATTCCAATTTCTTTCTAGAAACCTCAGTTGGCCGTTATGTGTTAACGATCTTCGAAAAAAGAGCTGCAAAACAAGATCTGCCTTATTTTCTTGGTCTAATGGAATATCTGGCAGACAAAAATTTTCCTGCGCCTAAGCCCATCAAAAATTTTAATGGAGCTACTTTAGGAAAAATTCTTGGAAAGCCAGCAACTATAGTGACTTTTTTAGATGGCAAATGCACAAATTCTCCAAGTTTAGACGACGTAAAGGCTGCTGGAACAGCTCTGGCTAATCTTCATATTACAGCTACAGATTTCCCAATGCAGCGTTCAAACAATCTTGGACTAGATGGTTGGAGACCACTCTTTCAAAAGTCTGTAAGTCGTGCACACGAAATACATACCGACCTAGTTTTTGAAATTGAGTCAGCATTAGATCGTTTGGAAAAAAACTGGCCGCATGATCTGCCTAAAGGAACAATTCATGCCGATCTTTTTCCAGACAACATGTTCTTAAAAGACGGAACCGTTTCTGGTGTGATTGATTATTATTTTGCTGCCACTGATGCCTACGCTTACGATCTTGCAATCACTTTAAATGCTTGGTGCATAAATTCGGAATGCGTTTGGGATAATGAAGCAGCCATGGCAATGATAGGTGGGTATGAAGCCATTCGCCCACTCAACCTTGAAGAAAAGAAAGCCTTACCTTTGTTACTAGAGGGGGCTGCCTTACGGTTCTTACTCACGCGCTTACATGACTGGCTAAATCCTGAGCCAGATGCGCTCGTAAAACCAAAAGACCCATTGCAGCAACTTGCTTGCCTTAAGCTTCACCAAACAGGACAAACAATTAGATGACTGTGGAAATTTTTACTGACGGGGCTTGCTCCGGAAATCCAGGGCCAGGAGGTTGGGGTGCAATCCTTCGATACAAAAGTACAGAAAAAGAGCTATCTGGTGGCGAGCCTCTTACTACTAATAATCGAATGGAGCTGATGGCTGCCATCATAGCACTTGAAACCCTAAATCGTCCTTCAACGGTGAAGCTTTCAACTGACAGCGTGTATGTTCGCGACGGCATAACAAAATGGTTGCCGAATTGGAAACGAAATGGTTGGAAAACTGCAGCAAAAAAACCGGTTAAAAATGATGACCTATGGCAAAGGCTTGATATAGCTCAAGCCCCACACAGCATCGAATGGATTTGGATAAAAGGTCACGCGGGGCATGTTGAAAATGAACGATGTGATGAACTAGCAAGAGCCGCGATACCCAGGTGAGACCGCCACTCTTCATCTATGGCACACTTCTTGATCGAAGAATTCGTTTTCGTCTTCTAAGGCGCTGGGCTTTGCACTTAGGCCCAAAAGCTCGTTTGAGTAACCATACTTGCGTGTACGTATTTGGAAAAGCCTATCCAAGCGTGAAAAAGAACTCCGGAGCTTCTACTGATGGGCGGCTAATTTATAATTTGCCAACATCTATAATTTCCATTTTAAACGATTATGAAAGCCCCGAGTTCTTCGAAGAAAAAATTAAAGTCAATGTTAGTGGTCGAATGTTGAGTGCCCGTTGCTACATAGCAAAGGATAACGTGCGGCTTTCAAAAACACGATGGCGTCATAACAGCCGTTTGTGGCAACGCAATGTTGAAAAGTACATCCGCTGTTATTTCAGTCCAAGTCTCTCCTAACCAGCACCAAGTTCACGACCTCTATCTCTAGCCGCCGTCATAGCCCTTTCCATCAGGGCACGTAAACCATCCTCAGCCATCAAGACGTCCAAAGCCGCCGCAGTAGTTCCCCCAGGACTGGTGACATTCTGTCGAAGGACACTAGGTGTTTCGCTGGATAAACGAGCGAGTTCCCCCGCACCCGCCACAGTTTGCAGCGCTGCTTTTGCTGCCAACTCAGGCTTAAGGCCTAGAGCTTCACCGGCAGATGCCATAGCCTCAATTAAATGAAATACGTAAGCTGGACCAGACCCAGATAGTGCAGTGACAGCATCCATTAAATTTTCATCAGCAATCCATTCAACTGCACCAGCAGCCTGCATTAGTATCTCAGCCAACTTTTTTTGGTTGTCGGTTGTGCTTGTGTTCGCACAAAGAACACTCATACCACGACCAATAGCTGCTGGGGTATTTGGCATGGCCCGTACGATGGACGCACTGGTGCCAAATAATGCTTCAAAAAATGAAATAGGTGTTCCTGCTGCTATGGAGAGTGTGAGTGCGGAGGTTGCAAGACCAGTATAGGCTGGCACGACATCATTCATAGCCTGAGGCTTAACAGCCATAACAATCGCGTCAGGCAAAAAAGTTGAAGGAATTCCGGCGAAATCTTGAACAAAGGTTATGTTAGAATTTCCGCCAATATTTGGAATAGATTGCTTATTTGGCTCAACAATAACGAAGCTATCCGCAGCACCATTAGCACGCCACCCAGAGAGTAATGCACCTCCCATTTTACCGCAGCCAACGAGGAGTATACTTGTCATAAATTAAGCCCTTCCCACTGGCTCTAACATTGCTGCTGCCACTGCATCAGATGCGGATTTTCCACCCCATAACATATACTGGAAAGCAGGATAAAATCGATCGCACTCTCCTAATGCGAGCTCCATCATATCTTCGAACTGTTCAGCCGTTGGGGCTTCCTGGCCTCGGGTAAGGCTAGCATGACGGAAAACTAAAAGATTTGAGCTGGGGTCTACAATGAAGTGTCCAAGTGGCAACTGATCATTAACTAAAGCTAGCATTTCATAGAGGGCACTTCTTCGTTCAACGCCAACTCTGAGATCACAAGCACATCCAAATTGGAGCATATTTACATCATCACGCCAAGCAAACATCAAACTATAGTCAGCCCAGCGCCCTGCAACTTCTGCAACTAATTCATCGGCAAGCGCACGCTCAAAGGGCCACTCATTTGCAGCAAAAATCTCCTCGACTAAGTCCAGAGGATGAAAAAATTCGGATGACATGCCGTTTGCCTCCGGTTAACAAGCCCCACCAATAGGACCTTCGACAAGGGCAAAGTGACAATTCGGATTCCTGGATGCAAGAACTGATTCCTATATGAATCAACTTTTTAGGAGGGTTCTTGCAGAAAATTGTGGAGGAAACCTGTAATACCTTATTGTGACTCTGTTTTTTCTTCGAGCTTTTGAAGTCGGTTTTCTAGTGTTTCTATGCGTGCATTGAGCATTTCTTGCTCTAAGCGTGCTTTAGAGGCCATTTCCCGAACCGCCTCAAATTCCTCTCGTCGAACTAAATCTAGCTCATTAACAAGCTTAGCAGCCTGCGTTCTCACTAGGGTCTCAATATCCTGCCTAAGGCCACTGGCAGCTCCTAATGCCCCTCCTGCTAATTTACTAAAATCCTCAAACAAACGTGCTGAAGGCTTATCACCACTTTGCATATCAGGCTCCATCTCGTAGGTTCATAAAGCGTTATCGCAAATCACTCGATGCAAGGCTAGTAATCACAATGGGACCTATCTTTATTATTCCCTTCCCTGCAATAGATCCTACCCTTATATCGTTCGGCCCATTTGCAATACGCTGGTATGCTCTTGCTTATATAATCGGGCTTTTACTGGGTTGGAGATATGTGCGGACTCTGGCAGAAAAGGCCCCCAATCATATTCAGTCAAATCAAATTGATGATCTATTAGTTTGGATAACTCTAGGAGTGATCTTGGGTGGCAGATTAGGATATGTGGTTTTCTATCAGCCATTATATTTCATCGAAAATCCTCAAAACATTTTGCAAATCTGGAAAGGAGGCATGTCTTTTCATGGAGGGCTTATTGGATGCGTCATAGCAGGCTGGATCTTCGCAAAAAGGTCAGGGATACCAGCATTGCACGTTGGCGATCTATGCGGCGCAGCCGGACCAATAGGACTTTTTTTGGGACGACTGGCTAATTTCGTGAATGGTGAACTTTGGGGCCGCGCTACTGATGTTTCTTGGGCAATGGTTTTCCCCAAAGATCGATATGGCATCCCTCGCCATCCAAGCCAATTATACGAAGCGTTTTTAGAGGGTATTATTCTCTTCGTAATTTGCTGGATAATCATCAGGCGAGAGAAATTTCGAAAAATGTATGGCTTAACTTTTGGCGTTTTCATCGGAGGCTATGGTGTGGCGCGATTTGTTATTGAATTTGCAAGAGAGCCTGATACCCACATAGGATTTCTTTTTGCCGGTACAACTATGGGGCAAATCCTATCTTTACCAATGATTTTAGTTGGTGGTTTCTTTATACTCCGCTCTCGCCATGCCATCAAAAATTAGGAGCATAGAAGCTAGGCTTCGACAAGAAATAATAGATCAGGGAGATATTTCTCTCAGTCACTTCTGGCGTGAGGCAATGACTGCCTCGGATAAAGGTTACTACACCAACACAGCACCGATCGGGGAAGATGGGGATTTCATTACAGCTCCAGAGGTTTCACAAATTTTTGGAGAATTAATAGGCCTCTGGCTAGCTGATAATTGGGTAAAAATTGGCTCCCCTCCAACTTTTGATCTTGTCGAACTTGGCCCCGGCCGAGGTCAATTAATGGTTGATGCTCTCAGGGCAACGAAATCGGTGCCAGGTTTTCTATCTGCTGCCCAACTGTTACTTGTAGAAGTCAGTAAACCTTTCCGGGCCATGCAAGCTGATAGGCTCAGAAAATATTCACCCTCATGGCAAAAAGACTGGCAAAAAATTACCGATGGGGATGCCCCACTTTTTCTAATCGCTAATGAATTTCTAGATGCTCTCCCTATTTGCCAGTTTGAACTCTCCTCAAAAGGCTGGGAGGAGCGACGCATCATTTGGAATGGACATGCTTTTGAGTTCAACAGCACCTTAACGGCTAAGCCCTCGGAGACTAAAAATTTTCCATCTGCTCCTATTGGAGCTGTAATAGAAGTTAGTGAGGAGCGAGACGCTCTTGTAGATGCAGTATCAAAAAGAATTGCCAAAACTGGCGGCGCAGCACTTTTCATTGATTACGGCTTCAGCACCAACAAATTGGGAGACAGTTTGCAAGCAGTTTTAAAGGGCAAACCAGTTAATCCTCTTTCCAACCCAGGATTGGCAGACCTTACCTCACATGTAAATTTCTCTTCTGCAGCAGCCAAAGTAGAGGCAGCAGGCGCCGTTCCTTATGGGCCAGTTGACCAAGGAGTCTTTTTACTTCGTCTAGGAGCAGAAGTGCGCGCAAATCAACTTGGAGCAACGGCAACAGCCGAAAAAAATGTCCTCATGCGGCAAAGTTTAAAACGTTTGGTGCATCCTCTGGAGATGGGAGGTCTTTTCAAGGCTTTAGCTATTTTACCACCTGGTTCACATAAGCCCGCAGGATTTGATTAATGTCACCAGAGAAAATCAGTCCAATTGAGTCCAAAGTTCTTAATATTGAAGGCATTCGACATGGATTTTTTACTCGCCAAGGAGGCGTGAGTGAGGGCATATATAAGTCACTCAACTGTGGACTGTCTTCTAAAGATAATCCAGAAGCAATTCATGAAAATCGGAGACGCGTTACTTCGCATTTAACTGGAAAGTCCGAGCTGTTATCGACTACCAATCAGGTTCATTCTGCAACCGCTGTGATAATTGATAGACCTCTAGGTAGCGAATTACCTAAAGCTGACGCACTCGTTACAAGAAAATCTGGTATTGTATTGGGCACTCTAGCTGCTGATTGCGCTCCAGTTTTACTTGCCGATCCAATAGCCGGCGTGGTTGCATCTGCACATGCTGGTTGGCGTGGGGCAATCGAAGGAATTGTTGATTCTGCAGTTTTAGCCATGGAAGATCTGGGGGCCAGCAGAAGAAACATTTTCGCGGCAATTGGACCGTGTATAGGTCAAGCCTCTTATGAAGTAGATTTGCAATTTGAGGCCAAATTTATTTCTCAATCCAAAAACAATAGTCGTTTCTTTGCCCCCGGGGCAAAAAGCGAAAAACGGCAATTCAATTTGACGGACTATGTTTTACGCCGAACTCAAAAGCTCGGCCTTGCTGCTGTTCATGCATTAGATATTGATGTTTATCCTGATAGTGAAAGGTTCTTTAGCTATCGTCGCAGCAAACACTTAGGTGAACCTGACTATGCCCGTTTGGTTTCAGCAATCTCGCTCAGTTGAGCTGATGGCCCTAATGATTGGAGAAAACAAAAGGTCGCTAATCTAAAGATAGAAGGGCGTATTAAATCTACCTGTGAGGAACACATGCCATGCCTGAAATAATCGATATTGGTATCGAAAAACTAATGCAAACCCTTCGAGAACGCGGACTGCCTGACGGCCTATCCTTGGATGAGCGAAGGGCTCGCATGGAAGACATTGGAACTCGGTTCCCTGCCCCCCAAAGTGCCAGCATAAACCCAGTAAAAATTGCTGAAAGACCAGCAGAGTGGGTCTGTGACCCAGATACTGATGACGGACGTGTAATGCTTTATGTCCATGGGGGTGGATACGTACAAGGCTCTCTTGCAAGTCATAGAAATTTAGTTTTTGAGATTGCACGCTCTATGAAGGGAAAAGTTCTAAACCTCGACTACCGATTGGCCCCTGAACATCCATTCCCTGCAGCGGTGGAAGATACGGTCAATGCATGGGCCGAGCTGCTAGAGATGGGCATAGACCCAAAGAAAGCAAGTTTTGGCGGCGACAGTGCGGGAGGAGGGTTAGTCATAGCAGCACTTGTATCTGCCCGCGACAAGGGATTGCCAATGCCATCTTGCGCTTGTTGCATTTCCCCCTGGACCGACCTTGTGGGCTCAGGACGGACTATGGACACAAAAGCTTTAGAGGACCCAATGGTCAATCGTGCAGCTCTTAAATTTTTTTCAGATTTTTATGCTGATAAAGAAGACAAATCCCATCCTCTTATTTCCCCCCTTTTTGCTAATCTCGCTGGGCTCCCTCCTCTTCTCATCCAAGTAGGCACAGCAGAAACGTTGCTAGATGATAGTAGACGTTTAGCAACGAGAGCACGTTATGCCGGAGTGGATGTAAGCTATGCTGAATGGGAAGGCATGCCTCATATCTGGCATATATTTGCTCCTTTATTAGAAAAGAGCCGAAAGGCAATTATTGAACTTGGTGAGTTTGTAGAACGAAAAACAGGCTAAAAGATGCATAAAACAATCAACCTGAGCCTATCTGACATTTTTGAATTATCTGTGGACGCTCTACTGGCCAGTGGTGCTAATAGAGAAAACGCTGAAGCAGTTGCGGCTGTAGTTCGGAATGCAGATCGAGACGGTTGTACTAGCCATGGAATTTTTCGTGTCCCTGGCTACTGCTCAGCCTTAAAACTGGGAGCCGTAAATGGTCACGCCAAGCCTGAATTAATTGATCAAGCCCCAAGCATCGTTCGTATTGAAGCATCTAATGGGCTTGCACCGCTTGCTGTCGAGGCGGGGCGCCCATCACTAATTAAAAAAGCAAAAGACCAAGGCATTGCAACTCTGGCAATTAGGAACAGCGCTCATTTTGCCGCATTGTGGCCAGATACAGAGCCTCTTGCAGATGATGGTTTGGTAGCTATGAGTTTTGTAAATTCTCGAGCTTTTGTTGCGCCTGCGGGGGGTAAAAGAAGACGAGTGTTTGGCACTAACCCAATGTCCTTTGCGGTGCCACGCTCTGGTCAGCCACCAATGGTCTTTGACCAAGCATCCAGTGCTGCTGCTAGAGGCGAGATTATGCTCGCTGCTCGAGACGGGCATAAGGCTTTGGCAGAATGGGGTCTTGGCCCGGATGGAGAAGAAACTGATGATCCCGCAGAAATTCTCAAAGGAGTCCAACTCCCATTCGGAGGCTACAAGGGTGGAGCAATCGCGTTGATGGTTGAAATACTGGCTGCACTGCTTACCGGGGGCGAAACAAGTTTGGAAGCTGAACGCTCCTATACTGGTCATGGCGGCCCCTCTCCCGCTGGCCACTTAATTATTGCTATGGATCCAAAACGTTTTGGTCAGGAAAACTTTATCAATCGAGTCGAGTTATTGTTTGAGGAAATGTTGGCAGACCCAGAAGTTCGCCTTCCTGGCGATCGACGTCTCGCGATGCGCCAGAAAACACAAAAACAGGGTGTTGATATATCTGAAACGCTCTTCCAAGAGGTAAGAGAAATATCGAGAGGCCCCAAGTAATGGATAGGATTACTGTTAACTCATATCAAATGGCTTATCTTGATATCGGTTCAGGCCCTGCAATCTTATGTCTGCATGGGTCTCTCAACGACTTCCGCGCATGGGCCCCAGTATTAAAACCTTTCTCTGAGAAGCACCGCCTACTGGTTCCCAGCCTTCGACACTACTTTCCTGAACATTGGGACGGAAAGAACGGAACTTTCACAATAAGCCAACATGTATCAGACGTAATTGCTTTCATTGAAAAGCTCGCTATCGGTCCCATAAACCTGCTTGGACACTCTAGAGGAGGGCATATCGCGTTTCGTTTGGCTGAGCAAAGGCCTGACCTAATTCAGAAACTTATATTGGCAGAACCAGGAGGAACTCTCGACGTAAGTCTCGATCCTCAAGCAAACTCTATCGGCGCCGATGAAGGGCCAAGAGCATATGCTCGCACAGCAGCAACTTTGCTTCGTGATGGAGACTTTGAAGGTGGGGTAAGAGCGTTTGTAGATGGAGTTAACGGACAGGGTAGTTGGGCCAAATTGCCTCCAGCAGACCGACAAATGCGAGAGGATAATGCCTTCACACTTTTAGCGCAGGAGAATGAAGGTCGCCGCCCATTTACTAGTAGCGAAGCAGCAGCAATTTCTTCACCTACTCTCTTCATCGGAGGAGGCGACACTACAGGATTACTCCTAAACATCTTAAATGCACTTGCAGCACATGTACCCGGTGCCAAGAAAGTATTTATCCCGAACGCAGGGCATAGCATGTTTAGACAGCAACCTAAGGAATTTGCACGAGCAGTCCTTGAATTCCTTGAATAAAGTACTGCCGCCTACGGCTGAAACAATATCTCTAAACCTCAAATCCACTTTGAATAAGACGTGCAGCATCGCAAGCGCTGTATGTTAAAATTGCATCGGCTCCAGAACGCTTGAATGACACGAGAGCTTCAATCATAGCCCGATCGTAGTCGATCCATCCTTGTAAACTTGCAGCCTTTAACATCGAGTATTCACCCGAAACATTGTACGCAACAGTTGGCATGCCAAATGTGTCCTTCACTCTGCGAATGACATCAAGATAAGGAAGACCTGGTTTTACCATGACCATGTCTGCCCCCTCCTGAATATCAAGAGCCACCTCGCGCAATGCCTCATCTGTGTTTGCAGGATCCATCTGGTAGGTTTTTTTATCACCTTGTCCAAGAGAGGTACCCGAACCTATTGCATCGCGAAAAGGCATATAAAACGCACTGGCGTATTTAGCAGCATAGGACAAAATTCGAACGTGATCATACCCAGCAGAATCCAAGGCATCTCGGATGGCACCAACACGACCATCCATCATATCGGAAGGTGAAATAACATCACATCCAGCCGCAGCTTGAAGAACAGATTGACGACAAAGAACGTCAACCGTTTCATCATTCACTACATATCCGTCCCTAACTAGGCCGTCTTGTCCGTGGCTGGTGAAAGGATCAAGGGCTGCATCACAAATAATACCAATATCTGGAACAACGCTTTTAACAGCCTTAATTGCCTGGATAACAATGTTATCCGCATTAACTGCTTCTGATCCATCAGGGTCTTTTTTTGCTTTATCTATTTCTGGGAAGATAGCAACGGCTGGAATACCAAGCTCAGCGGCTTCGGCAACCGCTTCTGCAATTCGGTCAGCGCTCCATCGGAACTGACCAGGCATTGCAGAAATTTCTTCTTTCTTGCCATTCCCTTCAGCCACAAAAACCGGCCAGATTAAATCATTCGTAGTTAGTGTGTTTTCTCTTACAAGTCGGCGATTCCAAGAATCACGACGATTTCTGCGCATACGAATTTTTGGGAAGGACCCACTGCCTGGCAGTGTTCTCCTTAGAGAATTAGCTCCTTCATCCATCGTTTTTTCCTCTAAATTCAAAATTCTGACTCACTACATTCCATAATAGCGCTTTTACGGCAATTGCAGAGTTAGCAATCGGAGGTTACACCCATTTACCTTGCCCTTTGTTTCAATACCTCAGAGACTTCCTATGGAATTCAATCTAAATGAAGATCAATTGGCTTTCCAAGATTCTGCACGCCGCTTTGCTTCTGTATGTTTAGCTCCCAACGCAGCGGATTGGGATAGGGATGCTCATTTTCCAATAGATATAATGCGAGAAGCGGCGGCTATTGGGTTTGGCGGTATCTACGTGGCAGCCGACGTCGGAGGCTCCGATCTCAAAAGAATTGATGCTGCCATTATCTTCGAGGCTTTAGCTGAGGGGTGCACGTCGACGGCTGCATTTTTATCTATCCATAACATGGCAGCCTGGATGATCGACTGCTTTGGGTCAGTTGAGCAGAGACAAAGATGGCTGCCCGACCTCACTACGATGACAAAGATAGCTAGCTATTGCCTGACCGAGCCAGGTTCTGGTTCAGATGCAGCTGCTCTCAAAACAAAGGCTATCCTGAAAGGAGATCACTATATTTTAAATGGTGGCAAAGCCTTTATTTCTGGTGCCGGAACATCAGACCTCTATATCACCATGGTTCGTACTGGCGATGAAGGCCCAAAAGGCGTCACCTGTTTGGCTATACCAAAAGATACACCAGGCATTTCATTCGGCAAAACTGAACGAAAAATGGGGTGGAACAGTCAACCGACTGCGCAGGTTATTTTTGAAGATGCCCGAGTTCCTGTAGAAAACAGAATAGGAGCTGAAGGCGAAGGATTTAAAATTGCAATGGCCGGACTTGATGGAGGCAGGATAAACATTGCTGCGTGCTCCACTGGAACAGCACATGCGGCCCTGAATACCTCGATTGCGTACATGAATGATCGACAGGCGTTCGGCCAGAAACTCTCAAGCTTCCAAGCTCTACAGTTCAAATTAGCCGATATGGCAACAAACTTAGAGGCCGCTCGCCTTATGATGTATCGGGCCGCGAATTCTTTGGACTCAAAATCACCAGACGCGACCCTTCATTGCGCTATGGCTAAGAGGTTTGCGACTGACGTTGGGTTCGATGTATGCAATGAGGCGCTACAAATCCACGGCGGTTATGGTTACTTAAACGACTTTCCACTGGAACGGCATGTCCGCGATGTTCGTGTGCACCAGATACTAGAAGGCACAAATGAAATCATGCGCGTAATTATTGCCCGCAAACTTCTGGGTGATTTGAGGAATAAGGCATGAGCAACGATATTCTTTTTGAGGAACGTGGGAAGGTTGGGCTAATTACCTTGAACCGCCCGAAGGCTTTGAACGCAATTAGTATTGAAATGGTGCGGGCAATGACCCTTACCCTCGACCAATGGGCTGCCAGTGAAACGATAAGAGCCGTTATAATTATAGGATCTGGCGGTAAAGCATTTGCAGCAGGCGGCGACATACAAAGACTTTATGAGTTCATGTTGGCAAGAGATATGTCATACCCGATTGATTTTTTTGCTGAAGAATATCGACTTAACCAAAAAATCAAGCGTTTTCCCAAACCTTATATATCAATTTACAACGGGATCGTTATGGGCGGTGGGGTCGGCGTGTCCGTACATGGGTCCTGCAGAATAGCCACAGATGCAACAATATTAGCAATGCCCGAGACTGGGATAGGTTTCTTTCCAGACGTCGGGGGTACGTATTTTATGCCTAGACTGAATGGAGGCTTAGGCAACTTCATGGCACTTACAGGGGCACGGCTGGATGGTGGAGACTGCGTTACCGAAGGTTTAGCTGATTACTATATAAAGGTAGGTGAGATTGACTCGCTAATTTACACTTTAGCGGATAGCGATAATATCGAAGCAACCATAAAGGAAATGTCTGTTCATCCCCCGGTTGGTAAACTTACAGCAATTCGAAACGAAATCAGAAGCTGCTTCAATCATTCATCAATTGAAGAAGTAATCAGATCTTTAGAAAAAAATGATACTGACTGGGCAAATAGTCAGCTCAACACCATCCGGCAAAAATCCCCCCTCTCTGTAGCCGTTACTTGGGAGCAATTGCGGCGAGGGGCTACACTGGATTTCGAACAATGCCTGCAACTTGAATACAGGATTGCTCTCGCTAGCTGCCAAACTGGTGAATTCAGAGAAGGAGTAAGAGCTCTTCTCATTGACAAAGACAACAAACCTCAATGGAAACACGTAAGAGTTGAAGACGTATCCGCAGAAGAGATACAGGCTCATTTCCAAGAGCCTGCATCTGGCGATATGAAATTTAATTTAAATAACGGGATATAATACGGGAGTTTTTGTTATGGCTCGAATAGCATTCATCGGCGTTGGGAATATGGGCGGACCGATGTCAATAAACCTTGCCAAGGCTCAGCATCAGGTTCAGGCCTTTGATCTTTCACCTACGGCACTCAAGGCTGCTGAAGATGGTGGCGCAACAGCAGCAGGTAGCGTAGCAGACGCTGTAAAAGATGCTGAAATTGTTATTACGATGCTTCCAGCAGGAGCTCATGTCAGAGAAGTTTATACCGGCTCTGGTGGCATATTTGAGAACGCACCAAAGGGGTGCCTATTTATTGATAGTTCAACTATTGATGTCGCAACTACGCGAGAGATAATTAGCGAAGCAAAGGCCGCTGGATTTGATATGGTTGACGCTCCTGTATCAGGTGGCACGGGTGGAGCAGCAGCCGGAACATTGACGTTCATGGTAGGCGGGGAGCAAGCCGCATTTGATCGTGGGCAGCCAGCTTTTCAAGCGATGGGTAAGACCATAGTGCACTGTGGAGAAGCAGGGGCCGGACAAGCGGTAAAGGCCTGCAACAACATGATGTTAGCAATAACCATGATCGGAGTTGCCGAAGGCTTCAACCTAGCGGATTCTCTCGGCATTGATCGACAAATTGTGTATAATGTTTGCTCTACAGCAACTGCAAATTCTTGGGCGCTCTCGACCTATTGCCCGGTTCCTGGTCCAGCACCCAGCTCACCGGCAAACAGAAATTATGAGGCAGGCTTCACTGCAGATATGATGTTAAAGGATCTTCGGCTTGCTCAGGATGCCGCTCAAAAAGCAGGGGTATCAACACCTCTCGGCTCAGAAGCGCAGGCTCTTTACGCTTTATATTCCAATATGGGCGAAGGAGGTAAAGACTTCTCTGGAATTATACAGATGCTGCGAGGAAAATCTGGCGATTAAACGGCAAGATGCGATCACTTAGCGGGCCCGTAAACCGCACTCTGCTCCCTTTCAAGCGCACTAAATGATGATGTGTTCTGCACAAAATTTCTGTCTCTTGAGCGCTTGAAAGGGACAAGAAGAAAAGCACCAAACGTAAAACAGCTAGCTAAGTTTGCTGATGCAGCTCAAGAAAGAGCAATAAGTCATTGCATATAAGTCTTAATAATCTTGAAGAAGAGATCCGAACCCATAAACCTTATCATTGATGCCATTCATGCGCAGGGCATGCCAGTATGTTACCGTGTTGATTGCTAGGACAGGCTTGTCCAGCCAAAACTCTGCCATTGGTGCGAGTTTCGCAAAACAAAGATTGGTTCCAACTTGCAATATAGCTTCGACCTGAGGGTCATTCACTCTCTCAACGGCGTTACGCAAGGTTTTGGGATCAACATGGGCAATTGAGGTCGGGCTGTCACATTTAAGACCTTCAATAGCAACTACCTCGAAACCACAGTCAGAGAAGAATTTTGTTACCTCACTATCTCCAACTGGCATGTAGGGGGTAACAACGCCTATTCGAGTAATGTCTCCGAAGCACCTTAATGCAGCTTGACTTGCATCAGAGCCCATAGCTACCGGCAAGCCATTCGCGCGGTCTCCTATTTTTTTCTTAAGCTCAATAGATCCTTGCAAACCTCCCCAGAATGTTTCTGAGGACATCCCCATAACTATTGCGGTAGGACGTGCGGTCATGACCCTATCAACAGCTTGAAATAGCTCAGCTCGGATGCGAACCATTAGTTCTTCGAAGTCAGCATCAGAAGTAAGAGGATCATCCGGAATGTGGATACGACTAAAATGATTAGTCACCCCGTGAGGCGCCATCCAACCAAATTCAGGCTGCACAATCGTATTTGTTGAGGGCGCTATAACGCCAAATTTCATTCGATGGCCAAGAACGTCTGACACCAGGGCTTTCCTCAAATATCCAGATTATCTGCAAAGCGCGCATTCTCTTGAATAAAAGCCAAACGGGTTTCGGGTCGCTTACCCATGAGGCGATCAACCAAATCTTCAGAGGAGCGTCGAGCTTCGAGGCCGACAGCAGGTTCTCCCGCACCGTCTGTTAATGCAACCTTAAGAAGCTTTCGCTTATCTGGTGCCATAGTCGTATCACGGAGTTGCCCAGGAGGCATTTCGCCTAAACCTTTAAAACGACTTATTTCAACTTTGCGCTTGCCCTTAAAAGAAGTTTCCAGAAGTTCCTCCCTATGAGCATCATCTCGCGCGTAGTGTGTTTCACCACCAGCAGTTAAACGATAAAGAGGTGGTTGTGCCAAATACAGACCACCATTTTCTATGAGCTCTGGCATCTCTTGGAAAAAGAAAGTCATCAAAAGAGATGCAATGTGGGCTCCATCTACATCCGCATCTGTCATGATAATGATGCGCTCGTAGCGAAGTTTGTCATGGTCATATGATTTTCCCGCCCCTGCGCCTAAGGCGAGTAAAATATCTTGCACCTCTTGATTAGCACGCATCTTGTCAGCGGTGGCATTGGCTACATTCAGAATTTTCCCGCGCAACGGCAAAATTGCTTGTGTTTTCCTGTCACGAGCCTGCTTGGCAGAGCCGCCCGCACTATCACCCTCTACGAGGAAAAGTTCGCAGCCTTCGGGTCCTGGTAGAGAACAATCTGCAAGTTTACCTGGGAGACGCAACTTACGGCTAGTCGCAGATTTGCGCTTCACCTCGCGTTCCGCCCTGCGTTTCAAGCGTTCTTCTGATCTCTCAATGACATGAGAAAGCAAGGCATCTGCATTAGCTGGATTGGCTGCGAGCCAGCTCTCAAAACGATCACGAACTGCCGCCTCTACAAACCTCTGAGCTTCAGGTGTTTCAAGCCGCTCCTTCGTTTGTCCTTGAAACTGCGGATCTCTAATAAAACAGGATAGCATTAGTGCACACCCACCAGCGACATCCTCACCAGTGACTTGGCTGACCTTTTTAACGTTCTTCAGATCACCAAAATTTTTAATACCTCTAAGAAGCGCAGCGCGGAAGCCTGCTTCATGGCTTCCACCCAAGGGTGTAGGAATTGTGTTGCAGTACGAATGAGAGAAGCCATCATCACCATCATCTGGCCATGCAAGTGCCCATTCCACTCGCCCTGTACCATTAAAAGAAGCTTCCCCAGCGAAAGGCAAATCAGTAGCCGTTGAACGTTGACCAAGGCTTGCAGTTAAGAAATCCAACAAACCTCCAGGGAATTGAAGATCTTCTTCCGCGGGTGTTTTATCACCTTCTGCAATAAGATTAGGCGGGCACTTCCAACGAATTTTTACACCCTTGAAGAGGTAAGCCTTGGAGCGAGCCATTCGATATAGCCTAGAAGGACTAAATTTTAGTCTGTCCCCAAAAATCTCTGGATCGGGCTTAAAACGGATGGTGGTACCGCGTCGGTTTGTTACAACTCCCACATTCTCCAGCTTTGACTTAGATATGCCCTTTGAATAATTCTGCCGCCAAAGCTTACGGTCTCTTGCAACCTCAACCGTAAGATCCTCCGACAGCGCATTCACCACAGACATGCCAACACCGTGTAAGCCGCCTGAGGTAGCGTAGTTTTTTCCTGAAAACTTTCCGCCGGAATGCAAGGTAGTAAGGATTACTTCAAGAGCCGATAGGTCTTTAAATTTCGGGTGTGGGTCTACAGGAATGCCGCGACCATTATCCCTAACCTGAAAGTATCCATCTGGTGTTAATTCAACATCAATCTGACTTGCATGGCCTTCAACAGCTTCATCCATTGAATTGTCTAAAATTTCGGCTGCCAAATGATGGTAAGCTCGCTCATCAGCTCCACCGACGTACATTCCAGGCCGGCGGCGCACTGCCTCTAAACCCTCTAACACCTCAATATCAGCGGCGGTGTATTCTGACTTAGAGTTAGTATCTGCAAATAAATCAGTCATCTTGAGCCATTTGTTAGAAGCGTTTTAGACTATGACTTGTTTAAGGGCAGTAGTATCTAACCACAAGCATCCTTACTCTGGAAAACCACAAATTCATCATCAGGACTTTGGCTTGTTACTTAAACGCGACTATCCCATCGCATTTGCCAGAAAATACAAATTTTTAGGTTCAATTTTAATTGCTTAGAAGCATTAATTATATGGCTGGAGTTTAACCTTATGACTGTTTTTAAAAGCCGTTTTGCTGACATCACCCTTCAAAAATTATCTGTCTCTGAGCGAGTTTTCCAAGGCCTAAGTGGTCGCCCGAATGAACCAGTCTTAATTGATGGTCCTACAGGACGATCCTTAAACGGAAGCGAAACGATCGATCAGATCAAACGGCTTGCTGGTGGCCTAAATTCCAAGGGCCTTGGTGCAGGTAAAGTCATGGGAATAATGGCGCCTAACATCCCTGAATACGCAATTGCATTCTACGGAATGCTGCACGCTGGCGGCACAGTTACTACTATTAATCCCTCATATACTGCCGTAGAAGTTAACCATCAGCTTCAAGATGCAAAAACAGACCTGCTCGTAACCACTCTTGATTTTTTAAAAACGGCACAAGCTGCTGTTGATGAATGTAATCGGGAAGTCAAAATAGCAATTATTGATAAGATGGATGGTACCCCTTGCCTGAATGATCTTATGGGCAATCCTCAACATGAACAAACTCCGATTGATCTTGAGAAACATGTAGCAGCATTACCCTATTCATCGGGAACCACAGGTCTACCAAAGGGGGTAATGCTAAGTCATCAAAATCTCGTTGCTAACATAAATCAATTTCTCACTATGCTACCCACTTCTCCTGGAGAAGCAGCAGTAGTCTTTCTCCCGCTTTTCCATATTTACGGGCTAAATGCGTTGCTCTCGCCGTATCTGGCATCAGGCGGCTGTATTGTTACCATGCCGCGCTTCGACTTTGATCTCTATTTAAAACTCGTCGCACAATATAAAACGCCCAAACTTTGGACTGCACCGCCGGTTGCGCTTGGCCTAACCCAGCATCCAGCAATCGATCATGCAGACCTATCTTCGGTACAGGTTCTTTTCTCTGCAGCAGCACCGCTCCCTGATGATGTTGGAGCCGCATGTGCCTCTCGACTTGGTTGCATTGTGACACAAGGGTACGGGATGACGGAATTGAGCCCAGCTTCCCATCTAACCCCACCAGAACTTGCTAGGGCGGGCGCCGTCGGACTGACTGTCCCAAGTACGGAAACTCGCATTATTAATCCAGAAACAGGAGAGAGCGTTGGTCCCAACCAAGAAGGAGAGGTTCAAGTTCGCGGACCACAGGTAATGTTAGGATATCTAAACAACCCGCAAGCCACCGCTGAAACTATTATAGATAAGGGGTGGCTAAGGACAGGAGATTTGGGCTTTGTAGATGAAGATGGCTATCTCTACATCCGCGATAGGCTAAAGGAGCTAATCAAATTCAAAGGATTTCAAGTTGCCCCTGCAGAAGTTGAGAATGCACTTCTTTCCCACTCTGGGATTGCGGATGCTGCCGTCATAGGCATCCCTGATACTGAAGCTGGTGAGCTACCATGCGCATATGTAGTTAAGAAACCCCAACATCAGGTTTCCATTGAAGATTTAAGTGACCATGTCTCTGGTCGTCTAGCAAGCTACAAACGCCCTGCAAAAATCTCTTTCGTGGAATCTATACCCAAATCCGCGTCTGGGAAGATACTTCGCAGGGTTTTAAAAGCTCAAGCGTTATCTGGAGATCTATAAATTAGGGTAAGATATTACCTTAGTTCTAAATCCTAACTTCAAACTTTGTTGCTTCAGGGATAACCTCTGATACCAGACGTTCAGTTTGTGCCAAAAGGTCGGAGTCAGTTAGGCCTATTGGGCGCAGAATAAATTTTGAAATCCCCACTGCAGCATAACCTTGGATACGCTTAAGGATGTCCTCTGCATCACCGACAGCAAAGTGTTTTTTAGCGTCACGTCCCGTACGTTTTTCAAAAGCAGCAGTTCGCTTTGGAAGATCGGCATCCTCCCAATTTCCAAATCGGAAATGAAAGCCAGCTCCATAGTGATCTGAGTCAATTGTACGCTCTTCATGTACTAAGGCAGCTTTGATAGCGTCCAGTACAGGAGGCAATTCATCAGCCGTTTCCTGACCGGCTTGCCAACCAGTCCCAAATTTTGCTGTTCTTCTAATTGCAGGTTTTGACGACCCTCCAATCCAAAACGGGATTTTTTTCTGAACCGGCTTTGGCTCTATTCGGGCAGCTTGATAGTTAAAATGCTCACCTTCAAAAGTTACAGAGTCTTCTCTCCACAACCTTGTAACAAGCTCCATGGCTTCGTCTGCGATCTTACCTGACCCTTTGGATGACCGTCCCGTAGCTCCCCAATCAGGTGCCACTGCCGAGCCCACACCAAAGGCTGGAAGCAATCGTCCATCCGAAAGAAAATCGATAGTTGCGCATTGCTTCGCCATTAGTAGAGGGTCACGAAGGCCAAGAGAGGCAACGTTCATGCCAAATTTCATTCGACGGGTCCGGCCCGCAAGCGCTGCCATTGCACTCATACACTCCAAATGAGGAATTGGAGAAACTAGGCGGTCAGTTTGCCAAAGGCTGTCCACGCCTCCCACTTCCGCCAAATCAACCCACTCCCAGTATGCCTTTGCCGAAGAAAACGGAAAGTCCGCCAAACCCAAGCCCACACTAACGGCCATACTCAAAAACTCCCCAAGCATTAAGAATAAAAGCCTATGACGCGAGCAGGATGACTTGCAACGTCTGAAAAACAAAATAAGCCGACTTGTACTACACCACCCTACCCGCGTAGGCTTCCACTTTAATCGAACTTCAAACTCAGGGGGATTCACTGCCGATGAGTATAAGAGGCAAGGCCTGTATTGCTGGGATTTACGAACATCCTACTCGCAAGGCACCCGATAAATCATTAGCCCAACTACATGCTGAGGTGGCTGCTGGCGCCCTTGCAGATGCAGGGCTTTCTTTTTCTGATGTGGATGGATTTTATTGTGCTGGAGATGCCCCTGGCCTAGGCGGAATGTCAATGGCCGAATATATGGGATTAAATCTACGTCACATTGATACAACAGAAACAGGCGGATCATCATATGTAATCCACGTGAACCACGCTGCCCAAATGATAGCTGCTGGGAAAATTGATGTCGCGCTGATTACTCTTGCTGGGCGGCCTCGCTCAGAGGGTATGGCCACGGGAACCGCCCCCCGAATATATGACCAAAACGCTCCTGACGTTGGGTTTGAAGCTCCATATGGGCCAACCGTTGTGAATATGTATGCCATGGCAGCAATGCGGCACATGCATGAATTTGGAACGACTTCCGAGCAGCTGGCTTGGATTAAGGTCGCGGCTTCAACGCATGCTCAATATAACGAGCATGCAATGCTCCGTGATGTAGTGACTGTAGAGGATGTCGTTAATTCCCCAATGATCTCAGATCCACTACACCGCCTTGATTGTTGTGTCATTTCTGACGGTGGTGGAGCAATTGTTATGGTGAAGCCAGAGATTGCTAAATCACTAAAACGGCCAGTGGTTAAGTACCTGGGTGGTGGAGAAACTATAAAACATCTCAACAGTGGAAATGTTGATTTAACATATACTGGTGCTCGACACTCCGGCCCACCTGCTTTCGAGGAATCTGGAGTGAAACATGGTGATATAAAATACGCATCAATATATGACAGCTTCACAATAACAGTACTGGAAACCATCGAAGACCTAGGCTTTTGCGAAAAAGGTCAGGGCGGTAAATTTGTTTCGGACGGTAATTTGATTTCTGGAGTGGGTAAGCTGCCTTTCAATACCGATGGTGGGGGATTGTGCAATAACCATCCTGCTAACCGAGGCGGTATGACAAAGGTTTTGGAAGCAGTTCGTCAGGTCCGAGGTGAAGCTCATCCTAAGGTTCAGGTTCCGAATTGTGATATTGCCCTAGCCCATGGCACAGGCGGGTCAATTGGAACCCGCATGGGAAGCGCAACCATAATTATTGGCCAGGAGGACGCATAATGCCCCAAGAAAGTTATATTCATCCTCCCATTAACCCAGAGACAAAAGAATTCTGGGATGCTGCGAAGCAGGGTAAATTCCTTGTTCCGCGCTGTCCTGATACTGGTAAGTACCTCTGGTTCCCGCGCCGCGTGTCTCCCTTCACGGGGAAAACCAATGTTGAGTATGTAGAGGGCAAAGGGACAGGGACAATTTACACATTTAGCGTTATGCGCAGGTCAAAACAGCCCTATTGCATAGCCTATGTTACCCTCGATGAAGGGCCAACAATTATGACCAATATCGTCAATGTTGATTATGATACTGTCGAAATTGGGATGAAGGTAAAAGTTACCTTTAAGGACCTGAACGACGAAGCTGCACTTCCATTATTTGAACCTGCTTAATCGTTCAGGAAATCAAGCGATATTTTAACCTCCCTGGCCGCCTAACAGCGGCCAGGGTTTTATTTTCTCAGAAACACTTCAGTTAATCTGGCGGCCACTTCCCACGGAATGGCTGTATCAGAGCGCGCTCAATCATTTCCAAGCGATCCTGACCGTAAAACATATCTCCATCTACAAAGTATGTCGGAGACCCAAAAACCGAGCGCGAAATCGCTTCCTCTGTATTTGCTTCATACTGCAAACGTGTAGCCGGAGCATTTGCTAATTCCATTACCTCCTCCGGATTCAGGCCTGCACTTTTTATTAGCTCTAAGATCAAAGCTTGATCCGCTAGATCACCATTATCACGCCAATGCGCCTCTAAAAAAATGTGTGAAAGATGATCTGCCGAAGCAAGGGTCTGAGCTGCTATAATACAACACGCCGCTTGGGTGACATCATTCCAGTGGTGTGCAGGCATACCCTCTAACACAGGTGCATTTCTGTATTCCGACCATCTTTGGATCTCACGCCCAAAAAAGTAATTTCTATGCTCATTAGTTCGTTCTCTGGTGGGCGTGGAACCCGACCCTGAAACCACAGCTTCGAAATTAAATGGCCTATGTACTATTTCACGTTTTGCAGCCTTAGCAATTTCTAAAAATTTCGAAGACCCTAGGTATGCGTAAGCACTGTGAGGAACATAAAAATATTCAATGAAAGACATATGGAAAAAGCACCCATTAGAATTGATTTAAAAATAACTAGGTTTCACACCGATAAATTTTCTATGCAATTAATGTATTTCAATATATTGCACAGTTTTAGTTCAGAAATTACATAAATTAGTGCTTTAACAAAATCATAGCTTTTTTCCTTAGGCTGCTACTACCTGCCTGGCAGTCATAGCCTCCCCTGCAATTGTAGTTCGGCGCATATCACGAACCTCTGACGTGTCTTCAAATGGCCTAGCCCGATGCATTGTCTGGCGATTATCCCACATAACCAAATCACCAGCTCGCCATTTATGTGCATAAACGAATTGACTCTGCGTTGCATGCTCATTGAGATCACGAAGGAAAATTCGTGCCTCAGGAGTAGGCCAACCAACTATCCGACCTGCATGAGCCGAAAGATATAAGGACTTTCGACCCGATTTTGGATGAACACGAACAAGAGATTGCCGCACCGGCGCAAAACCCTGCTTCTCTTCCTCGGTTAAGTCATCATCAAATCCCAGAGATCCCCTTGAAAATAACAAGGAATGTTCGCAAACGATTTCTTCAATCTTCTCTTTAGTCTGTAGATCAAGAGCATCATATGCTGCTCTCATATCCGCAAATTCGGTGTTTCCACCTTGCGATGGGCATATTCTGCCTGAAAGCAAAGAATACTTTGCAGGGGTAGCTCGGAATGACGAGTCAGAATGCCAAAGCTGGTTTCCAAGATTGAATAGCCTTTGTCTATCATTCCTCCCCAGAGGCTGATGTTCTTTATTCAAATTCGAAATATCTGCCATGTCCGCCCGAATTCGACGGTCCTTATCCTGAGTAATATTGGACTTTCGATCCGGACGCTCGATTGCACCAAAATTAAGACTAAATTCTAGCTGCTGTTCGTCAGTAATATTTTGACCGTGAAATACCAATACAGCGAGGCGATCCATACCTTGGTCGATAGCTAAAACATCGTCTTGCGCCAGGGGCTTTGAGAGATCAGCGCCTATTACTTCTCCCACAAACCCTGGCATCAATTCACGAATTTGTATGCTCATTCATAATGACTCCATGTTAGGCAGGTGCGAAGACATCTTCATGCTTTTCACCTCGCATCTCCGCAGCTCCAGCCGGTGTTACAACACCTTGAAACGCTGGGTCATACTTCAGTGTTGGCAAGCATTGTTGAGCGAAAGTTCGAATATTCCTTTCTGCTCTCTCATGGGCCATGCCTCCAAAGGAAAATTCACCAACGAGATGACCTAATCCAGTGAGCCGGCGAAGTTCTGCAATTTGCTCCAAACAGTCTTTGGGCGTGCCTACCACTTGAATTGACACATAAAACTCATTCGCCGATTTTCGAAACCCAGGGTCTTTCATCTTGGAGTATGTCTTAGCCATTTTCCCGTAGGACTCGTAACCCTTAACTTTTGCGAGCCCACCATCAGAAAATTTGTAATGGTTTTCGATTGAATCCCATTTTGCACCCAAGTATTGCTGAGCAAGCTCTACCGCTTCGTCTCGGCTCTCTGCACACGCAATGTTAGAGGAAACAATCGCCGGAACCGGGGTATGTCCAGCGTCAATCTGTATTTCTCGAAACTTCAGCACGTCTTGAGCTGCCTTAGACCACTCATTCTGCATGATGACCAACATACCAAAACCCATTTTGGCAATAAGTTCGGCTGATTCCGGGCTTACCGATGATGCGTAGAAGCGAGTTTCAGGGTTTGAAATTGGCCGGGGCCTAATAGACATTTTGGGAATTTTAAAAAACTCACCATCATGCTCGAAAACCTCATCTCGAAGGGCTTTAACAACGATCTGTGCGGCCTCCGCAAATCGCGGACGAGCCTCATCCATTGGAACACGAAAACCCTCGTACTCAACCCTTGCCGCTCCACGGCCAAATCCAAAAAGACAGCGCCCACCGCACATTATGTCTAACTGAGCAATCATCTCAGCCACCCGGACAGGATCATGCCACGGTAACACAATAACCCCTGTTCCAAGTTTTACTCTTTTTGTTCGACCCGCAAAATATGCAAGAAGCTGCGTAGGCTGCGGTGACATCGAATAACCAGTAAAATGATGTTCCAGCGCAAAAATTGAATCAAAGCCCAATGGCTCTACCAAATCTCCGATTGCGAGATGGTTGCGCATGACAGACGCATCAGTGCGTCCCTCCTGCTGCAGCATATTAAGCGACACCCCAACTTCCATCCCTTGGCTCCTCAATCACTTGTCAAATTTTAGAATACAAAATTTTGAAGACATAAATGACGGAGGTCAAAGAAAAATTACATGGTTTGTTTATTTTGCAGTGCCTTTAAGGCATGTTTCAAAGATGGAATTTATTGTTTCTTCTTTTCTGTGGGAATTAACTCTCACCACTAACAAAGA
>Ga0255774_10000733_pt1 | contig 28728 bp, 27 predicted proteins | sample 101ome_17_FD_179972 | JGI IMG/M metagenome (GOLD analysis project Ga0255774, IMG submission 179972) | Coastal salt marsh microbial communities from the Groves Creek Marsh, Skidaway Island, Georgia - 101407AT metaG (version 2) | ecosystem: Environmental > Aquatic > Marine > Intertidal zone >... | reverse complement strand
ACAGGGGGTATTTGCCCCTGATGGCGATGGCGGATATCGTGCAATTATTGGCTACGGTACGCACAAAACCCGCACGCGCGGCCGGTTCCATTTGGCAGCGGGTGCCGCGAAATTGCCCAAGGGCACCTATGCCCTGACAGGTGGCTTGCCCGCATCGGATTGCGAACGCGAAGTTTTGGGATGGCTGCTGTCTGAATATACCTTTGATCGGTACAAACCCAGCGCGGGCGGCAACCGCAAACTGGTGGCACCGGCAGACATTGATGCCCAACGGGTTTTGATCATGGCACAGGCCGAATATTTGTGTCGTGATTTGGTCAATACACCCGCCAGCGATATGGGGCCTGACGAATTGGAACAGGCATCGCGCGATTTGGCAAACCAGCACCAAGCCGCGATTTCTGTGATTACAGGTGACGATCTGTTGGATCAGAATTTCCCCATGATCCACGCGGTGGGGCGCGCGTCCCCCCGTGCGCCGCGATTGATTGATATGTCATGGGGACAAACGGGGCCAAAAATCACCTTGGTTGGCAAAGGCGTTTGTTTCGACACAGGCGGTTTGGACCTAAAACCCGCATCAGGCATGGGATTGATGAAGAAAGACATGGGTGGATCCGCCAATGTATTGGCGCTAGCCCATATGATCATGTCTGCAGGTTTGTCTGTTCAGCTGCGCGTTTTGATCCCAGCAGTCGAAAATGCGGTATCAGGAAACGCGTTCCGCCCACAGGATGTGTTGACATCACGTGCGGGGTTAACCGTTGAAATTAACAACACCGATGCCGAGGGCCGCTTGGTGCTGGCCGATGCATTGGCATACGCCAGCGAAGACGACCCCGACTTGGTCGTGTCCATGGCGACGCTGACGGGGGCCGCGCGCGTGGCGGTTGGTCCCGATCTGGCACCATTTTACGCCGGACGCGATGAACAGGCCGCGATTTTGCGCAACAGCGCTGCCAAAATGGCCGATCCGGTATGGCAAATGCCATTTCATGACCCCTATGATGCGATGATCGAACCCATGGTGGCCGATTTGGATAATGCACCGGCTGGCGGGTTTGCAGGATCAATCACAGCCGCCCTGTTTTTGCGTCGGTTTGTGCGCGATCCGAATAAATACATGCACTTTGACATCTATGCATGGACCCCTGTTGCCATGCCAGCACGTCCCAAGGGGGGTGCATTACAAGCGGCCCGCGCCTTGTTCGATGCCATGGAATCCTTGGCGCGGACGTGATGGATCGGCGAACCCATCCCGCAAATGATCATGCGGCCTGCCGATCCTTGGCGGGACGCATCGCGCATGATAACTTTGTTGATCCTGTGCAACGCGCCATTTGTGTGCCCGTGTTGGATTTATGTGACGCCCCGAACGGCAAACGCGATCGCCAGGTATTGTTTGGCGATCACGTGCGCCAGATCGATGTGCGCGATGGCTGGGCCTTTGTTCAATCGTGCTATGATTCCTATGTGGGTTATGTTCCAGTCGAGGCTTTGGGCCCGGAATTTGAATACAGTCATATCGTGACCGCACAGAAAACGCATATCTATGAAGCGCCAGATTTCAAATCGCGCGATATTGGCTGGTTACCGATGGCCGCACAAATTCAGTGCGATGGTCAAACGGGCAATTTTTTGCGGTGCAATGCGGGTTGGGTCCCCATGCAACATATGACTGCGCGAACAGAACGACCCAAGGATCCTGTGGCCGTTGCGATGTGCCTGTGTGGTGTGCCCTACCTTTGGGGTGGCAACTCGGTTCAGGGTATTGATTGCTCGGGCTTGGTGCAGCTTTCGATGAAACTCTGCGGCCTGACGGCCCCCGGCGATAGTGACCTACAGCAAAGTTTGGGATCTGGGGCCACCGGCACGCCACAACACGGTGATTTATTGTTTTGGCGCGGTCATGTTGCTTGGGTATTGGACAAAGTTAACATTTTACATGCAAATGCGGCAGCCATGAGTGTCACGATAGAAAATCGGACCGATGCCATTGCCCGAATTGAGTCCCAAGGCGATGGTCCGGTCGTCGCTCATCGACGTTTGCCCGCGTTACGATGATTTTTTTAATTTTTGCGCGTCTCGCACTTGACGTACATGCGCAATCAGCATAAACGATCCTGCGTTGGCGGTATAGCTCAGTTGGTTAGAGCAGCGGAATCATAATCCGCGTGTCCGGGGTTCAAGTCCCTGTACCGCCACCAAAAAATCTATTAAAAACAGCTATAAAAGTGCGATCACACCCAGTTTATCGTGTGATTATCCTACGACTTTTTAACATCAATTGTCAAAGCGTGTGTGACCGGTGTGTGATCAAGGGTTACTGCAGCGAATCTATTATGGGCTACTTACAGGACACGGACAAAGACCCCTGGATCATGCACCGTGCGCCGCGGACCCTGGGCTTTAGACATAGATCGGTAAAATCATTGATGGAGAGTTTTGTTTACTAACCCTTTCACTCATAACCTGCAGGTCACCTGTTCCAATCTGGCCTCTTCAAACAAGTAAATCAACAAAATACAGATACTTAAGAGCGTAATGGCTTGCCACCTCATTTGGTGCCGCAGAAACATTGCCGCGTTCGTTGCTACGATGCAAAAGTGCTAAAACGTCCCCTTGGTTCGAATCCCGAATCCTCCGACCCCACCACCAATGCCACAGCCACTCCAGTTGCACCTTGCCAGAGCCAAGTTTGGCAACTCACCCGTCAGCTTCCGAGCCCGAGCACGGGATAAAGCGACGCCACCAGTAAAGCTGCCATAGTGATGTTGAAGACCTTTAGCCGAGTTGCGTTTGACAGCCATTGCCGGACCACGGTCCCGAGCCATGCCCAGACAGAAATCGCCGGAAAGCAGACGACCGCGAACGCACCAGCCACGATTGCGACCGACAGAAGCGTGCGGTCTGGCGCGTAGAGCGTGATGGCGGACAGGCACATGGCCCAAGCCTTGGGGTTCACCCACTGGAAAGCGGCCGCTTGAAGAAAGGTCATCGGACGACTGTCCGCGTCCCGCTCTGCCATGGGAGCAGCCGTCGCGATTTTCAATGCGAGCCAGAGCAGGTAGCAGACGGAGGCGACCTTCAGCACCAAGTTCAGCGCAGGCAATGCGTCGAATAACGCCATCAGCCCCAATCCAACCAGCAGAGCCATCACGGACAAACCCCCAACGATGCCGAGCATGTGCGGCAAGGTCCGGCGGAAGCCGAAGTTCGCGCCAGACGCCATCAGCATCAGGTTGTTCGGCCCCGGCGTGACGGTCGTGACGAACGCGAAGCCCAGAAGGGCGGTCAGGATAGCGAAACTCATGGGGTGTTCCTCTAGTATTGTCTGTATGCAACAATAGTGAAAAGTGGTCGCAATATATCGTCTAATATACTATTTTTCTAGATATCTGCACAATGATGGACGGCAAATGGACGCTATTGACCATAGAATATTGCGCGAGCTACGGCGCGACGGGCGGATCAGCAATGTCGCTCTGGCCGAACGTGTCAGCCTTTCCCCCTCGGCCTGCCTGAGACGGGTTCAAGAGCTCGAGCGAACAGGAGTGATCCGAGGCTACAGGGTCGTGACCAGCCCTGAACGGATGGGCCGTGGTTTTTCCGCCTACGTCATGGTCGGCTTGTCCTCCCATACCAAGGCGGCACAGGAGGGCTTCGAGCGCGCCATGTCAGTCGCGCCAGAAGTCGTCGAATGCCACAACATAGCAGGGGCTTTCGAGTATATCCTTCGCGTCGAGAGCGCCGATCTCTCGGAATACAAGCGCTTCCATACGGAGGTCTTAGGCACCCAATCCCATGTCAACGCAATCACGTCTTACATCGTGATGGGATCACCCAAGGATGAACGAGCTACATGATCTGAACGTGCAAGTCTGCGTCGGTTGTGGATTTGTGTGCAGGCGTTGCTGAATGTCGCGTGCAGGTAAGACAAATGCTGGTTGGCACTGTCAGATTAAACCGCCTTGCCTGATGTCGAGAGGGAACGTAGCTTTTTAGCCATGCCTAATCCTTTATCTTTCCGTTATTTTAAAACCAGCCCTGAGATCATCCAACTTGCAGTTATGCTGTATGTGGGATTTCCACTAAGTGTGCCCCCCCGCACAGAGAGGAATAATTTGTTATAATATAACAATGATACAGGGGCGTTTGAGATCATAGTGAAAGGCAACGTCACAATTGGCCTGGAGACACGTTTTGGACCAAATTGGTGTGGCGTCCGCTGCGGTGCTCGCGCTAAAATTCGTTACTAGGGGCTCCACCTTGGGGCACCCCAGCATTTTGAAAATGGGACTCCACATATTTGCATGTAGTACAGTTCCAGAAGATCGATTCTCAGAAAAATGCGTTGAGCTAGTCTTGGAACTGGTCTCTCGTTGGTTTCGATAGCGTTGGCTCTCGTCTGATACTTACTTCATCCTTTTGTGGTGTGCCGCTGGTATTGAGAGATGGGCGGTTGATCTGGGGCCTACCAGACAAATTAACTAAAGCTGCATAATCAATCTCAAATTGGACCAGAGCATCCATCCTTCTAACAGCTCTCGTGTCCCAGATTATCTGACGACGGACAGTCATTGAAAGGTTGGTACAAAAACTGAATAACCTAAACCCTGGGGTGACGTTAATGGTTACCCATCAAGTTGTTATACGTGCGGCGACAGGTCAATCAGTCGCAAGCGGAGAATTAGTTGCATTTAATACCCGATCAAAAGAAACCTATAAGTTCCAATTAGATTGATGATGCGCACCACACCTTCTTACACCAACTCGGAATAACTTCCACTTAGCTAAAAAGCATCTATGCAGTGTGGTGAGTTTCCGCCTACGGTGAGTAAAACCTATTCATCATCGAGGTTCATGTGGGCTCTAACGTTAAACTGATTTCTGACACTGACGCACAAATCGCAAAGACCCTTATTCTTAAACGCGTGCGTATCGAGACGGCTACGCCAAAATTACCGTCGCCATTATTAACGGCGAGCGGGACATTGGACTTCGCCTCTTTGGTCCTTGTTGAAATTGAGAGTCACTGCGGTGTAAATGGACAAAGCTATTTATTCTCACCCAACAAAGAGTTACTGCCCGCGATAGCTCATGCGGTTTCAGTTGCCTTTGATGCCGTCAAAGGTAGAAGCTGTAGTCCAGAATTGAACACTGATTTCCTGTTAGACAAATTCAAGCTCTTTGGTGGTACCGGGATACTTACCATGGCCTTTGCCGCAATAGATATGGCGACGTGGGATTTGCTTGGGAACGCGCTACACAAGCCCCTTTATCAGTTGCTCGGTGGTTCGAATAAAGACATTCCATCCTATGAAAGTTCCGGATTAAGCATCGGTCCGCTTTCACAGGTTTTGAGCCAAGCCCAAGATTTCGTATCCAAGGGTAATACCAGAATGAAAGTTCGACTGGGCTATGAAACAATCGACCAAGAATTAAATCTTATACGAGATTTAAAAGACTATTTTGGGGGCGGCATTGAAATCATGGTCGACTACAATCAGGGATTATCGGTTGAGCAAGCCTTTGATCGGTGCAGGGCGCTCGACGACATGGACCTGTTATGGATTGAAGAGCCAATATTGGCGGACATGCTCGAAGCGTCGGCAAAACTTACAACCGCTATACGCACACCAATTCAAATTGGCGAAAACCTTTGGTCTCTTACGGAATTTGAGAGAGCGTTGAATTTAAGGTCGAGCAACTATCTTATGCCAGATGTTGCAAAAATAGGGGGTGCCACTCAATGGCTTCGTGCGGCTGATAAAGCCGCAATGAAGGGTGTTAAAGTTTCCTCCCATCTTTATCCTGAAATAAGCGCGCATCTTTTGGCATCCATTCAAAATGCTCATTATCTTGAATATGCTGATTGGACAAAGCTGCAATTTTCAGGTCACATAGCACCATCACAAAATGGATATAGGTTAACCGATGCATGGGGCGTAGGTTTTAATGAAAAGTCGTGCTGAACGTTGACCGGACTTTGATGACGCGCATCTGTGATGTACGATTTGGTAAAAGAGCAAAGCAAGTGAGGATAGATGGATATATTTAAATCAGGGTCTCGGCCAACTAAAAGAGCGTCATCTGATTATTTCATGGGTACAGTTTGGCAAGACCCAATTGTTGAAGCTCCTGCGCCAGCGCAAGTCCGCGCAATTAGGGTAACGTTTGAACCTGCAGCCCGAACAGCGTGGCATACCCATCCACTTGGACAGACGCTGTACGTACTTAGCGGCACAGGCTTGGTTGGCCTAAGGGGGCAGGCGCCACGGGTCATCAATGCGGGTGATACAGTTTGGATACCGCCCCATGAAGAACACTGGCATGGAGCCACCGCCAACAATTCGATGTGTCACCTTGCCATTCAGGAAAGCCACGAAGGACGTGTGGCCGAGTGGTTAGAGCATGTTTCAGATGAGGACTACACGCTGCCCGATATTACTGCCGACAAGGTTTATGGATCATTGTTCAAATAGTGCTGCCGATCGCAAATCTTGCGACGCACCACACAACACAAACGCGTTTCTTGGCATTCCTAAATTTGCTAGGTTGGCGGCAAGTCAGATGAGAGAGTAGTTATGAGAATATTATTTACAGGTGGATCAGGTAAAGCCGGCAGACACAGCATCGACTATCTATTAGAGCGAGGGCACTCCATTCTTAATGTAGATAAGGTGCATCTGGACAACCCCAAGGTCTTAACCCGATTTGCAGATATTGCTGATGCGGGGCAAGTTTATGACGTAATGCACAGTTATGCAAATTATGACGAACTTAATGCAGGAACTGGGGTTCCTGCGTTTGACGCGGTTGTGCACTTTGCTGCAATTCCACGCTTGCTTATGACAAGCGATAATGAATGTTTTAGGATCAACACCCTAGGCACATATAATGTTATTGATGCTGCAATAAAAATGGGTGTCAAGAAAGTCATTTTTGCGTCTTCGGAAACTACGTACGGAATTTGTTTTGCCGATGGCGAGGTGAAACCTGAATATCTCCCTATCGATGAAGACCATCCAACCGTTCCAGAAGATAGTTATGCTATGTCCAAAGTCGTCAATGAAGCGACTGCCAAAAGCTTTCAGCGCCGCAGCAAAATAGACATATATGGCTTGCGAATTAACAACGTGATTGAACCACATGAATATGCGGAAAATTTCCCAACATTTTATGCAAATCCAGATTTAAGGGCGCGGAATATCTTCTCATATATTGACGCCCGCGATCTTGGCCAAATGGTTGAAAGGTGTCTTCAAACAGATGGGTTAGGCTATCAGATTTTCAATGTATCTAATAACAATCACTCAGTAGGCTTGTCCTCAGAAGAGTTAATAGAGCGCTACTATCAGGGTGTTCCTTTGAAACAAAATACGATTCCGGATAGTTTCTATTCAAATGAAAAAGCTAAACGCCTACTCGGCTTTAAGCCTATTCATGACTGGAATTAATCGGGAATTAAGAAAGTTGTACCTCAGATGGCTTTCCAAACCTCCAAGCGGGAATGTCAAATTAAAGCACCCTTGTCCTGGCGATGGTCAGGTCGATTTTGCAGGTATCTTTTCCAAATTGATCCAGCATGGCTATGACAGCTGGGCGGTGATGGAATGGGAATGCTGCATCAAATCCCCGCAACAAGGCGCGGCCGAAGGAGCGCCATTTATCGCCAGCCATATGATCGACGTGACCGAAGTCGCCTTTGACGATTTCGCAGGCGGCGAACGGGATGACGCACAAATCAAAAGGATGCTGGGCCTATGACACGTCTGAAACTTGGGATGGTGGGCGGTGGCCAAGGCGCATTTATCGGCGCGGTCCACCGCATCGCGGCGCGCATTGATGGGCGTTTTGATTTGGTGGCGGGCGCATTATCATCTGATCCCGCACGCGCTGCGGCCTCGGCGGCAGAGCTCGGGATCGAGCGATCCTATGACAGTTATGAGGCGATGGCCGTGGCCGAGGCAGCGCGCGACGACGGCATTGATGCGGTCGCGATTGTGACGCCGAACCACATGCATGCGGGCCCCGCAATTGCGTTTTTGAAGGCTGGCATTCACGTGATTTGCGACAAACCCTTGGCCGCCACGGCCGAGGACGCCGCCGCCATTCAGGCCGCGGTTGCCGCATCCAACGCGCGGTTTTTCCTGACCCATAACTACACCGGCTATCCCCTGATCCGTCAGGCGCGTGAAATGGTGGCGAATGGGGATTTGGGCAATATTCGGATCATTCAGGCCGAATATGCCCAAGATTGGTTGACCGAAGCCGCCGATCCATCAAACAAACAGGCCGATTGGCGCACTGATCCTGCACGGGCGGGCGCGGGCTGTATCGGGGATATTGGTACGCATGCGTTCAATCTTGTCGCGTTTGTGTCGGGGATGGTGCCAACGGCCTTGTCGGCGGAGTTGTCTAGCTTTGTGCCCAGGCGTCAGGTGGACGATAACGCGTTTATTCGTACCCGTTATGCCAATGGCGCGCGGGGTACGATTTGGTCGTCCCAAGTGGCGGTGGGATGTGAAAACGGTTTGAAGCTGCGGATCTATGGCGACAAAGGCGGTATTGAATGGGGGCAAGAAAATCCGAACCAAATGACCTTTGCCCGCTTTGGCGAACCCAAACAAATCATCACCCGGGGTGGGGCCGGATTGGGTGCGGGCGCGGGGCGTTGGACCCGCATTCCGCCCGGTCACCCAGAAGGGTATTTGGAAGGATTTGCCAACCTGTATAACGATATTGCCGATATTATTTCGGGCGCAGGTGACAATGGTTTGGTGCCGGATGTGGGCGCGGGATTGGATGGCATGTGGTTTATTGCATCCTGTTTGAAAAGTGCGCGCGCCGATGGTGCGTGGGTGAATCGATCCTAAATGCCATCTGCGGCGCAGTCATAATAAACCACCTTGCCGTGATGCTTTATGTGAGGTTTTTACTCTTACTGAGGAATGTTCAAGATCTTCTGCCTGAACGAGGCGTGCATATAAGTCATGGATCCTTGAGGTACTGGTGGAATCGGCTGCGCCCTGGACTTAAATTTAAAACCGATGTAGTCTAACAACTTCGGTAAATCTAAACTGTTTTTTGCAATGTTGGTATGTGAATAAATCCTGCTCCCGCAACCAAAATCACCAAAAAAAATACGATTATAAACCAACATTATAATAACACTCGTTACACATCATTATAGACCTGCATGCGCGCCTCACACCCTTAAAACACCCATCAAAATCAAACTCAGTGCCAAAAAAGCATCTCGCTTAAACCAAAATTTTGAGATCAATGTTAATTCCTGCGATCTACTAACCAGTAACCACATCACTCAACCACATAACGTCACATCCCAAATGTGCAGGTGGCATAACACCAACGCTCCACCCGACACATGTCCACAGATCAATAACCCCAAGACCCTCATTACAATTTAATATGAATGTAAAAAATGATCACCCAATCCTATCGAAAATCTGAGTGGGTGATCACGTGGTGTGATGCGTTATTGTTTTTTTGCACCCCATAACGATATCAGCGTAAAATCGCTGGACTCTTCAGGGCCATAATCGTCACCAGCAAAGGAGATACCTTCAGCAACGAACGTGCCTCCGCTTTCTGCTGCGCCGGGTCCGTACAACCCACCAGTAAGTTGTGACGCTGTGATTGTTGGGCAAGAAGGGTCGGTACAGTCTGCCAATTCAACGGTTGTTGTGAATTGATTATTTTTCACATTGGCAGTGTTAATTTTCACATACGGGTTTCTGTCACCTTCAAATTCGCTCATGGTGATGTTTGTCGGCGTTCGTTAGCTTCGCGTTGTCCCAAGCGCGCTTCAATCCTGTTTTTAGATCAAAATAATCTGGGTCAATCGACCGCCCCAACCCATTTCCAAATATAAAAAGTGACTCTGTCATAAAAAAACTCCGCATCCAATGATACGGAGTTTAAGTGCTTACCGCTAAATGTAAACCCGCTTAGCGTGTGAATTTCTTATGCTTCATCCGCTTAGGTTCCAGTGCGTCTGGGCCTAAGCGGCGTTTTTTGTCTTCTTCATAGGCGCTGAAATCGCCTTCGAACCATTCGACATGGGCGTCGCCTTCGAACGCCAAAATATGCGTACAAATCCGGTCAAGGAAGAAGCGATCGTGCGAAATGACCACGGCGCAACCGGCGAAATCGACCAAGGCGTCCTCGAGGGCGCGCAGGGTTTCCACGTCTAAATCGTTGGTCGGTTCGTCCAGCAGCAGGACGTTGCCGCCCTCTTTCAGCAAACGCGCCATGTGGACACGGTTGCGTTCACCGCCAGACAGCAGGTTCAGTGGTTTTTGCTGATCGCCACCCTTGAAATTGAACGCCGAGCAATAGGCGCGGCTGTTCATTTGCGCATCACCCAGTTGGATGATTTCCGCGCCACCTGAAATGGCCTGCCACACAGTTTCGCCATCAATCAAATCGTCACGCGATTGATCGACATAGGATAGCTGGACCGTATCACCATAGCTTACGGTACCTGCGTCTGGTTGTTCCTGACCGGTCAACATTTTGAACAGGGTTGATTTACCCGCACCGTTGGGGCCAATCACGCCCACGATACCACCGGGCGGCAGGGCAAAGGACAGATCCTCGACCAACAGCTTATCGCCCATCGCTTTCTTCAGGCCTTCGACCTCAATCACTTTGCCACCCAAACGGGGTCCGTTTGGAATAACGATCTGGGCGCGGGTGATTTTGTCGCGCTCGGATTGGTTGGCCAATTCGTTATAGGAATTGATACGCGCTTTTTGCTTGGCTTGGCGGGCTTTCTGACCCTGACGCATCCATTCCAATTCGCGTTCCAATGTTTTCTGGCGCGATTTGTCTTCGCGGGCCTCTTGGGCCAAACGCTTGGCTTTCTGTTCTAGCCAGCTGGAATAGTTGCCTTCGTATGGAATGCCGCGGCCGCGATCCAATTCCAAAATCCAGCCTGTGATGTCGTCCAGGAAATAGCGGTCGTGGGTCACGATCAGGATCGTACCTTTGTAATCGATCAGGTGTTGTTGCAGCCATGCGATGGTTTCCGCATCCAAGTGGTTGGTCGGTTCGTCCAATAACAACATGTCAGGCGCTTCTAGCAGCAATTTACACAGCGCGACGCGGCGGCGTTCACCGCCCGACAGGTTCGCAGGCATCGCATCATCAGGGGGGCAGCGCAGAGCCTCCATTGAAACATCAATCTGGCTGTCCAGATCCCACAGGTTTTCGGCGTCGATCTGGTCCTGTAATGCGGCCATTTCGTCGGCCGTTTCATCGGAATAATTCATCGCCAATTCGTTATAACGATCAAGGATCGCCTTTTTCTCGGCGACGCCCAGCATGACGTTTTCGCGCACGGTTAGGGTTTCATCCAGCTTGGGTTCCTGTGGCAGGTAACCGACCTTGGCGCCCTCGGCGGACCATGCTTCGCCGGTGAAATCCTTGTCCATGCCGGCCATGATTTTCATCAACGTCGATTTACCCGCGCCGTTGACACCGACAACACCGATTTTCACACCGGGTAAGAAGGACAGGTGGATATCTTCGAAACACTTTTTCCCACCGGGATAAGTTTTGGACACGCCCTGCATGTGATAGACGTATTGATAGGCTGCCATGTGAAATGCTCCTGAATTTCTGGTTTGTGCCTAGATAGCGGATGGCGGCGTTCGGGGCAATGGGAGTTTATTTTAGGTATGCTTCATGGCGGTCCGCGTGATGAGCGCTTTGAAAGCAAGTCTTGTAATTCATTGCAAGCAGGTAACGTTTATTGTGCGCAGCGGCACTTCAATGTTCTCAAAAATAGCAAGTTCCTTCATACGTTTTGCGCTAGGGCCTTTAAGCTTAAAAAAGGCTTGTTCAAATCTTTTTCGGGAACGAAAAGTTTCATGGGTCATCCAAATGTCGTGGCTATAATCCCTTAACTATGGGGTGTGCCTGTTTCTATTTCAAGTTGTGTGCGCTGGTGCTGAAAATATCATTTCCATTTTGTTTGATTGGCGGTATCCCTTGGGCAGGGCGCGTAATCGTTGGGACACATGAAACGGCAAACCATTGGCATATTAGGGGGATCGTTTGATCCGGCGCATGGGGGGCATGTGGGGTTGACCCGCGTGGCGTTGCGGCGGTTTGGGTTGGACGGTGTGTGGTGGTTGGTCAGTCCGGGCAATCCGTTGAAACCCAATGGCCCTGCGCCGATGGATCAACGCATCATACAGGCGCGCGCGATTATGGATCACCCCCGTGTCACCATCACCGATATCGAGGCGCGTTTGGGCACGCGGTATACGGCCGATACGTTGCGGGCCTTGATGCAGCGGTATCCGCATGTGAACTTTGTCTGGTTGATGGGGGCGGATAATTTGCATCAGTTTGACCAATGGCGCGATTGGCGTTGGATCATGGAACATGTGCCGATTGGTGTTTTGGCCCGTCCGGGGTCGCGGCTGGCGCCTTTGTCGGCTCGGGCCGCGCGGATTTATTCATGTGCGCGGGTGCCTGCGCGGGCGTCGCAGCATTTGGGTCGGGGCGATGCCCCGCGGTGGTGTTATATCAACATGCCGTTGTCGGATCTGTCGTCCTCTGCGTTGCGCTCTGGGGGTTGAACCACAGCGGTTTGGCCCGTTAGGGTGCGGGTGAGAACTGAGAGAGGCTGTGATTTGATACGCTTGTGTTTTATCGTTTTATCGATGGTGATGCTGACGGGCACCCTGTTTGCGGGTGCCCCGGATCAGTCACTGCGCCCGCAGTATAGGCCCGGTTCGGTCCTGCCCGATGGGGCCGATGCGTTGTTACGGCGTTATGCACGATCGGGGGATTTGGGGTATGTGGTCTATGATCTGACGACTGGCCGCACGATCGAACAGCGCAATGCCGCGCAGGGGTTTGCGCCTGCGTCGGTCACCAAAGCGATCACTGGGCTATACGCGTTGTGGCATCTGGGGCCAGAGTTTCGATATAAAACACGCGTTATGGCCACAGGCCCGATCATAGACGGCACTGTGCAAGGCGATCTGATTTTGGCGGGCCAAGGGGACCCCGTATTAGACACCGATGATTTGTTAACCTTGGCGCGTGCTGTCAAGGCAGCGGGTGTTCGTAACATTACCGGCGATTATTTGTATTATGCGGATGCTTTGCCGTATTTTCGTGAAATTGATCCTGACCAGCCCGTACACGTTGGATACAACCCCGCCATTTCTGGGCTGAACCTGAATTTCAATCGGGTCTATTTCGATTGGAAACGCGCTGGTGCGGGGTATCGCGTGCAAATGGATGCGCGTTCGGATCAGATAAGGCCCGTCGTTTCGCATGTCACTATGCGCATGGCCGAGCGTGATGCACCGCTGTTTGCATATCGCCAAGACGGCCCCCAAGAAAACTGGAGCGTTGCCAAGCCCGCATTGGGGAAACAGGGTGGCAGGTGGCTGCCTGTCCGTGATCCTGCGTTATATACCGCAACGGTCTTTGCCAGCTTGGCGCGTGACACCGGCATCACACTGCCCAAGCCGAAACGCACAACGACCCAAACCGCACAATCCACCGTGGCTGAAATTACCAGCGCGCCGATGCGCGTTTTGGTTCAGTTGATGTTGAAATATTCAAACAACATGTTGGCGGAAACGCTGGGTCTGACGGTGGCAAAATCAACTGGGCAACCGGTAACATCATTGCGTCAATCAGCGGGTCATATGACGCGCTGGGCCAAGCAAACCTTGGGGATGAAAAATGCCCGTTTTGATGATCATTCCGGGTTGAACGACACGTCGCGTGTGTCCCCCACTGATATGGTGCGTGCCTTGATCCACGGGCGCACCAAGTTTCCAGACTATGCCGCGTTGTTAAAGCCGATTAAACCGCGCACGGCGGCCGGTGATTTGGGTAAATCGGGTCAGGCCAATATTTTGGCGAAAACGGGTACGTTGAATTTTGTGACGGCCTTGGCTGGATATTTGCGCGACAAAAACGGTGCAAATTATGCGTTTGCCATTTTCCAACAGGACATGGCGGCGCGCAACGCAGCAAACACCGCGCAACAGGAAACACCATCGGGTTCACGCAGATGGCGCGCACGTGCGGTCAATATTCAGTCTGGTTTGTTATATCGTTGGGCGCGTTTTACGGCGATGGATTGACACATCACAGGGTCAAATGTCGTACACGCGCGCCGCGTTCAATCGCGGCAGCATGCAGACGATCTATGTTTAATTCGTACCGCATTTCTTCGAGCAGGCGCAATTCTGTTTCACGAATATTTCCATCTGCCGCAGCCACATCACAACACAGCGCATAGGCTGTTTCATACAAACGTTCGGACAACGTGTCGCGGATCAGTCGAAACAACGCATCTAGGCCGTCTTCGTTTTCGAATAAGTCATAGACCAAGTTTGCAACTAAATTAATTCTATCAATATCATATCTTGCAAAAATTGGCAGATGGTTCACTGCCGATTGGATTTTAACCAGTTCAGATGTTGGGACATCCCCATCGGAAACTGTGATGGCAATCATTAAGGCGATCAGGCAATCGGGTTCCGATAAAATGGGCAGTTTATTATGTGACATTACTTAGTCCTTGGTAACTATGATCACAGTGTAAATCGCATTTGCACTTGCGGCAATAGGCCATCGCATCGTCTGCTTGCGGCATTTTGCAAAAGGGGCTAAGTACAGCACGTTAATGCGGATCAGAATCCGTATCCCTGACCAGAGGTGGCACTATGACAGAATTTCGCGACGCAGCGATGACATCCAAAGCTTGGCCGTTCGAAGAGGCGCGCCGTGTGTTAAAGCGTTACGAAAAGGCGCCCCCAGAAAAGGGATATGTTCTGTTTGAAACGGGCTATGGCCCATCCGGTTTGCCACATATCGGCACATTCGGCGAAGTGGCGCGGACCACAATGATTATGCGTGCATTTCGCGTGATTTCGGACATTCCGGCAAAGCTGATCTGTTTTTCCGATGACCTAGATGGCATGCGCAAGGTGCCAGGAAACGTTCCAAACCAAGAAATGTTGCAAGACTATTTGCAAAAACCCCTGACCTCAGTGCCTGATCCCTTTGGCGAATACGAAAGCTTTGGCCATCACAACAATGCGATGTTGCGCCGGTTTTTGGACACATTCGGGTTCGAATACGAATTCTATTCCGCGACCGAATTTTACGGGTCGGGCCAGTTTGATACCATCCTGCGCCGTGCGGCGGAAAAATATGATGACATCATGGCAGTGATGCTGAAATCCCTGCGCGAAGAACGGCGTCAGACCTATTCCATTTTCCTGCCCATCCACCCAGAAACGGGCCGTGTGATGTACGTCCCGATGAAAGAGGTCAACGCCGCCGATGGCACCATCACATTTGATGATGAAACAGGCCGCGAATGGACCCTGCCTGTGACCGGTGGCAATGTGAAATTGCAATGGAAACCCGATTTCGGTGCGCGCTGGGCGGCATTGGGTGTGGATTTCGAAATGTATGGCAAAGACCATTCAACGAATACCCCGATCTATGACCGTATCTGTGAAATTCTGGGAACGAAAAAACCAGAACATTTCACCTATGAACTGTTCTTGGACGACAAGGGGCAAAAGATTTCCAAATCATCCGGCAACGGGATTTCGATTGATGAATGGTTGACCTATGCGTCGACTGAATCCTTGTCCTATTTTATGTATCAAAAGCCGAAAACAGCCAAGCGGATGCATTTTGATGTGATCCCCAAGGCGATGGATGAATATCACCAACAATTGCGCGCCTATGCTGATCAGGACGCCAAGGCCAAGGCAAACAACCCTGTGTTCCATATCCACGGGCACAATGTGCCGGCATCTGACATGGTTGTTCCATTTTCGATGTTATTGAATTTGGCATCCGTCGCCAATGCCGATAACAAAGATCAGCTGTGGGGGTTCATCCAACGCTATGCCCCTGATGCCAGCCCCGCGGCCAACCCCCAGCTGGACCAAGCGGCGGGTTTTGCCGTGCGCTATTACAATGATTTCGTAAAACCAACCAAGGTATTCCGCGCACCCACCGATTTGGAACGCGAGGCGCTGACCGATCTGCACGATCAACTGGCCGCATGGGACGGCGGTCTGGATGCCGAGGCGCTGCAATCTGTGGTCTATGCCTGTGGTCGTGATCGGTTTGATCCGCTGCGGGCGTGGTTTTCTGCACTGTATGAGGTGCTGTTGGGCGCGACCCAAGGCCCACGGTTTGGCGGGTTCATTGCCCTTTACGGCATTGATGAAACCATCGCCCTGATCGACGCCGCCCTGAACGGTGATTTCGTCTAGTTGATTTTTGACCAACGCATTCTAGCTTTGCTACATGCGTTGGTTATTTTCGTTGATACTGTCCCTAGGACTGTTCCTGCAATCCCCTGCACATGCGGGGGACGATGCGGATGTTCGCGAAACCATTACAGCCCAGTTGGATGCATTTCTGCGTGATGATTTTGATCATGCCTTTACCTATGCCAGCCCAAAAATCAGGCGGATTTTCCGCGATCCTGATACCTTTGGTATGATGGTGCGGCAGGGGTATCCGATGGTGTGGCGGCCTGCGGATTTCACATTTCTAAGCGTGGAAAAAACACCGTGGGGCATGTCGCAGATTGTTGAAATCATTGATAAATCTGGCAAGGCGCATTATTTGCGGTACGACATGGTGCCCAGCAACACGGGCTGGAAAATTGATGGAGTTGCAATATTGCAGGGCAACCCAATGGCGGTCTAGCAACAGTCCGCAACAGTCCGCAACAGGGCAGCGTGCGTTGCACAAGACATGCGTTAAACTTGTAAAATTATAGTGGGCGTCGATCTGAAACAGAAAGGCGCAGCTAATGACACTCTCACTGACCCATGGTATTGATTTTTCCCCCAAACCGTTTTCATCGGGCTTGAATTATTGGTCGTCTGGGGATGGGACATCAACCACGGATACATATGATGTGGTCGGCAATGCTGCCTTTGTCCCTGCGGATCAGGATTTTGGCGGATGTTTGGAATTGGTCAAGACCAATACCTTGCAAAAATTGCGCTATACGGAACGTACCGAAATTTTCTCCGAAACCTATCTGTTGGTGAAAACGCGGGTAAAATTGATGGTCGGTGGCCTGCCTGCTGTGCGCATTGCTGGATGGGCGGGTGACCGTGACGGTAATAATGTATCGAATGTCACCCAGATTGGCCCATCCACATCGGTGCAGAACTATGGCCAGGTCTATGAAATTTCTGCCATCGTTGGTCCGGGCCTGCGTGATGGCGTTGATATGGTTTGGGGGGCGGCCCCGACATTTGCGCATTTTGGTTTGGATATCACTGGGCCCACGGGCGTTGTGGTGCGCGTCGATGATTTCACGATCGAGGATATTTCCCACCTGTTCCAACGTGATGCGCTGAACATTGTGGACGTGCGCGATTATGGTGCGATTGGGGATGCGGCCACTGATAACTATGATGCCTTTGTCGCGGCGGATCAGGCCGCGAATGGGCGGCGGTTGGTTGTGCCGTCTGGGGCCTATGTGATTGGCAGCCCCTTGGTGTTGAATTCACATGTCGAATTTCAGGGCCGCGTGATTATGCCCCCCGAGGCCCCATTGGTGCTTACCAAATCCTTTGATTTGCCCACCTATATTGATGCATTCCAAAACGAAGAATTGGCATTTAAGAAAGCGTTCCAAGCCCTGTTGAACAGCGCCGATTATGAAAGTTTGGACATGTGCGGGCGCACGGTAACGGTGACCGAACCCATCGATATGCAGGCAGCGGTCGCGACCCGCGATACATTCGAAATTCGCCGCGTGATCCGCAACGGCCAGTTTTACGCATCTGGTGGCGCTGCGTGGGAAAGTGATGTGACGACGGCCCAGGCCTATTATGCTGCGTCGAACCCCACCACGCTAAGCAACGTGCAAAATGTCCAAGATATTGCAATTGGATCCTTGGTCACTGGTCAGGGTGTGGGGCGCGAAATTTATGTGCGCTCCGTCAATCCCGCAACGCAAACCGTTGAACTGTCCGAGGCGCTGTATGATGCCGAAGGCACGCAGAATTTCACCTTTACTCGGTTCAAATACATGTTGGATTTCAGCGGGTTCCAGAAACTAAGCAAATTCAATTTGGACAACATCGAATTCCAATGTAACGGCAAAGCCAACGGGATCATGATGGCCCAAGAGGGCATGATTTTCCATATTTTGGACTGCTATATCACCAAGCCAAAATTCCGTGGAATTACATCATCAGGACACGCCTGTCAGGGGATGTTGATTGACCGGTGTCATTTCGTAACCAATGAATCCAGCGTTCATGCAGCGGATCGGGTGAGTATCGCGTTCAACATCAATGCAAATGACGCAAAAATTCGCGATAACTGGGCATCGCAGTTTCGTCATTTCTGTGTGTTAAGTGGCGCCAACAACATTGTATCTGGCAACCATTTCTACCAAGGCGATGGGGTGCCAAACGGCGTGCGTTTGGCGGGTATTGTTTTGACACGGTCAAACACGGCGTCCACAATTGTGGGCAATTATGTCGATAACTGCTTTATCGAATGGACCAACGAACATGACGAAACCCCTGATTTTACGGTGGGATTTGGATTTTCTGCGCTAAACATTTCGGGGAATGTATTTTTGTCGGGGCAGATTGCGGATTGGTTTTCCTATCTGGTGGTCAAACCGCATGGTACAGGGCATGGTATTGCCAACCTTTCGGTGATGAACAACAGTTTCAAAACCCTAAATGGTCCCATCCAACGGGTCGAACGGGTCGATACCACATTTGCAGACATTGATCGCAACCGCCTGCGCAATCTGCGGTTTGAGGCAAACAGTTTCGAAAACGTGACCCAGAAAACCGAAAATCCCGTTGTTGTGGATCATACCCAATCCAGCGTTGCTGCGACATGGACGGTTGACACCGCTAACGCCCTGCCATTTGGCGGATATGCCCGCGCAGTTCAGGCCTATGTGCCCCAGTCGAAACTAACGGTATCGGGCGGCGGTGCGGTGCATCACATGCCCTATGTCAACACCCAAGCTGGCAGCGCCAAGGATCAGGTCCAGCTGGTCTATCCCGGGGCCACCCAAGGGACGGTCAGTGTCACGGTGCGCTGTGACAACTGATCAAAACTTGGCCTTGCTTTTGCCGCGATAGGCCCGTGTTCCACCGCGACCGGCGGTGGAACGCCCCCGCGTTTTCGTGGCGGCGTTGCTGGCGGCCTCTACGGCTGATTGGCGGGCTAGGGGATCATCGGAAATGGCCAGATCCACGGCTTCTAGGCGTTTGACTTCGTCGCGTAATCTGGCGGCCTCTTCAAATTCAAGGTTTTCGGCGGCTTTGCGCATATCGCTACGCAGACCATCCAAAACAGCCTGCAGGTTCGCACCGCCGGCTGATTTTTTGTCGATTTGGGCCGTGACACGGGATTGGTCTGTGTCGCCATTGTATAGGCCTGCCAAAATATCTTCGACGTTTTTCTTGACGGTTTGGGGCGTGATACCGTGTTTGACGTTATAGGCCATTTGCCGTTCGCGCCGCCGATCCGTTTCAGCCAAGGCGCGTTCCATAGATCCGGTAATGCGATCGGCATACATGATCACGCGGCCATCGGCATTTCGCGCCGCGCGACCGATGGTTTGGATCAGTGATGTCTCAGATCGCAAGAACCCTTCTTTGTCGGCATCCAAAATGGCGACCAATCCACATTCGGGGATGTCCAATCCTTCGCGCAACAGGTTGATCCCGATCAGCACGTCAAAGGCCCCTAACCGCAAATCACGTAGAATTTCGATCCGTTCAATCGTGTCGATGTCGGAATGCATATAGCGCACTTTGATGCCCTGTTCGTGCAGGTATTCGGTCAAATCCTCGGCCATACGCTTGGTCAGGGTCGTGACCAATGTGCGCATTCCATTTTCCGTAACGATGCGGATTTCATCAACCAGATCATCGACCTGCATTTCAACGGGTCGAATTTCAACTTGTGGGTCCAACAACCCTGTGGGGCGAATGATTTGTTCTGTAAATACGCCCCCCGTTTGTTCCATTTCCCACGACCCCGGCGTGGCCGAGACATAGACAGACTGCGGCCGCATTGCGTCCCATTCTTCGAATTTCAGGGGGCGGTTATCCATACACGATGGCAGGCGGAACCCATGTTCAGCCAGTGTAAATTTCCGACGATAGTCGCCGCGATACATGCCGCCAATTTGTGGAATACTGACGTGGCTTTCATCAGCAAAAACAATCGCATGATCGGGAATAAATTCAAACAAAGTGGGGGGCGGTTCGCCGGGCGCGCGCCCCGTCAGATAGCGTGAATAGTTTTCGATACCGTTACACACGCCTGTCGCTTCTAGCATTTCGATGTCAAAGTTGCAGCGCTGCTCTAGGCGCTGGGCCTCTAGCAGTTTGCCCTCGGCAACCAATTGGTCCAATCGCTGGCGCAGCTCTTCTTTGATTTTGATGATGGCTTGCTGGATGGTCGGGCGCGGCGTGACATAGTGCGAATTGGCATAGATCCGGATTTGTTCAAACGTACCCGTTTTCTTACCTGTTAATGGATCAAATTCGGTAATGCTTTCCAGCTCGTCCCCGAAAAATGAAAACCGCCATGCGCTGTCTTCGAGGTGGGCGGGGAACACCTCAAGCACATCACCGCGAACACGAAATGACCCACGTTGAAACGCCTGATCGTTGCGGCGGTATTGTTGGGCCACCAAATCCGCCATGACCTGACGTTGATTGTATTCGCCACCAACCTTTAAATCCTGGGTCATCGCACCATAGGTTTCGACGGATCCGATACCATAAATACAACTGACCGATGCCACGATAATCACATCATCACGTTCCAACAGCGCCCGCGTCGCCGAATGGCGCATTCGGTCAATTTGTTCGTTGATCTGGCTTTCTTTTTCGATGAACGTATCGGTGCGCGCGACATAGGCTTCGGGCTGGTAATAATCGTAATAGCTGACAAAATATTCCACGGCATTATCTGGGAAAAACCCCTTGAATTCGCCATATAACTGCGCTGCCAAGGTTTTATTCGGCGCTAGAATGATTGCAGGCCTTTGTGTTTCTTCGATCACCTTGGCCATGGTAAATGTCTTACCCGTGCCTGTTGCCCCCAACAAAACTTGGTCTCGATCCCCGGACAGAATATTTTCTGCAATCTCTTTTATGGCTTTCGGCTGATCACCCGCTGGGTCAAAATCAGTTGCCATGACGAACTGTTTGCCGCCCTCAAGTTTGGGGCGTGACCTGACATCGCCTGTCATATGGCCCAGTTCTTTGGAATCGGTCATTGAAAGCTCCTTTATCAGCATAACCTAAGTGTTTTTAGGGGAATATCAAACGACTTGTCCCGTATGAAAAAATGTCGCATAAATGCCCCAAGATACAGGAGTTTGAAATGCGCGCACGAATCTATAAACCTGCAAAAACTGCGATGTCGTCTGGCACTGCAAAAACCCGCCAATGGGTTTTGGAATTTGCCCAAGGATCTTCGCGTGAAATTGATCCATTGATGGGCTGGACGTCGACAGATGAAACGCAAACGCAGATAAAACTGCGCTTTGACACCAAAGACGCCGCAATTGCCTATGCGACGGAAAACGGTATTGAATATCAGGTGACTGAACCCAAACCGCGCAAAGCAAACATTCGCGCCCGTGGCTATGGCGAAAATTTCGCAACAGACCGCCGCGCCCCTTGGACACACTGAACCAATTTATGAAATGACCCAAGGCCGTATCATCGTGATGCGGCCTTTCGTGTTTACAAAGGATACCCCATGCGGCACGGCGGACAAATTCTGGTGGATCAACTGAAAATCCAAGGCGTGGATCGCGTGTTCTGCGTCCCTGGCGAAAGCTATCTTGCCGCATTGGACGGGCTGTTTGACAGTGGCATCGACACCATCGTTGGCCGCAACGAAGGTGGTGTATCCATGATGGCCGAGGCTTATGGCAAACTAACGGGCCGTCCCGGTGTGGCCATGGTCACGCGTGGGCCGGGTGCCACCAATGCCTCAGGCGGTGTGCATGTCGCATTCCAAGATAGCACCCCCATGATCCTGTTTGTGGGCCAAGTTGCCAGCGATCAACGCGACCGCGAAGCGTTCCAAGAGGTCGATTATCGCCAAATGTTCGGCCCCCTTGCCAAATGGGTGGCCGAAATCGATCGCACGGATCGCATCCCCGAATATATCAGCCGCGCGTTTCATGTGGCCGTGTCGGGCCGCCCGGGTCCCGTTGTTCTGGCCCTGCCCGAGGATATGCTATCCGCCACTGCCGATGTGGCCGATGCCCCCCGTGCCAACCCCGCCCGACAACAAATCTCACAATCCGCTATTGATGACGTCGTGGCCGCAATGAACCATGCGAAAAATCCCCTGATGCTGATTGGCGGGCCACTTTGGTCTGCGCAGGCCGCCGCCGATGTGGCGCGTTTGGCCGAACAAACGGGCTGGCCTGTTGCCACGACGTTCCGGTGTCAGGACTACATGGATAATCGCCATCCCAACTATATCGGTGATCTTGGCATTGGCCCAAATCCTGCGCTGGCCGAACGTGTGGCTGCGGCAGATACCTTGCTGGTCTTGGGCGCGCGCTTGGGTGAAATGACATCGGGCGGTTATAGCCTGTTTCAGATCCCCAAACCCAGCCAAAGCTTGATCCATATCCATCCCAATGCCGATGAACTGGGCCGCGTCTATCATGCCGATCTGGCAATCAACTGTCACAGCTGCGATTTCCTGACCCAAGCGGTCGCAGCGACCCGCGGCCAGTCTGTACCAACGCCCGAAACCGAACGCGCCGCATATGAACATTGGCAAACACCAACCGCGACTCCTGGGGCAGTGAAAATGGAACAGATCATATCACATCTGACCCAAACCCTGCCCGACAGCGCGATCATCACAAACGGGGCGGGCAACTACGCGGCATGGCTGCACCGCTACTACCGCTATAAATCCTACCGCACCCAATTGGCACCGACATCGGGTACCATGGGCTATGGCCTGCCTGCCGCCATCAGCGCGAAATTGATGCACCCCGACCGCGATGTTATCTGCCTTGCGGGGGACGGGTGTTTCCAGATGAATGGCCAAGAATTCGGAACAGCCGTGCAATACGGCGCAAACATTATCGTCATCATCGCCAATAATGGCGTCTATGGTACAATTCGAATGCATCAGGCGCGCCAATATCCCAATCGCCCCTCGGGCACCGATATGGTCAATCCCGATTTCGCGGCCCTTGCGCGCGCCTATGGGGCCCACGGTGAAACCGTCACACAAACCGAACAATTCGCTGCCGCATTGGCCCGCGCCCGCGCAGCAAACAAACCCGCGATTATCGACCTAAAAACCGATCCAGCTGCGGTATCGCACAGAACACCGCAATAACACTTTCATTTTTGTAAAAATACTCGCGCCGCAGGCGGGCAGGCGCAGCCTGCCACCCCCGATCAGAAATCTGCCGATACGTTCGGCAGATTTAGCGTCTTGATCAAATCGCGCAGCTCTTGGCGTGCGGCAACGTTTGAAATGTTCAACTGTTTGACGCCCACATCTTTCAAATCCAACAACGTCAAACCGCGCGGAAACAATTCGCGAAAAATCACGCGTTCTGTAAACCCTGGGCCCACGCGGAACCCAATGCGCTTGGACAGTTTTTCCAAGGCGCGTTCCATCTTGACCTTGTTGACCATCTGCTGCGCGCCCAACCGGTTGCGAATGACGACCCAATTGATCGGCTTTAACCCAGCCTGCGCGCGCAATTGGCGGGCATGCCAGACCATTTCGGAATAAACCGATGGTCCCTCAATCGTTTCACCATCGCTTGCGATATGGGCCAACAGGTCAAAATCGACGAAACTGTCATTTAACGGGGTAATCAGCGTATCGGCCAAGGAATGTGCCACTTGGCTCAGGCGTGTGTGCGAACCGGGGCAATCGATGATGATAAAATCACTCTCGGCCTCGGCCGCGGCAACGGCGGCGGACAGGCGATGATCAAAAATGTTTTCGCCTTCTGGAACGGCAGATTTGTCAATTTCTGGCAGATCATAGAATACAGGGGTTGGCAGGCCCAAACCACTGTCTTGGGCATGACGCAAACGGTTGACCAGATAGCGACCAAAGGTTTGCTGTCGTAAATCCAGATCAATCGCGCCGACGCGATGACCCATGCGTGCCAATGCGGTGGCCACATGCATTGTGACGGTTGATTTACCGGCACCGCCCTTTTCATTGCCTACTACGATAATATGCGCCATTGCCGCATTCCCCCATGAAACCTTGCGTTTCTATATCTAATGCGTCGCCCCTGTAAAAGCGTTTTTTGACTAAGCCTTGGGATCATTGCCAACCAGCGCTGGTGTATCCGGTGCCAGTTCTTCGAAATCAAAGTTGTCCAATCGCCGCGCACGTTTGCCCGCCTTGTCCGAGCTGATTTTAATTTCACTGATATCTTTCGCAGCCTGATTGAAATGACGGTCCAAATTTTCCACGCGCGTGCCCAAACGATCAATATCTTGGTACAGCAACCCCAGTTCACGGCGAATGGCACCGGCTTGTTCACGCATGCGCGCATCCTTTAATATCGCGCGCATGGTGTTTAGGGTGGCCATACATGTGGTGGGCGATACGATCCAAACACGCGCAGCAAACCCTTCGCGCACAATTTCGGGGAAATTCGCATGCAGCTCTGCATAGACAGCCTCGGACGGTAAAAACAGCAACGCGCCGTCGGCGGTTTCACCTTCGATGATGTATTTGTCACTGATGTCTTTGATATGTTTTCGCACGGTTGCGCGCAGGAATTTGGCCGCCTCGTTCAGGTCCCAATCGGTTTTCGCACGGCGCAGGGCTTCGTATGCTTCTAACGGGAATTTACTGTCCACGACGATGGGGCCCGGGGGATTTGGCAAATGGATCAAACAGTCCGCACGACGTCCATTCGACAGCGTGGCCTGCAATGTATAGCTGTCGGATGGCAATGCCTTGGTGACGATATCATTTAACTGAATTTCACCAAAGGCCCCGCGCGTTTGTTTGTTGGATAAAATGTCCTGCAATGACAAAACATCACCGGACAATTTGGTGATGTTATCCTGTGCCTTGTCAATCGCGGTCAGGCGTTGTTGCAATTCGCCCAGTGATTGGGCGGTGCGCCGCGCCGATCCTTGCAGGTTTTCGGTCATATTGTTTTGCACTTGGGCCAGACGATGTTCCATCAGCTGCAACATATGCGCCTGTGCCTTGGCTTGGGCGTCTGACACATGGGTCAGGCCACCGGATAAACGTTCTTGGCCCTCACCCAATGATTGGACGCGCTGGCCCAAAGCATTCAGTTGATAGGCCAGCGGTTCCGCCAATCGCGCCGATTTCAATGCGGCCCGGACCGTGATCAGCAGCAATATTGCCACCAGTGCGGCCAGCCCCAAGGCCCCCAAAACCATCGGATTATTCAGATCAATCTGTGTCATGTGCGTCCAAATAACCTTTCGATATCGGATAGTTTTAATTCAACATAGGTGGGGCGGCCGTGGTTGCATTGGCCCGAATGGGGCGTGCGTTCCATGTCGCGCAGCAGGGCATTCATTTCCTCGGCCCGCATTTGGCGACCCGATCGGATGGATCCGTGACAGGCCACGCGCGATAGGATCGCCTCGATCTTGGATTGGACCAGCTGGCTGTCGCCCCAATCGGCCAATTCGTCCAACACATCGCGGATCAGGGCCGTGGCATTGACGCTGCCCAAAATCGCAGGGGTTTCGCGCACAGCAATGGCCGACCCGCCAAAGGGTTCGATGCCCAATCCCAATGCGGCCAATTCATCGGCCAGCCCCAAAATCAACGCCGCCTTGTGCGATGATAATTCGATGATTTCAGGGATCAGCAGCGCCTGCGCCGCCACCCCATTTTCGCGCATTTGCGATTTCAGTTTTTCGTAAACCAACCGTTCGTGCGCGGCATGTTGATCGACGATCACGATCCCCGTTTCGGTTTGCGCAATGATATAGTTTTCATGCACCTGCGCGCGCGCCGCACCCAAGGGGTGGCTGGGGTCCGGCGTTTGCGTTTCAATCACCTGCTCCACGCGCGCCGACACCGCTGGCGTTTCGGCAAAGCCGAAGGATGCAGTTGACGCAGCCTCGGCGCTGGGCGCTTGGTATGTATAGCTGGCGCTGCGTGCGGATTGGGATGGGCGGTCCATTTGGTATATGGGCTGATGCGGTTTTTCGGGCTGCATCGCGCCCAAGGTTGCCCCTGCCACGGTGGTGGATGATCGGTGCCCTGCATTGGCCAAAGCGTGGCGCAGGGATGACACGACCAAACCGCGCACGGATCCTGCGTCTTGGAACCGGACCTCGGATTTGGCGGGGTGGACGTTGACGTCGACCAAATGTGGGTCGCAATCAATGAACAATGCCACCGCCGGATGCCTGTCGCGCGATAAAAAATCGGCATAGGCCCCGCGCAGCGCCCCCAACAGCAATTTATCGCGCACGGGCCGCCCGTTGACAAAGAAAAACTGCATCACCGCCGCCCCGCGTGAATAGGTAGGCAGCGCCGCATAGCCCGTCAGACGCACGCCATCGCGGGTGGCGTCAATGGGCAGGGCGTTTTCGGCAAATTCTGCGCCCAATACCTGACGCAAACGCCCATGCAGCGCATCAAACAGATCACCGCTTTCAGGATCGACGCGAAATAAAATGCGGTCTTTGCCATCGGATACATCGCGCAGGCTGAACCCAATTGCAGGTTCGGCCATGGCCAGACGTTTGATGATATCGACCACTGCACCCAATTCGGCCCGATCAGTGCGCATGAATTTCAACCGCGCAGGCGTGGCATAAAACAGATCGCGCAATTCCACCACTGTGCCACGGTTTAACGCGGCGGGTTTTACAGGTGTCTCTGCGCTGCCAGATACGGAAATTTGTACGCCATCGTGTCCCTGCGCGCGCGATGTGATCGTCAATCGCCCCACCGCCCCCAAGGATGGCAAGGCTTCGCCGCGAAATCCAAAACTGTGAATATTCAGCAAATCCGTTCCGTCAATTTTCGATGTGGCATGGCGCGACAGGGCCAATGGCAAATCATCCCCAGTCATGCCGCAGCCATCGTCTGTGACACGGATCAATGTTTTGCCCCCATCGGCGATATCCACCGAAATGCGTCGCGCACCAGCGTCTATGGCGTTTTCGACCAATTCCTTGACGGCGGATGCAGGGCGTTCGACCACCTCGCCCGCGGCAATGCGGTTGATTGCGGCGTCATCCAGTTGACGAATTTGGGGGCGATTTTCGCCTATGTTGGGTATTGCTGAACTCATACCACAATGACTAGCATAGATTGTGACGATTCTGCTATGCAGGGATAGATAAAATTTTTCGTTGTGCTAGCTTTGGCAAAACAACAAAGGAAAACCACATGTATACTGTTATCGGTGCCCGCAACACCCGTGCCTTTCGCGTCATTTGGACGTTAGAGGAATTGGGCCAACCCTATGACCTGATTGATGCCGCTGCGGGGTCAGATTTGGCAAAATCCCATAATCCCAGCGGCAAAGTGCCCGCATTGAATGTGGATGGCACCGTCATTACCGACAGCTGTGCGATCATGACCTATCTGGCGGATAAACACGGTGGGCTGACATATGCGGCCGGCACCCTTGAACGCGCCCGCCAAGATGCGTTTTTGCATCAGATCAATGATGAAATTGATGCCCTGTTGTGGACGGCGGCGCGCCATTCCTTTGTGTTGCCTGCTGACAAACGCGTGCCTGATGTCAAAGACAGCTTGAAATGGGAATTTGCCCGCAATCTGGATCGCATCACAGATCAAATCAGCGGGCCGTTTTTGATGGGTGATACCCTGACCATTGCTGATCTGTTGTTGGTGCATTGTGGGGGCTGGGCGATTTCGGCGAAATTTCCCATGGAAAACGCAGCGTTCAAGGAATATTCGAAATCCATCCGATCCCGCGCAGGTTTTGTGCGTGCAATGGGGCAATGATCACGCTGTATATCAGCCCCACATCACCCTATGCACGGATCACACGGATTATTGCGCGCGATTGTGGGGCGATTGATGACCTAGACGAAGTTATTGCAACCAAGCGCGTCGTGGACAGTGATTTTTTTTGAAATTTCGCCTGTGGCGCGTGTGCCGGCCTTGGTGGTGCGGGGGCGGTTGATTGCTGATACGCGCGATATTGTGGGCTATTTCGAGGACACCTATGGCGGGGGATGGTTGGGCCGTGAAACGCCGTTGCAGCAAACCTATCGCCATGTGGTGATGGGGCTGCTGGATGGATTGGCCGTCTGGGCGCGCGAATTGAAACGTGATGTCCGCCTGCGCGATGCCAACGTAATTGAATACGAATGCCACCGCGCAGAACAGGCATTGCGGTGGCTGGATGCGAATGCCTTGGTCTGTCAGGCATGGAATTTCGCGGGTGTGACCCTAGCCGTTGCGATTGAAATGGCCCAGCATCGCGGGTTGATGCCAGCGAACCGTTTGGGCAAATTGTCCCCCGATGTCATGGCATGGGTCGGGGCGCAATCCACACGCGACAGCGTTATTGCGACCCGCCCGTGATTGCATAACGTGCCGCATGGGCCCCCGCCCATTTCCCCGTGGCAAAGCAGGCCGTCAGTAAATAGCCGCCCGTTGGCGCATCCCAGTCGA